>JAABUQ010004208.1_pt1 | contig 24888 bp, 24 predicted proteins | sample 5560001 | NCBI WGS metagenome assembly JAABUQ01 (sample SAMN10711888, study PRJNA513371) | rock metagenome | isolation source: Antarctica rocks | place: Antarctica: Victoria Land, Finger Mt nord | collected 2015-12-18
ATGGAGGATGGGGGGCGGAGAAGTGGTGGTTGAGAGTCTTTTAGGGGTTGAATGATTGATTGTTATGGAGGAGGATGCTAGAAGTTCTTGGTGTGTCAGGACTGGGTTGATGGGGGATCTTCAGGACTCACAGGTGAGCTTTGGGTGACGGGTGTGGCAGCTAAATGAGTGGCCCCAGTGATGTTTCTAAGTGCCCGTATTCCGTAGGGCTGGGTTCGGCCCGAAATTCCGACGATGTGTGCTTCGTCTCAAGAAGCCCCCTGTACTCGACTTTTACCAGCGAGAGCAACCTCGGCGAGACTTGCGGCTCTCTTGAAGGTCGTCATGAGCGCCTCCGCTGGAAGTGGGAAAGATGATTGAGGGCCCATCTCGACTCTCGAGGCTATGCAAGAAACGCGCTGCGCGTCGAAATCTACTGTCACTGGCCACCCACTGGGGAAGCTGGGTGGCTGGAGATATGTGGTGACGTGGTAAAGGCCTGGAACAATCAGTAGATTATAGCACGCGACAGAGCGATGCAGACCTTACAGCCTCAATTTTGTTTTTGCCTAGGGACGTCCCGATTGGTAAGAACTCGTTTTTCTTCGATCATTGTCTACGAATGCACAGTCGCAAGGTGCATTTCACCGGTCTTGAGAGACTGCTCAGTCTACTGGAAGCAGGGTTGCGCGCCACAGCCACAACGCGCAGAGTGTGATGGCTTTCCAAAAGATGCCGTCGCTCATCTACTGGAAGACCTAATCATCGCCGTCCGTCGGTATATCACTACAGTATCAGGCTAGAGCATTTGCAAGCGCTTCGACCTCTCCAGCCTTGTCCTCCATCATGTACATATATTCTCGCCCAGTGCCAATCCTGGTACCGGACAGGCTTCACCTACTGTTTGGTTTTTTCGTTCCGATTCCACCTATGAGCAATGGGCAACTGCAACTCAACAAATTTTAACTGCACGTTGTCTGATCAGCCTGTGTCAGCTGACTCGGATGTTGCGGGTATCGGAGTGTGTATTAGATTTCTATCCAGAGAAGATACACGGTCCCGATGCAAAATGCTGACAGTTGGTGAAGGTACTAGTCTCCTTCCTGCTGAGCGCCAGCCTGGTCCCTCGCCGCTGTGATTGTTGGGTTTTTCGTTGATGCTCTACGTCCAACGATCTTGAATGAGCTGGACCACTTCGCTCTTGCCCGAGTCCTTAATGGTCTTAAAACCCTTTGTTCATGCGTTCCAGGCCTCGCCCCAAGGCTCTTCGAAACCTCGACTGCACAAAATGTCAGCGAAGCTAGGCAGAGGCGGAGGAGGGGTTTGGAACGCTTCCTGCTCGGACTGAGTGATCAGCAACTTGTCACAGGACTCGCAGTTCTGACCACTGGCTACATGCAGAGGTGCTCAATGACCATCTATCATTTCAAATTGTCGCTGCGCTCGCATGGTTTTCTTCCGCCGTTCACCTCGCAACTCTTGGGTCGCTACGCGAATACTTCGTTGAGAACCCCTCGGTACGGAATTGGAGAGTCGCTGGGATGGTTGGTCTACTAGGTCTGCTTCTGTACGCCCAAATTGTTCCGTTTTCATCGAAAGACAGCTCGCTCCGACTTCAATGCGCGTTAGAATCTCCATCACTCTATGTGGGCTGTTCAGACATTGCTGTTCTAGCCGCTACCTGGGCCTTCTTACTTACAGTATACATAAGACGGATCGTAGGTCTTTTCTCCGTTGACCCGGATTGGTCGATATCCGATTGGATCGTGCGATTGTTGGTCAAACTTTTCTGTGGCAAAAGGCGGCAGCCAGGGCCAACTGATCCACTTGGCAGTGCAATGTCCTCGTTCAGCATTGTCGAAAGGGGCAAGATAATCAGAGCGAAAAGAGAAAAAGGGCGTTTCCGGCAACATCAGGAATTTAGGAGGAAAAATCGCAACAGTCGCTTCAAGGTTTACGTTCATGCGTTCGTATTCGTGATCGAAGAATTCAGCGACTCCTTTCTGAGCCAAATCTCTACACTCTTGGCCGACTTCATATATGGCGTGGATATAATGTTCACGTCGAGGCGTCATACGCCAGCTCAAGGGATCTCAGGTAATCAGAACACGATGGCATTTGGCCAGGTGATGCCAATCTTCCTCCTACTTCTACCATGTTTGACAGTGTATGAATTATATATCGGTAATTAATATGTATGCTACCGGCCTAACCAAATACACTTGGCTGACCAATGCCTACAGACATACCTAGCACTGAGTCTTCGAAGCAAATCGAGATTCCGCTCTGCGGAGAAGACAACGCCACCAGTGAGCAAGATCCGGCCGTTGCTCCCTCCGCTTGTCATGGAGAATATTACGCTCCATCGCCTGACAAAGCCCCGGACCAATGTAGCCCTCACATGCCTTCTTTCGAAGGGCTACTGCTGTCATTTGATGCCCTAGAAGAAGGCCCTAATTCGAACCGGCCCAGAACCCCGCAGTGTGCTTCTGAGATGGTGCAAACCTCAAGCCCTCATCGAGTCGATACTGGCTTTGGTTTGAGGGGGGCACAAAGTTACCAGAGCCAACGGCCGAGCGGAACTCAGTCTCCAGGCCCTGACTTTCCCAACCATAGCCAGGCAGGCGATGTCGCGACATCAGCCGAGGAAGCTTCGAGCCCCAGGCGCAACGGGCGCGCGCAAGATCTACCTTGCAACTCACCCACACCACTTATCCGTTCGAGCCTGAGAAAACCATCTCCCAAAAGGCGTGGGTTCCGGGTTGGTTATGGAAGACTGTTGACAGGCTTGCTCCTGATCAACCTATCACTTTCGGTACTAGTCGTCATGTGCGCGGATGGGCATTTCGGTCAGTCCGGCTTCTTAGTGGCAGGTATCTTCCCTATGGTGCTGGTGGCTGTGATTCTTTCGAGCATCATAACCAGAGTCATCAACGAATTGCAAGAGCTGAGAGCTGAGTCATGACAGAGAACATACATCACACTCTCGCACCGATTGTCTTTACTGCTTTCGACAAATCGGGGCTGAAGAACTGCTCCTGACTACCGGAAGACTCCTTGCCGGAAGACTTCATATCGTGGCAAGGTGCTTTCCTGTGGTAGAACTTCTAGCTAGGTCTTGTGAAGCAATGTTTGACAAGCGCGTCGCAGCTCTGAAGCGGTCCGTATTCGGCTATCGTCTTTGAGTTCTGATAGTTCATGTAGCGATTTCCAGCTGATTTACCTAATCCGCGCTGGGGCAGGCCAAACGAGACCCTCCAAGGTACGACAAGGCCTCAGCGACACCATTGGCAGCGTGTATCCTGATTTGGTAGTTACAAGCGTTGTTGATAGTGGAAGAGTCATTGGTCGGTCGGTGCGTTCGTAAGGGTACTGGCGATACTAACATTCACTTTCCATGCAACAAGCATTGCAAATTCAGGGTGTCTGTCCCTGGAATACCGTCAGAAATTCTTGCCTCATGACAACAAGCTCGATGGTTCGAATCAGCACCGGGCTTGTCGTCGAAGTCGTAGGCTGCCTCACAGATTCGGCGACATCTCTTCCTCTCCCTCGGATCTGCATCATTCCTCAAGGACCACAGCCGTTACTGCGACGTCGCCTTCTGAGGATGTAAGTCCTCTTTGCCATGAGAGTTTACCTTCGGCGCGAAATTGAGCAACACTTCACTCATAAAGGACTCGTCTGAATTTGGACGCGTTGCTTAACACATTGGTTGACCCGCGCCACAAGGTCAATCAACACAAAGTCAGCCATTGGAAAAGTCCTACTCCGAAACCTAAGTTTACAAAGATCCTACAGACAAAGTGAAATTTGCAGGTATGAGAGCTTTCTGAAGAAAAATTGTCAAGCGGCAAGCGACCTGACAATGTCTTGACAAACACGGCATTGTGCATGAAAGTGAGGGATAGGCGACACAAACCTACTTCTGGGCCAGGAGTGGTGCACATCCCCTCTAGCCTGATCTCTGTACAACTTCAGCTCGCACTCAGTCTGGTTGGTGGTTGCATTTACGATGGATAACCTTCGCTCGACTAGGTGTGCAGTCTACCAACGATTGCAATGGTTATTCGTGGCTGACGTGTCCGCTAAATAGAGCTTACCAAACGCCGGTCTTCGAAATCCTTGCTGGTCCATCTGAAGAAGTCTTCTACGCCCATGCCGGCATTCTCGCGAAATCGAAAGTTCTCCGGTTACAAGTGGCTGGATGGGGCTTGGAGACCCAGGAGCGTAAGATTAGATGGCCACACTGGAACGCCAACGTTGTCGAGAAATTCTTGGAATGGCTTTACACTGGCGACTACTCGATTCCGTTCCCCATAGAAGCTCGCGGGGTGGTTGTACCGGAGCAGTCAGAGGCAGGGATGCCCGAATCTAACGATGTGAAGGGGGTTACGGACCAAGCGGTCGATGAAGATTTTCCTATGGAGCTTCAAGAGGAGGAGTGGAACATGCCAGTGCAACCAGAGCAGAACTACTTACCACCACACATGCGCGCTGTAAAGCCATCAGCATCTTCTCCAGCACCCAGTGCCACACCCACCGGAAAGGGGCCTTCGACGGCACTGGAAGATCTCGAGTGGAAGGGCAGCCACGCCGTCCAGAAAACATCTCGAGCGGAAGAATTCACCAACCGTATGTACGACCAGCTGGCCTCGTCCAAGCAGCTCGACTACGACGCAACCTTCATGACGCATGCCACCTTGTATGTAATAGGATGTGAGAAAGATCTGCTCGAGCTCAAGAACATGGCCTGGCAGCGCTTGCGGTCCCTTCTAATCACCATTGGGTCGCCAGTGGTGGGAATGCCGCTCATCGCGAACATGGTCGCTCTTATCCAGTACACCTACCGAGAGACGGGCGTCAGCGAGTTGCCTGAAGACCCTCTGCGCGAACTGGTTACGAGCTATGTGGCCATCCAGTTTACAAAATTCAAAGGAGCTGAGGTGGATGCTCTGTTTGCTTCACAGGTGGCTGATGATAGGGACTTTGTGGTCGACATGATGTCGAAGGTCAGACAGAGCATCGAGAATTTCGAGGCGGTTATGAAGACTACCTTGGACCGCAAGAACATCGACAACCTTTGTACTTGATGCGGGCACCAAAAGAATTGGTTTGACAATGGTTTGGGTTTTGGATGAATCTGCGAGCACTGTGACTAATGAGTGGGGATTACGCCATTGACGACGGGTGCATGGTTTGGAAGCCAACGAGTGCAAAGCAAACCCTTGCAGATTGCTAGATCAGTATAGAGCATGCACACAATATCTTCCACTCCACTCCACTCCACTTCCGTACCATAACACCCAGCGTACAAAAACAAGCGAAAACCCCACTGTCTTCACCTCCATCCCATTCCTTCTTCCCTTCCACACCTAACAACCACAGCACAACAGCGCCCGAACATCCACCACCCCCTAATCCTTCACCCTCCAGTAACCAACCTCAACAGCTTCAAAGCCCGACAAAAGAAGCACGAACATCTTGCGTGTCACAGCCAGCTCGTAAACATGTCGTAGCATTGGCTTCAGTGAACCTGCTAGTCGAGCAAGCCATGCAAAGCTTTACCTACGATGGACACAGTGACTAAAAGCACTCAGGCCGGGTTTTCTGGAATTCCAAGGTGAGTGAAGTTGGACAGCGAGGTCTTATGCTTTGTTGAAATAAGAAGACGGAATGATTGCGTAGCCCGTAGGAATGCGTTGGTGGAGATAGACACCCAACGATCCAAGTCGTGGAGCTGTTGGATCTTCCATACTTGCATTTTTTTGGAAAGTTCCTTTCAATTTTCCATTGTCATTGTCTTCACCGGACGACGTGGGTTCGGGAAAGGAAAGGGTATTTCTGCATTATTCATCTGCAGATAATGAATTCCCAAGCCTTTGCCTATCACTCTCGGCCTCTCAATGGCTCGAAGCCTATTTTATAGTCCATGCAACATGAAGGAAGTAGCGTTGCATAAGTGTGGGCTTGAATGTTGGAAGGAAGCCAGCCGCACCGTAGGCACTTGTTTGCCGGGCGGCGGGCGGCTACAGCGAGGATCTATGCCTTTTGGGCCAACAGAAATGGACGAGCGCATTTTTGAAACAAGGAGGTCTCAGCCTCAGCGGCTTTGGCAGCCCGCTGATTGGCTGAAGCTTTTGGACATTGCAGGCTCGATGCTGGAGCGCAACGGGGGGCGGCACGGCGTTTGGAAATATTAGTGGGAGAGTATAATGGATGGCTGTCAATCTCTCGAAATGAGAGAACGAGAAAGGTTGCAGTTCCAGGTGGGGTATGCTCAGGGGTATGATATATGATCCTTGCTCCCGAAGGATTTTGGTGACTTTGGAGCCTACGACTTGCGCTGACCAACATGCCTGGCGCGCCAACATCCTGATGGCTCTGGAGTCGCCAATACGTCTCGACGTTGATCTTTTCTTGCTTGCTGTATTTCAATCGTGATGTTGCTTCCATGTCCGATTAGCCATGGGTGGCGAGCTTTATCACTTTTGTTGCTTGCAGTTGGTGTCCTAGCCCAGAACCTCAACGTACCAATATGCTATTACCCCGATGAGAGCGTTGCCGGTGGCAACTACGCTTGTAACTTGGCTGCGAATGTCAGTGCTTGCTGCGGTGTAGGGAGTACCTGTCTCGACAACGGGTTGTGCGGCAGTGGCAGCCAAGGAATCATCCGGGGTGCTTGTACAGACCGATCATGGGGTTCGCCCGACTGTCCCCAGTACTGTTTGGGTATGTGATCGACTTCGCTACTGGAGCCGACGTCGACTTCTACCAAGTCCTAATTGTTGCTAGGTGCGAGTACTGGTGGTACAGACTTGATTACCTGCGCGAACGCTACCCATAACACCCTGGACTACTGCTGCGACCACACGAAAGATTGTTGCGATACTGGCGTCGGTAGATTTCGCTTGGATTCAGCTGGTACTCCGATCACGACCGTCGCAGCAGGTGCCAGTACGGCCACGAGACGAAGCTCTAGCTCTACCTCCCTCGCAACTTCGACGAGTTCGTCAAGCGCCTCACACACTGCCAGCGTCGCCGCCGCAACGCGAACAATCATCAGTTCTGCGCCTGCTCAAAGCACACCTCCCACCACTTACGGCGCGACTGCATCCTCTGGAATAAGCATGGGCGCAAAGATCGGGATAGGCATCGGAGCCGGATGTGCTGCCATTGGCGTGCTTGCTGGCATCTTTTGGTGGAGAAGACGCAAGCCTGCAAAGCGGAACGCTCCGCAACGTAGTCTGCTGGACGAGCCGCCGCCGGAGGGAGACATGAACCACATTCGTCACATTGTTCCGGAGATACAAGAGCTGTCAAGCGAACGGCATCACGAGATGCCAGCCGGGAACCCTGTCTGGGAATTGCCCGGGGGAAATCAAAGATCTAAGCCTCTCCGATAGAAACAGTCCTGGTCTCTAATGGTGAAAGTTGAATATTTGGAGTGGGCGTACCTCGTCTCCTGAAACAGTAGAGGTATATCTTCGCATGTCTGCTGGTATTCTTGCGTTTAAGGTATGATGGCAGAGGGCCTGGGATGCATTACTATAGGATCAATCATTTTCTGAAGGAATAACAACTTGCCGATACGAGGGGAAGCGGCGAGTGAGACCATGAGACGCTCGAACGACGGAGCTTTGTCTGAATGGAGATTGACTTGACCAAAGGCTAGATGACGTGGGATTGTCTTTATGGTCCGCGATGTTTTTCAAGATGACAACACCACACGATAACGCTTCTCAAGAGGATTGATATAGATGGGCCAAAACGTATTTTATATACCGTCGAGGTCATTAGTCTTATTAACTGACGCTTTACCTAATACACAGTCCCCACGAAAGTTTCCGAATTGCGGAGACAGCAAAGTGAATATCGGGAGAGAGGTAAAAGAGTCACGGATACGAGAAATCCACGAGCGAGATCGTGCACTCACTACTCATAACGTCCAGGAATGATTACAGGGCTCGATGTAGCAGACGAGCACGATTGCCATGCAGATTGCCAATATTGTGTCACTTTGAGGTCAAGCAGCGACTCTAGATTCCAGTATGTCTTGTTGTTGAATAATTACTGCAGTATCGTCCGGCTGCTCATGGCATTTCATCCGTGCACGACGCATTCAATTGGAGTTGCCTGAACTAAGCGCACGCACATTGTTTATTGTGGAGTTGTGCGACCAACAAGACGAGCAGGCGGAATGTGTTCCGCATGTCTGGATACTTGCTTACGGATCTCAAGCACGCTTTACACCATCAACCCTTCAAGTCTTCTATGTCATCTAAGGTACGTACGGGCTCCGAGATTGTCTATCATACCAAGCATGGCATAAGGACCGCCTTCGGTATTTCAATAATGGCTCCCTCCCTTGATTTGAAATGCTCTCGGAATGCGCCCGCCGACTCGCGCAGCTCTAGCGTCTCTACTGCTTCTTGCCTTGGCGTTGCTACTCAACTCACAGCTTTTTAATGGTATGGCTAGTTCTTTTATAAAGCGTGCATCACTCGTCCGCTCTTTCCTCCAGAGACCCGTTTTCGCACCAACAGCCTCCTCAATCTCCCAATCTCCCTCATCGGCATCTCCAAACCCAATCTACACTCGGACCTTCAATACCACCTCTCCCTTCTCCAAGCCTGATACCGATCGAATCAAGATGGTAAACACCACTAGCTTCTTCGATGCCATTAAAGACCGCCACACCGTCTACAGTCTCAGCGACTCCTCCCCCATCCCAGACTCTCGGATTCAGCAGATAGTCGAAGACACTCTCCTCAATGTCCCGAGCGCCTTCAACTCGCAGACAACGCGATTAGTCTTGGTCTTGAAGAACGAGCACAAGAAGCTTTGGCAGGCTGTGAGGGAGATCTACAGGGCGGCACTGCCGGCGGACAAATTTGAGTATGCAAACCAGAGGTTTGGGGGCTTCGAGGCGGCTTATGGGACTGTGGGTGGACCCACTCAACCTTGACGTGAAAGTAAAGCTGACTGAGGCTGGTGATTAGGTTCTCTGCTACGAGGATACCACCACAGTCCGCGAGTTTCAAGAGAAGTTCAAGACCTATGAAGACAAGTTCCCAGGCTGTACCGCTACCTATCCTTTTTCCATCTTATCCTCTATCGTTTGTATCCAGCTGCTCACACTCTCCATAGGGTCTGAGCAAACCAACGGCATGCATCAATACGTGATGTGGACCGCCTTCGACGCTGAAGGCCTGGGCTGCAATCTGCAGCATTACAACCCGCTCATCGATGTCCGCCTTGAGACGGAATTCAACATTCCGACCACCTGGAGTATGAAGGCACAATTGGTGTTCGGTAAACCAGAGGGAGAGAAGCCGGGGCCTAAGCCCAAGAACGAGCTGGAGAAGAGTCTAAAGGTTTTCGGAAAGTAGATCACACAGGTGCTGCAGACTATGGAGTCCATCAAGGAGCTTGGTGATGCTGTCTGGAGCCTCTGGTTGACGAAATGAACGTTGCTACACACACCACTGAGGGTTGTCCATGAACGTAGCGTGCTGGCTGGGGTAAATTTAAGACTGCATGATTTCATCTGTATCGACTTGATCTTGCCATTGAGACAGTTATCTGCCTCCAACATGAGATACAGTAATATCAAGTTGTTGGGGAGCAAGGTAGACTGCTACTTTAGTAGTAAAATCACTTAGCGTGGTCCGTCCGCAACGCCGGCCCATCGACCATTGCTGGCATTGACATAAAGTAAGTACTTAATATTGCCAAGAGAGTGGTGATCGACCCGGCTTCATTCCAGATGGTGGATCCGGTGAGCGCTGCTTTACTCTGTATTCACATCTGTGACATCTGTCGTCGCTACTTTATGATTCACTCGCAGGAGGGTACGATCTGCGGATTGGCCGAGCCCGCATATGCACACGTACAGGACTTCAGCCTTGTCGACATTGCTACCTACCCCATCGATTCTTTCAATCCAGTGACGTTCTCTCAAGAGAGTTTCACGTGTCTCCTTCCATACATTTTGCTCTTGTCCGCATCGAACTCAGGGATTTTATGAAACGTAAAGGTGGGCTCGTCCTTGTTCGCATTTGGTCGTCCATCTGTGACGCAGCTCCTCGAAACCACGGAAACAGACTAAGAACGACGGCAAGCGTCGTCTGAGCGGATCTAAGATGCCTACACAAAACCAGCCAAAGATCGTTTCTGAGGTGACTCCGTCGCAAGACCTCTGGAACAAAGCTTTAGATACTCTAGATGTCGAGCTTAAAAACGGCTTTGGATTGACGCAGATCAGTCGTGTCAACGTACTCTCCAAGGCCTTGAAGGAAGCACAACAGAAAAGACAGCTCTGCGCGCAGAAACGTTGGACGTTCAAGAAGCGCAATGGTGAAGTCATCGTCCTCCGAGACGTAGTCGAGAAGATTATAGTCTGGGTCGAAAAATTCATAGCAGTTGGCGATGCCGCCATACAGTTTGACCCAGTTCATGCTGCGCCTGCCTGGGCAGCTTTTCGTTTTGTGTTGCAGGTAAAGAGCCATACCATCAGGCAAAGACCCAGCTTGTTGATCTTCATCAGATGGCCGTGGATGACAAAAAGGTCCTTGGTGAGACAATTGAGAATCTTGAGACTGTGTCCCATCTTATTACTCGATACGCGATATTGGAGGACTTGTATCTCCAACACAGATCGCCGGCACGTGATCAGCTCGAAGACATGATCGTGCGTCTCTACGCTGAGATTCTGACTTTTCTTGCCAAGGCTAGGAAGTATCTTCAGAGCTCCGCGAAAGCTCAGTTGTCTGTTCGCGCATGATACCGATTAAACTAATGTGTCTAGTCCGTCTGGTCAAGAGTATGATCAAGTTCTCCGAAGATGAACAGATGGCTACAATCAAGGTCCTTGACCGCCAGATCTCGAGGCTCCTCGAGGTGTTCACTATTGATATACAGATTGATACCGCGAACGAGGTCGCAGCTATGCATAGTCTTCTTTCGTCACTCAATGACCCTATCAAGCGATTGATTGATCAGTCAAGTATCTTTGCGCAAGTGCTACAAGAGAGTGAATACCTACAAATACTCCAATGGCTTTCGCCAGTACCATTTTCTCGTCACCACAAGCGGCACTCGGAAAGTAGACTTCGCAACTCAGGCCAATGGCTACTGAATCACCCCCAATACATAAGTTGGCAGAACAGCAGTTCATCATCTCTATTTCTGCTACACGGTATTCTCGGGTCTGGGAAAACATCCTTGGCATCGGCCGTCGTGGATGCCTCCTTAAGGCAGAGCTCTGGACAAACCTCGCCTGCTCCAATAGCGTACTTCTATTGCACAAAGAATTCAGCTGAACCCGAGCGAAGCAACCCCGACGAGATTCTGCGTAGCATTTTGAGGCAATTGACTATCGGCGATAAGCCCTCACCAACCATTCACGAAAGAGTACTGCAAGAGTTCGAACATCGGCAAGCAGAAGCAAAACTCGATGGCTTTGAACCAAGGAGGCTCCAGGCAAGGGAGTGTGTTACGCTAATCCTTGACACTACAGCAGCGAATCCAGCGACCATTGTTTTAGATGCTGTGGATGAGATCGAGTCCAACTCGAGGCATGTACTTTTGTCTGCCTTGACCCAGATCGCCCAAGACTCCTTGGACATTGTGAAAGTCTTTGTCACAAGTAGGGATGACAGCAACATACATGCATTACTTCCCAATGCTCTGGCTGTGAGGATTCGAAAGGGGCATGTTAATCAGGACATGAATGAATTCGTGCACCGAGAGGTTTCTATGGCAATCCAGAATCGAAGAATGCTCAATGGGATTGTATCAGTCAGTCTGAAACAAGCCTTGACGAGTGTGCTGATAGCAGGAGCCGGAGAAATGTAAGTTCGCATATTCTATGGTTGGTCTCACGCATTCAACTTCATAGGTTCATCTGGGCTGCGCGACAAATGGAGAACCTTTGTCGGCTGAAGACAGATGCTGATATCAGGGACGCCATGCGAACACTCCCAAAGGATACCTTGAAAGAACTTTACGAAGCAGACTTCGCTCGAATGTCAAGATCAGGCCAGCACACTCGAAGCTACGCCGTACAAATCTCTCTATACTCCTCGCTGCGCAAGAGGCTCTATCTCCTGAAGCTGTCATCCAAGCAATGGCGAAATGCCTGTCACAGCCACAAGAGGAATTGACTTTGGCCGCATTATTTGACATTTGTTCCAATCTGGTCGTGCTAGACTCTGAGTTGAACGTGTTGCGCTTTGCACACATATCCTTCCAGGAATTCCTTGCCACGAGAGAGGAATTTGCATCATGCTACATTCATAGTGTTGCTGCAAGAAGCTGTCTAAATACCTGTCTTGAAGGCTTACCGACTGAGATGGTAAGTGATCTGTCTCCCAGAAACAATTTCCACCACTACAGCGCGCTTTATTGGCCAGAGCACTGCAGGCTTGCCATGGTCAACGGAGATGATAACTCGGTAACTAGCAAGATGCGGGAGTTCATATTCGATGAAGGTGAGGTTGCTCTTGCCTTTGTCGATTGGATGGAAGAGATTAGCAACTTTACCAAGAAGATGCCCTACCACCATGCATTAGCAAAGGACCTCAATTCGGTGGTACACTCTGGCGGCAGTCCATTATTCACCGCATGCGTATTTGGACTAAGCCCCATCCTTGATGACCTCGCTGTTGCAACCGAGTATGATTGGAACCAAACAAATGACCTTGGGCACAGCGGAGTGTACTTGGCTGCAGCCACCGGTCAAGAGATGGTCGTACAGCGTTTACTTCAACATGAAGTCAATGTCAACATACTCGGCGGCAAGCATGGTCATGCGTTGCACGCAGCTTGTTTCGGCGGGCATGCCAGTATTGTGAGATTGTTACTCAACCAAGGCGCAGATCCGAAAATAGGACCGAGAAGCGCTCTTGAGTATGCTATACTGGCTGGTCATGAAAACATTGCACTGTTGCTACTGGACGGCAAGTTCGACATACTCAACCAAGCCAAATTTGACTCCGTCCTCCAACAAGCAGCCGAAGCTGGTTTTTCAGAAGTGCTCCAATGCCTACAAAAGAAGTATGCTTCTATGTACGGTGATCTCGGATCTTCGCGATGTAAAGCCATCCAAGTTGCCGTCTTCAAGGGCCGCATGGGAGTGGTTGAACGATATATGCAAAAATTGAACGACCCGAGAACAGACATGGCAAAGGATGCTATCGCAACAGCCGCTCTTGGCGGGCAGGATGCCATGATTGAGTTTCTGCTAGAGAAGGGACTAGATCCAAACGAAGAAGGCGTACTAGGCACACCTCTCCGTGCGGCGTCAATTATGTGTCATGAATCTACAGTAAGACTTCTTCTCAGACTTGGCGCAAGCCTCCACGTTTCTAGCTCGTTTGGCGAACCGTTACAAGCAGCGGCCATGCGAGGCCATCAACCGATTACTAGAGCTCTTCTGAGCCATGGTGCAGACGTGAACAATGAGGGTGGGCTTTACGGAACGGCTCTCCAAGCTGCTGCACACCGTGGCCATCGAGAGGTAGTGGAGATCTTACTTGATGCTGGTGCTGACGTACATCGAGAAGGATTCTCGCGCGACGCCTTCCATGCCGCTTCAGAAGGTGGTCATGAGGGGATCGTACGACTCTTACTTGATAAGGGTTACATAGCACGGCACACTCCACCACCACGAATGTTTTATAGTCGAAGTTCCCCGAGTGCGTATAGGAATACTTTACGTGACACTTCTCCGAATCGATCCTCGGAGAGGAAACCTACCCAAGACCATCAGCCAGCGTCCACGAATTGGCGCGAACGAGCTGCTGCGACAGATTCGTCTCAGGTGGTTGGAATGATACGAGGGGCAATCAATACCGATTACGGAATGTCACAGTTCTATCGCGATCATAGGGGAAGGATATATAACTACCCCAACGACGAGAACTATCCGTTGCGCTCAGCGGCTGCAAAAGGTCACGTTACGGTGATTGAGCTGCTTCTGGGCCGCTTTGATGAACTGAATATTTCAGGATCAGAGATTGTTGCAGCCTTTAAAGAAGCGTGCCAGAACGGGCATGAACAGGCGGCCGGTAAATTACTTTCCGACCGAGTAGGTGCAGAGGACTTAAAGGAAGCTCTTAAAGCTGCAGCATTGCAGGGCCATCTGGCAGTGGTAAATTTACTCATAGATCATGAAGAGATGCTCGGATTAGCCCAAGTCGAAAGTGTATGCATCTGTCGCCCTACTGCGAAAGGTTCGAATCACGTTGAAGGCTGATAGATTTTTAGACAGCAAAATCCCCAATCAACTACCCATGCTTGCGCAAAAGAGGGTTCTTTAGAGAGTCCTCGGAGGAGCATTATGATTGTGATTCAACCGCTCGCCTAATACTGGACATAGGCAGCAAAGGATGTCACCTGCCAATATTTAGACGAGGACAGGATTTAGTGGCCCAACGCTGTACCGATGCTGTTTCCCGTCACTTGTACGGACAAGCCTTGACCACAGCCGCCGCAAATAGTAGAGTTGATGTTATGAAAGCCGTATTTGACCGCATAACCGAGATCAAGTTAGAGGAGCTGACGAAAACTCTAGAGTCGGCCTGCGCCTGGGGAGACGAAAAAACTCTATTACTAATTCTAAACCGCGATGCGAAGAAGGTGCTCGGGGTTCAGCAGTATTCTAGCGGTCTCAGCCAAGCCTCACGGAAGCACAACCGTCCCCTTGTGGTGTACTGGTTGAAGAAGCATCCTGAACGCCAGAACATCGTTATCGATCCTGCAGCCCTCATCGACGTTTCTGGCAATGGCTTTATGGACATTCTACCTATGTTGATCCAACACAGTAGACCAACAGACTCATTTGAGAAGACACTCCACCAATGCTTGCAAGCTGCCTCGAGAAACGGTCATGAAGAAGCTGTCCAATACTTGATTACAGAGGGGGCTGATGTCAATACCGCTGTGAAGGAACTACGATACATTAGTGGAGGTGATAGATGTTCTGATTGTGGATTATCTCACGATTTTGATGAAGACAATGTAACTACACGCAAACTCAGTGCGCTTCAAGCTGCTCTCCTCGGCTTCGAACGCTTTGCTCCCAAGCCCGAACTTGGATTATTTCAGCAACAGCATCAATCGGCCTGGATAGAAGCCGATATTTTATCTCAACAACGGTGCGTCGAAATACTACTGGCGAGAGGGGCCGATCCTAATGGGGCAAAAAAATACAACCGCTATCCGTTGAATATTGCTGCGGCATATTGTACTGTTGAAATAGTGCGGAAACTCATCTCATCAGGTGCGCGTGTTGGACCGGCGACTAAGAAGCATGGCACCGCTCTTGAGGCTGCTGCCCGTCGAGAAACAGGAGGCTTGCCAATCATCAAAGCCGTTCTTGAGGCCCAAGAAGCAGTATCTTCCATTGACCTACGCGGTCGCGAAGCTGCAGCCTTGAGCAAAGCCCTGTCGTTCTTCGAGGGCTCGGACTGGGATTCATATGGAGATGATGGTCGATTTAGACTTTCAAGGTCCATAACAGACGTCTTGAGCACAGGACCGGGCGCAGTCGTGAAGATTCTATCGGCGCGTCTGTCCGATATAACTACGGACGACCCCAGATACGGTCTCCTATTTCAGATGGCTTGCATGGCTGGAGATCGAGAATGCGTCGAATTGCTACTTCAGCGTGGCATAGACGTGAACAGGACGGGCAACTATTACGGTACCGCACTACAAGCTGCCTCTCGTGTTGGTAACATCGAGACCGTTGATCATCTCTTAGACTCTGGTGCCAACGTCAACATCGTTGGTGGAGCCCATGGTACGGCCTTGCGTGCTGCCGTACTTGGAGGTCACGAGGACATTGTTCGCCGTTTCCTTGCTTGCGGCGCTGATGTCAACCTCCGCCATGAAGATAAAGGCAAATCTGTATTACACATAGCGGTTAAGTCAAAGAGCGACGCGATCTTCAAGGCTCTCTTCGTCGCCGGAGCTGCTGTAAGTACAGCTAATTTGTCCCAACCGCACATCTTGATCAAAGCGTGCAAGCAAGGACGCGCGGTATTGGTTGAGCTTTTACTGGCTAGTGGTGTTGATGTCAATATCTCCGGTACTAAGCCCAAACACTTTCGCTACATGCCAGACGATGAAGCCACCCCTCTGAATGCAGCTTGCGCAGAAGGACATCCTTCAGTGGTCCGACTCCTGCTGGATCACGAAGCAGATATCGAGAGAACAAATGAGTCCTCTGCAACGCCTTTGATAGCTGCCATTCGTGGAAAGAACCTATCGGTCATTCGTTTACTTCTTGATGCCCATGCAGATGTCAACCATGCTGTAAACAGTACTCCACTATCGGAAGCAGCGACGGACGGCAAGCTGGAGATTGTCGAAGAGTTGTTGAACGCAGGAGCGATCATTGGCGGTCCTTTGGCCAAGAGAAACGCACTTGCTGAGGCATGCAACAATCGCCAGCACATGGTGGTTAGCTGCTACTCGAAACGTTGTCTGGCTCTCAGCATGAAGCGGAAGTTTGTGGCGAAGCTCTATCTGAGATAATGGAAGGAGGCGATCCTGAAACGATTTGTCTATTATTGGAACGTGTCGCGTCTCCGTCTTTCGATCTACTTCGTCAGGCTTGCTCAGCGGGAGTGCTGGAAGCGGTAGAGATGCTGGTCAACACAGGGATTGATGTCAATGAACATGACGGTGTCGACGCTCCTCTATTGCATGTTGCAGCAAGCCACTCGAGACCAGAAATTGTGCAGCCCCATATATGGAAGTCCGTTGATAGCGGCGCTAGAAGGATCTATGGCACCTTTTCTCCGGTGCCACTCACAGCCCGAGTCATGCCGATCTCTTGCCAGGCAGCTTCCTCTTCCTGGTTCAATGCTCGACGTTTACATTTTCTGTGACCCACAGACCCAACGAAAGCCGGGTTTCAAAGAGATCAGGCAATGCGAGCAAATTGTGCGAAGCTTGTTTGATGCCGGCGCGGAGATGGACATGACCGTAAGAACCTTTGGTAACGCCTTCCACCTTGCATCATACATGGGTAGTCAGGCGATTGTTCGCCATCTGCTCCAGAGGATGAAGGATATCAATATCTTTGGGGGCTATTTTGAAAGCCCAATTATCGCTGCCGTGAAAGGAAACCACGCGGTTATCGCCGAACTTCTCTTGGACCGAGGAGTGAATGTTGGTCGGTCTTCGCCAGAGCATGGTTCTGCATTGCGCTGTGCATGTGCTCATGGCAGCATGAAATTGATACGGAGCCTTCTCGACCACGGTGCCGACGTCAATGCTCATGATGACGAGAAACAATCTGCATTAGCTTCAGCTGTATCTTCTTATGCAGACTCAACAATGCAAGGCAGGGATACCAGATCATCGGAGGAGCAGCGTCAAATTGTTGAAATGTTGTTGGGCCACGAACCCAAAGTGCATATCAGGGAGTTTGACCTTATAGCTGCTATATCTTCGGACTCTTCCAACTATGGAAACCGCCCCGATCTTACGAGCCTTTTTCTGAGACATGACGAATCTGCTGTGGCGACCGAGACCGTCCTCATCGAGGCAATCCGCAATTCTACTTATCGATTGGCCGGTTTCGAGGCTTTAGAGTCGTTGCTTAAACGTGACGGTGGACTAGGAACCACCCCAGCTATGCTCAAAGCTGTCGAGAGCGGCCAGGTAATGAGACTGTTGCTGGAACATCAGCCAGACTGTCACATAACAGCGGATGTGGTGCTGGATCTGATCGGAAAGGGGTGGGGAAGGTTGGAAATACCCAAGGTCCTCGTCGAGTGTAGAAAGACTGTGGAATTCACGGCCGAGATCAGAAAAGCGTTGGATGAGAAATTCCAGAGTCAGACGGTTCGGGAGGCAGCGTCGGATAAAGAATCTCAGAGCGAGGACGATCAGGAGGCAGCGTCGGATAAAGAATCTCAGAGCGAGGACGATCAGGAGGCAGCGTCGGATGAGGAATCTCATAGTGAGGACAATCAGGAGGGAGCGTCGGATGAGGAATCTCAGAGGGAGGACGATGAGGAGATAGCATCGGTTGAGATATTTCACAGTGAGGAGGAACTATTTTACAAGCTGGAAAGACGACCCATATAGTGCACGACCATTATTCCAGATCATGGTAAGCGCGAAAATGCTTCTATTTTGGTTTTTCTCAATCTCTCGACAAAGCACTATCCGTCAGCGATGAACGGTCTCACAGAATGACGTTGGATAGGTAGCGGTCTTCGACTCCGAGTTTCGCCCACTGTGAAAGCGTCAAAACGTTGAAGTTCAATGAAAGGAGGCGAACCTGGCTCGCAATCTACAGTACGGGACCGCAAAAAGGGATAGTATCAACAGTAGTATTACCTCCTACTTATTCTCTTGGGGACTAACCCAATACCTGGTCATCTCGCTGCAGCCCGAGGCAACTCCTGAATACCATTCCACTCACTGATACTCGAGGGTCTGAACACAGAGGGCAAATATACCCATATCGCAGCTGCTAACGTCTACGAAATTTTTAATCTCGTCGCATACCTGCCGTAGGGTTTAAGCAAGTCTCTACTTTTCCAAAGTTCACATGAAAGGAACTTCGTATTTCTCAGCCATCAATATGCGCTTCGAACCCATTGTTTTGCTGGTTATATCGGCAGCTAGCACATTACAATCTGACGCTTAGTCTACTACCACTATGTGCTCTAATCATTCTCTTTGACAGTTTGCCTGCCCGGTCGGAAGATCCTACTAAAACTACTGCTGCCACCAATGTCGCAGAAGCTAAAGAGGTAAGCGATTTCAATACCACACCGGCCAATATCCACCTCCGCTTTCTTGCAAGGCACTGCTTTAGATAGCCGTTGACAATATCAACAAGTGCACGAAGTCCTCATCAAGGACAAGGAGAAGTACTGCGCCAAAACACTTCCGCGAAACATGAACCTGATATAGGATGGGTGCTTGTGGAGCATGGTGGTGGGCTCAACAATATCGCCATTCGGCTACACACCCTTTTGAGTGTATCTACTTTGATGCGGCCTGAGACGAGGAAGGTGATACTGACAAGGGATTAAGGAGAAGAGCGAATCCTGGATGGTATACCATGCAGCTACGACGTGGGCGCATGGGCTTTTCAACCAATGCGCCAGCTCCAGCTATATATATGTACATATATGTCGTCATGTAGAGCGAGGTTTCGAATCGTGAGCATTGACTGAAGTTTGGGTCATCCAGCTTCGGTTGCCAAATTCCCAGCGGTCCCTTCGCTTTGCAAGCTTGACCTACCAGGCTCAGAGAAACTTCTTTTGAGCTTGGAGAGATAGGTTCCGGCCTTAGGCAACGCAGCTGAGATGGTCGTGCAATGCAATATTTACTTAGCACTGTGCTTGGCCTTGTAATTCTTTCCCTTAAGATACACCCTTTTCAACGCTGGATTCTCGATTATGCTATCTAGAGGTAAAGATAGAAGCGAACTTTGCTACCATTCTTTGACAGCGCTTTACTATTGAGACAGACGAGTGCTTTCGGAAAATTGGGACATATGGCAGCGTGTAGCTGAAGTTAGAGCTATGGTCGCAAAACACAATGTACATGTAAATTAGATTGTATGTACTTCGTGTGAGATGTGATAGTAAGCACTTTAGTAGCCAATCGGCTATTGCCGGCATTGAGGTTTTGGCAAGAAGCATGTCGGATTCATCAAACATTCCATTGAGGTCAACCATAACTCATCCAGAGCAATACAAGCTTGCATCAGACACGCTTTCAGATTCATATCCTATCTGTTCTGCCTACAAGCTTTTGATCCTTGTTTGCAGGATGTCTCATACTGCTACTTGCGCATGACTCCTTGTTTGCCTTGACAATCGGGATTGAATAGCTCCTTCCCACTCATTATGCCTACTACTGCGAGCAGCAAACGTGTAAAGGTAAGTGCGACCTTTCTTGCATGCAAGAACGACTAATTGCTTGCCATGGACATTATCTCTTACACTCTGGCTGCATCGCTTTAATGTGTATATTCCTCCCGCATCGTTAACCATCATGTCCAAGTCTAGTCCTTACAAACGCACATACGCTAGGCCTGCTGCTCCTAGATCTGACCGTGAACAGGGCATCTCCATCTACCGCCCTTTTGGTAGGGCTAATCCACCTCCCCAGCTCCCTCTAGCTCACGCCGTCCGTCTTAGTCTTTGGCAGCATAGCCACACCTTTCGACCCCGACCATCGCCCCCCAAACCTCAACCCAGACCACACCCATAAATGGTCAGTCTATATCCGCGGCGTCGACGGCGAAGATATCTCCTACTGGCTACGAAAAGTGCAATTCAAGCTGCACGAAACTTACGCCAACTCATTGCGCACCGTCGAGTCACCCCCTTTTGAAGTAACAGAAACTGGATGGGGCGAGTTCGAAGTCCAGATCAAATTATACTTCGTGCCTGAAGCGGCCGAGAAACCGCAAACGCTATGGCATTTCCTCAAACTACACCCATTTGGCCCTGATGCAGAGGGGATGAAGGAGAGGAGGCAGCCTGTCAGGTGTCAGAATTATGAGGAGATTATTTTCAATGAGCCAACGGAGCAGCTCTACGAGATTATGACGACTACACCGACGCAGAAGGGGAAGGGGGCAAAATTATCGAAGGGAGGGCAGAAGAAGACGGATAGGACAGCGGAGCTGCCTTACGCGGATACTCCAGATAATCCGTACAGCCAGAAGAGTGAGGGTGCAGAAATAGATCGGTTGAAGGAAGCGAGGAAACTGGTGGATAAGATGGTCGCCGAAGAAAAGGCGAAGCTCGCGGAGCGGGAGCAGGTTATGGAGGAGCTCAACAAGAAGTGAATAGCCTGGCAAGTCCTTCGGCCAGGCTACTTCGCTTTTACCAAGCTGGTTGATACGGTTTCGAAAATGGACGGATCACGAAGAATCGGAGGGTTTGAACATATCCGGCGTACGGAAGATACCCGAGGGCGCAGGAGGTAAATTTACTTCTAGAAGAACATCAAGAGATCATACACCCTGTCGCGAACGGCAAGCATCTATTCCAATTGACTAACATTGGATGCTTCTGCTGGCTTTTCTCATCACTGTGGGAGTTCGCTGATCCATGCTCCAGGGCAAAGCCTGGAAGACATAATAACAGCGTTCTATTTGCATTGAATCCTTAGGTTGAGGCAGCCTTCGAAATATTACGAATTTCAGACGCCTTTGTGGTATACCCCTTTGGCGGCTTGTCGATACAAGGCAAGCTGAGTTGTCAGCTTCGCCAAGAACCGATGGCGAGACGGTGTGAGATGATTACGCCGATTACTCACAGTCACAGTGCTATGCTGTTCTGCAATCAAGCATTTGCTCTCACTCTTGAAGACCGCTTTTGACGCGGGAAGCTAAATGGCTGCCTGATGGTAATATACGAGCCGACCAATCACACTGTGTACTGTGATAGTTAACCGAGACCATGATGCGGAACGTCAATCCACTTGCGACTCCAAGCCTTCCCACCGAACATAAGTATCTAGCCGCGCCTCATCCGAAGGCGTTTCAACTCTGATACTTGGCTCCCTCGAAAAGGATATCTGTGATTGTTTCCACTCTTTCACACCACTGAAATTCTTATCCGCCCTGCAGAATGGGTCTCTCCCAGCCTCCCGCCTACGACTACTCCCCCATCAACCTTACCCCTTCGACTTCCACCGCCGATGAAAGCGGTATCCCAATGCCAGAACCGACGATTTCCATTGAAGACCGCGAGTGGAACTTCAGGCTCTTGCGCGAAGAGCGTACGGAGGAAAGGCGAAGGATCGCATTGAGGCAGGCGTATATCTGGGCCATGACTGCCACGATTGGGGCGACGATTCTGGGGATTGTGTGGATTGTGCGGGACCTATGACCAAGACGCGGTTTTCTGCCTCCTGCCACACGATTGAGCCGATGGGGAGACGAATCGACTTTGTTATGGCGAAGCGAGTGGTCACTGAGCTTAGTCATGGGCATCGAGCCTTTGCTTGGAATACATCGATGCCGAACATCTTCATCTGTACCAAATGTATACGACGTCTACGTACCTTTCTTGGACGATAAGTGTTTCTTCGCCTTCTACGACATTCGGACGCTTTGCCAGAGACCCGCTCTGCAAGGCGAACAGAACCACCAGCGTCAGGTATCTTAGTGCTTAGAACATCCATCGGGATTCCATATCTCGGTCATATATATATATCTCGTTTATCCAACCCTGGGTCTTATATTTTCTCAACATCAAGTCCGTTACTCAGCCATGGTTCAACAATCAGCCAGAGCGGAATGCTGCGGAGACCGGATGCTTTCGCATCTTATATCTTGCTCGCGGCAATCAAGCCTCTTTCCTACGGTATCTTCTTCGTCTACTTCTTCGGCTCGCCGTGGGTCCAATGGCCTTGCTTGATGCACATCGGGCTTCAATGGCTTCATGTCTCTGCAAGGTATTCCTGCTCTTGGATTTCCGGTTGTGGCTTCTTGAGAGAATTATGAAGACCTTGGCAATTCAACGGTTTTCTGCTACTCTACCACCTCTTCTTTCTTTCCAACTTCTCCTTCTTCTTCTTCTTCTTCTTCTTGCTGCCTGTGTCCTATTACCGCTATCATTCCTTCATCTATCCTTCGATCTACCACCATCGTTAAATTCGCATCCGACATATCTCGCAGCAGCTACCACCGCAATCCATACTTTTTCGACATCTCGCAAGCAACATCAATCTAGAGTAGCTCCGTCACCCACGGACTTCATCACCAAGATGGCCAGCTCTCCTCCCTTTCATTACCGCAAACGCACACAATCCAGCGCCTACCCCCGCTTTCCAGATTTCCCACATCCACACACAATCTACCACCACCACCCCGCACCCTTCGTCTTCCCCCACTCTCTCCCGCAAAGAGCCCCTCGCCGTCACGCTCACCCACCACCAACCCCGCGCTTACAACCAACACCAGCCCCTCGCCACCCCTCACCACCACCCTTATTCGCTCTCCGAACTTTCCCCCCCTCTGCAACCCCCTCCTCCAGCCTCTCAACCACCCCCTCCGACCTCCCATCTCTATGCCCATCCCCCATCCTCCCCCCTTGGGCGCTCCCGCAACCAACGCCCCAGCTCCCCATCTACCTGGACATCCTCCCCCAGCAGACGCTCAACCTCGCCCTCGACGCCCAGCGCCGCCTCCCTGCCCCGCCGCCAAAATCCCATTTCTGCCTCTTCATGAGGTTGGGCGAGGGAGGGAAAGGTCCCGAAGGGCAGCCACTTCCAAGAGGACGGCAATTACTACCTACTACCCACGACTTTGGAGATAGGAACGGGCCTCGTGAAGTCATGGTTGGAGGGAGGAGGGTGATTGGTGCGGAGAGGGGGAAATATAGGAATTGCTGCGGGAAGAGGAGGAGTACGTGGTGTATTGTGAGTACGGCGTTGATGGCGCTTCTTGTGCTTGTTTCAATTGGGGTGTTTTTGATAGGGTTTATGAAGCCGAAGGGGAGGGGGGGTAATTGATAAGGGATGAGGGGGTGGAGATGGGGAACAGGGTGATGGGTGATGGGTGATGGCGCACCGGGCATGGGAAAAAGGAAAGGGGGAAAAGGAAAGAGGTTTTAGGAAGAGAAGATCTGGGCGAGATTTAGGGGGATGAATTTCAAGAGAGAAGTTTCGGTGTGATCCAATCCGGCATGGCTGGCGGATTATAGATTATCGCAGGGGATGGCTGTCAATACAATAAAAAGACTTACTAGAAGACAACGCAAAAACGAAGGTTCGTTCTCTGGATCTCGTAACATTGGCCATATCTCTTTTCAACCATCTCGATAATACTCAATTGTCAATAAATCTATCGCCATCCCCTTCTCAACCGCTTCTATCTTCTAAACTGTCCTATCTATCTTACATCGAAAATCTGCGCTCAAAAAGTACACACGATAGGTCGACAGATATCGAGCCTCGCAGCTTCGAGCTCGTTTCCCGTTCCGTGAGCTACGCTTCTACGAACGCCTTGAATAGTAATGCCTGGATTCTAACTTCAGAAAGATGGTTTATGTTCTTCGTTGCTCACGATCGCGACTTCTTCTTGCCCCTTTTCTCTTTCTCGACTCCCGGCAAAATAGAAGGTCCTTGTTGTTCTATGTAGCAAGCACAACATCTCTCTTCTACTGTCGCGACTGTTACAAGTTTATGTCGTCTCATTCCGAAAGAAATCAGCGTCAAAGTGTCGTCACCGAAAAGTCGCGCAGACTACTGAGCTCGCTTCTGCCAGGTATTTCAAGCATCGTCTTCTCGGCATGGAGGAGCAAGTGAACCAGCACAGCCACGCTCTCGCATCCTGTTTCATTATATACTATTCCCTTCCCATCCCATCTCATCCCTTCCGTTCCCATCCCATCCCATCCCATCCCATCCCAACTATCCCGCCCATCCCATCCCATTCCTCCCATCCCATGCCGTCTCCTCTTGTTTTTATCCTATCCTATCCTCTCGTACCTTCTTTTCGTTTCATCTCCTTCCCTTATAGCTTCTTTCCTCTCTTTCCATCTCTTCTCTTTCTTTTTCTCCTTTTCTTCTCCGATTCCGTTCTACTTCTTTCTACTCCTCGCACCCTCTTCTCTTTCTTTACTCTCTAACTTTAATATCCTTCTTCCCTCCTTCCCTCCTTCCATCACCACCATCAGCAACCTCAACCTCTCTGTCCCCCTTACCCCCCTTCTTACCTTTCTCTTGCCTCTCTCCTCCCCCACCAGCGTCCGTCGAGAACGCCCTCGACAATATCCTAATACATCTTTTTCTCTTCCCGTCTTTCTTACTTCTCCACTCATAGTACAGACATCCACTTCCCACTTCCCCACTCATACACACCCCACATCATACACTTTCTTCCCCCCACTCAAAGACTCTCTACCC
>JAABUQ010004209.1_pt1 | contig 24885 bp, 25 predicted proteins | sample 5560001 | NCBI WGS metagenome assembly JAABUQ01 (sample SAMN10711888, study PRJNA513371) | rock metagenome | isolation source: Antarctica rocks | place: Antarctica: Victoria Land, Finger Mt nord | collected 2015-12-18
TTATATTATATATTAATTATATTATATATTAATTATATTATATATTAATTATATTATATATTAATTATATTATATATTAATTATATTATATATTAATTATATTATATATTAATTATATTATATATTAATTATATTATATTAAAAGATAATAAGAAAATAATATTAAATTTATTAAATTTACTAAACTTAATTATTAAAAAGGAATTTTAATAATGTTTTTTATATAAAATTAATATATAATATATAAGAATATTATATATTAATTATATTATATATATATTATTAAAGTATATAGTAAATAGCAATATAGAGTATAATAACTAGATATAGCTGCTACGATAATAGAGCGCAAGCTGAACTTAATAAATAAGTAATTATTATTAATTTTATTTTCTAAAAGGATAGAAAAACTAACGGTTACTGTTAAAAAAATAGGGGACTTTTAGGGTAATAAAGTAAAGCTTTTGAGCAAAATAGATATAAAATTGCTTTAACAAGCTTAATACTAACGTAGCTTCTAGTTATATACCGGAGTATATACGGAATATATATGCAATGCCAAAACCTATATATAGCTTTATATATATATTAAAATAAATTTATAAATAAAAGAAATTAATTGAATAATAAATTTATATATGTTATTAAAATATAATATCAATATAAATATATTATATTTTTTTTATTTCTATTAATAATTCTTTTATTTTATTAATTTATTAAATTATTAAATTATATATAATAATTCAAAGTTTAAAATTAATATTATCGAATTCGTAAATAACGTTAATATATTAATTTATAATATTTTTATAAAGAAAAATTACGAAATATTGACATATATTTAACATATATATAATATATATTTATAATATTATAACTTTTAATTTATAATTGGAAAATATATATTATTACATTTTATGTAAACTTTTATATAAATTTTAAAATAATTTAATATAATTATAAAGTTATAAACTAGGGGTTGGTAGCAATATAAAATTAAAAAGAGGTTTTATTCAATGACAAAATTAACTATTAAAGAAAGAAGAAGTACCAAGGTTTAATGTATATTTAACGCTAGAATTATATATATTAAATATATATACGTTATTAATATTAATAATATTATATTTTAAAGCCTTAAGGACCTGAATATGTAACAGTCTAAATAACTTATATACTAGTCCTTAATATTAATTAAACAAACATTAATTTCAAATATTTATAAAAATAATAAAATATATATATATATTATAATATGAAAATCGGTATTTATATATAATATTATTATATAATATATATATATATAAAAACGAAGATATATATAAAAAATATTATAAATATATTAAAATTAATTTAAAAATAGTTTTTAAAAATTATAATCAAAATATATAAAATAATAATAATAAAAACTTTAAAAATAAAAATACATATAATATTAATTAATTTATATATAAAACAATTAATAATAAAATAATTATTAAATTAAATTTAAAACATTTTATATATAAAATTAAAATAATAATAAAATATATTCGTCGGAATTCTATAATAAAAAAAAGTAAATATAATAAAAATTTTAATATTTAAAAAAAAGAATAAATAATTAAACTTTTAAAATCAAAAGAAATATCGAAAATAATCTTTTATATAACATTATTATAAATTAAACTTTTAAAAATAATTATTTATAAAAATAAAAAAATTATATAATATAAATAATATATTTTCAAATTATAAAGTTTATTTAAACGATAATAAAAGAACTAAAAATATAACAATTATATTAATTAATTTAAAATAAAAATAAATAAATTTTTTGAAAATTTTTAAAAATTTTTTATATATTATAAGTAATGAAAAAATTTAATAATAATAATTAAAAAACTATATATTTGATATATTACGAAATAAATATAAAATATATTACGAAATAAATATAAAATATATATATAAAATATTTTTAAATAATTAAACTTTATTAAAAATAATATAAAAAATATATTATATAACAACTGTTTATAAAGCGATTAAATTTAAAGAATTATATTAAATTTTAATTAAATTTTAAATTATATAAAAATCTTAAAAAACAAAATAACAAATAAAATTATAAAGCAAATATATAATAATATATTTACGAAATTTATATAAAAAGAATTTATAATTAAAATAATATAAATAAAAATTAAAAAATTAAAATAATATTTTAATATTTTAATATTTTTGTTTCCAATAAGATTGAAAATGCTTTTAATAATTTTGAAAAGTTATAATATTATTATAATATATTAGCTAATTATATTAATAATAATATAATTATTACTATTCGATATTTAAAAGGAAGCCGGCATAAACAATTATATATTATAAAATAAACTTTTTATTATATAAATGATTTTTGAATGATTTTTCCTTTTTCCTTTTTTATTTTTATATATTTTATTAACTTTTTTAAATTATTAATATTAAACGAATTGTAAAAATTATTTTATATTTTAATTCAATTAACATATTATTTAAAAATTGTAATCTTTTAAGATATATTTCAATTAAATTATATAATAAATAATTTTATAAAATTGATTTAAATTCAAAGATATAAAATATTCATATTTCAATTTACAAAGCGAATTTTTAATATTTGAAAATAATATTAAAGTTTTTACGATAATTAAAAAAGACTGTCAATAAATCGTTTCAAAAAGACGTAATAATAAACTTTATTTCCGGCTTTATAATAATACCTTTATAATTTCAATTTATTAATTATTTAAAAATTCTTGAAATTAATATTTATTTTATATATGAAAATACTAAAAAAATAATTTATAAATTCGGAATATTGTGCCATCGGAGCAGGGAGACTGGCACAGTCGCCCACCAGAAGGCTCCTAAATCTGACATTCTTCTACCCAAAATTTGCAACATCGTTCTAAACAATTCTCGGATCAATCCTTGTCGCTTCCTCTGCAATTTGCAGTCGTAAGCAGTCCATAAAGTAAAGTTTGAATACTTCTTGAAAAGGGCGCCGACCTGGACGGACAAAGCATGAATAGTTGAACAGCACTGCATAGAATAGCATTGTCACCATACTGGAGGCTTGCTGCCTCCTATCGTTATTCGAAGAGTACAACACGAGTCTTGACTAACGGATTGAAAAACGGGGCAGTCTACCCTTGCCTACTCCTGCGCAGGAATATCACTGTGTGTGTATTCGCAAATTGATTGAGAGACGCTAGGATGTCAATGTCGTCACCCATGATGGTTGTACGTCGCTGTTGCATCCTTTCAGAGCAAAACTGTAGCAACAATATTTTGCAAGGGCGCAAGTTCCAACATCAAAGATTCCAAAGCCGGCATGGCTGCCTTCGATGGAGCTGAATTTAAAGTTGCCGCTGCCGAACAGAAACATCGAGAAGAGAATACGTGGGAGGGCCTCCTAGAAGGACTACGTGCGCCGGGAATGCACCTGACTGATCAGAGAGATCTATGATTCAGCAGATTCACAAGTCTACTAGAAAGAAAAAGGCCACTAGAGACCCCTAATCTTATTTTCGTCGACGAGAAGCTTTCGCAAGAATTTGACGAACACTGAGCCAAGCTTTCCGCCTCAGAGCCATTCATGCCCCAGCGGGGAATAATCAATCTGGCCCAGAAAGAGCGACACTAGCAGCCTTGTCCGTAGTGGCCAATTCTCGATCCATGTGGTATATCCATCAACGGTAATCCGGGATCATCTCAGCATACTCCTGCCAATTATCAAAAATAGCAAAGATCCCCAAAGGCGCCCCCTTGGGCACAAGTACCCCATCCGCCAACGTCCCCCGCTCATCGAGCCACGCCAAGTGAATATGCCTCAACATCGGGAGCCATTTCCCGCTCTCATCAGTCAGGGAGTTCTTTCCCGATGTCTTGCACAGAGCTACGTCGATCTGGCGCAAGTATTCGTTCCCACAGTTGCAGTAGAGCCAGAGAGTTATTTCGTCGACACCATGCAGCTGACGAGGCGGCATCGATTGTAGATTGGCGGGGAGTGTGCCTCGGTTCAATGCGACTGCTGGTTCGTAAGACAGCTCTGGTGATGCTGAACATAGGGCGATCCAGACGTGGTAGAACGAGTAGGTGAAGCGAAGACGCTCGCTGTCGCTCAGGTAGGGTGGATTGCCCCTGTCTGGCATGTTTGGTACGACGACGTCGGCGATGAAGAGCCGGCAAGCCAAGGCAACTGATCGCGCATTAAGCACTATTCGCTCGGTCCTGTCCGTCGAGCTGGAAGGTTGGTGCTTTTCTTGTACCTGTGCAAGCTGTTCCGCCGGTGACAGACAGGGGATGAGACGAGGGAGGAGAGGGCGTGCGATGGAGACCTTGTTTTCGAGCCATGCTTGGTGGAATTGGCGACAGGTGAGGATGGATGCGTGGATGGTGGAGAAGTTGTCGACGAACGTCAGGACGCGGGCGAGTAGCTCTTGCGACAGGGCGGAAATGGAAGTAGTCATTTTGGGCGTGAAAGTTGATGACAGGAATCTCGACGTCAGCCAGCTTGTTGTCCGATGCTGAAGTAATTTAATCATAAGTCGCCGCACAACTTCGAAGCCCTGCACTTAATTCCCCAAGCTGTGGTGTTTGAAATCAACTTTTAGGGTGCCCATATTCGAGCACTGGCGGGCAGAGAATTTTCTCAAACTCAAGATTTGTACTGCTCGACTCAGGGGTTTCTAGAATTCCATCGCTGCAGGTTTGATGGCGCAGTCTATGGCAAGATACTGCAAAGCAAAGTCTTACAGGGAGAAGACTCCAAGTTTCGAGAATCGCCCCAAAAGGGTAGATCCGCGCGGCCGAGTGTTGGTTTTAAATTGTTGCTGAATTTACCAGTCGGAGATGCGGACTGGAAGAAAGCGAAGTGCAATGACGACAGGCTGGAAGATCGTCAAGAGCTGTCGATCCGAACTGATGTGCCTGAAGCAGCAGAGGTGGCGTGATGACTTCAAAAATTGTAGGAATAGAGAATAGAGACAGATGGAACTTGGCGAATGGAACTTCGCAACACGGGGATTCTCTGAGATTTAACGAACTCAAGATGATTAATAAAACCTAAATTTAAATCTGCATATACTTCTACCACCCAAAACTTGGTTGTATATCTGTATCATTTCAATAATAATTTTGCAAAAACCATTTACATATCGCTATTGCAGAAATTGGAATTATAAAAATTATCGATTATAAATAAGTCATTATTACGCGTTTATTTTTAATTATATGTATTTAAATTATATATTTGTTATTCTTTTATTAAGGTTCAAAAATTATTGTTGAAACATTTTATTGTTATTATATTATTATTTATCGTATTTAAATTAATATTTTTTTAATAACTTTTTTAATTTGTTTTATTATTATTTTAAAAACCGCCCCGAAAAACTTATAAAGCCGCGGAAGATTCTTTTATTTAATAATTTTAATATTAGTTATAAACATTATAAAAAGAAATAACGTAATTCTTATAAAAATGCATCTCTTGTTTTCGTCGTTGGTTTCCCCTTTCCTTTTCAAACTGCTTCTTGATAGGCTTTCGAACCCTAGGCCTGCTAGCATCTGCAACAATAGCAGAAGCGGCAGCAGTAGGATTGGTAAGAGGATTTGCTCCCCCAATGAATAGAGCTGAAGCCCACTGGCTGCGGCGTTGAGGGGGCATAATGATGGCTGAAGCCAAAAGCGGAATATGATTCTTGTATAACTTCAATTTCTGCGACGGCTATGCTGAAATAGTTTTTGCAAGATTGCTATTAGGATAATACAGATGTACAACCAAATATTGGGTGGTGGAGGTGTACGCAGATCTAAATTTAGGTTTTACTGATTATTTTGAGTACGCTAAATGCTCTGACTCAGCTCTTGGCAAAATGCTGACAGGAATCTGCACGCCAAGATCCCTCCTCACCCTATCAGCGGCCGCTACTGATTAGATCTGACGGACATTTCCCGGCCGAGCCTATCAGATTCGGCAATCTTGGAACAAGCCCGACGCTAGTGAAATCCTTTCCAAACGACAATGATCAGGCAAGCCTTCCAGGCACAGACTTGCCTACTACACCACCACATCGCTAACCGACGAGCAACGAGCAATCCTTCCAATAAGTAGCCTCCTGCTGTGGCTATGTATCCTTGTTGCCTGATGTTTCAGAACATGTGCAGCCATCTTGATACCTCGAAGCTTATGGCAACAGCAGCAGAAGCAGTCTCCACAAGCATTGCCACCATCCCTCGGCCCTTCATACGACGATTTTCCAGCCTGAGATATCTGACTAGAGGCTTATATACTGCTCGCACTGGAACCCTCGTTCTTAAGCTGAATCAAATCATAAGGCTTCTGTTTAATGCTCGGCGCCAAAGATGATAACGGCGCTCGTCTACCCTATAACATCCGATGGCCCTATTCCGGTGGGGCCAAAAAGAATGAAAGCATATAGATGAGGGGATTCATTGCATTCAACACGATAGAAGAACGAGAGATTGCTATCCCCCGTCGACAGCGTAATTTCTGACCTCTCATCTCGGCGTTGGAATACTCTGTGGGAGGAAAGAAGACTCTCCAGCCCCTGAACCTTAGCGTCCTGACTTGCTGATGCCCTGGCGCTATAATATTACTTACCTGCAGGTTGTGCCCCCTGCCCTATAATGAAGTACGGCGCCACAGAGACGCTGTGCACGGAGCGTTTGGACTGCATGTCACATTATCTTCGCCCCCTTTCATTAAACTGCCAGCGCATCACCACCATGGCTTCTCGGTAGGCTATGCTAATTTCAACTAAATTGAGACTATCGTGCCTCATGTTTCATCAAGATGTATTACTTTCCTGCTGAATTCCGACTGAGAGGCAATGTCCAACATATACCTTTACGAATGTCCATTCGATTGGCCTCTGCAAGTATGGGAAAGGCTCTTAACACAGCCCTCACGTGTAGCACTTGTCTTCTTGGCACTTTGAGACACTCTTTGTATAAAAGGCCATTGCTCTACTTCTAGCATTCCGCTCTCCAGAAACACATAGTCTGTACTATCCTTACAGAGACATTTCCACCTTCTTTTCTTCGTGGTTATTTCTTCTTCTTTCAATCGTTTAAGATGAAGCTTTCTTTCACCCCAATCTTGCTCGCCACTGGAGCATTTGCACTATCTACTCCCCACTTCAGCCAACTGCAAAAACGTGCCGTCGATGCTGGTATAGGTGTTGAGTTGGAGTCGCAAGCCATCGTCTTCACCAACGACGCCGAAAATGCTCAGAAAGCAAGTCCCGACAAGATCAAGGGCGTCAAAGGCCAGACAGTCATCACAGTGGGGAACAGTGGCGCACAGGCATCAACGAAAGAATGGAAACTCACTGCAGAGCACAGCGGCATGGAAGCCAACAAAGGTATTGGTAATCTGTGGGGAGAATTCATCGTCCTTGGTGAAGTCGTCAAACTTGGCCACGGCAACGCCGCGAGAATTGGGAAGGAGATCACAACATTTTTAGTACGTGCCCAGACTTTGACTTCCCCAAGCATGACTGATTCCTCTACAGGAAACTTGGAAGCCTAGCGCGGCAGACAAGACAATGGTCAAGATCGAAGGCTACGATGAGTTTAACCAGTGGTCCATCTCCAAGCCCACTCAATGGCGCGGTGCAAATACCATGATTTTTGCTCGGCAACTCACAGTCCCAATGCCTTTGGAAGCTGTGTATGAGCTGCTCAAAGACAAAAAGACGGGTACAGCAGATTCTATTCTGATGGGTGGCATCGACTCCCAGAAAGTCAATATCCACTTTGTGACCAAGCAAGACTTTGACAAGAATGACGAAGCTCTGAAAAACATTAAGGACATCGATATCACAGATGAGCTTCTTGGCTTTCTTTCTCTGGTCATCTCTTACGCAAAAGCAACCAAAGGAATGGACGCATCTAAGGGGCCCAAGCATTCCTTAATGATCATGCCACGTACTGATTTCGCCGCCATGTACCGTCTCGTTGACCAAAAGCTCAAGCCAGCGTACGCTGACGGATGCACATCGCTATACGACGTCGTGAAGGCTCTGGCTAAAAAGCGAGGTGACGGTACTCCTGGGACAGATATGAGCTTCAACAAAGACGAACTAGACCATGCGACGTTCAAGTGGAAACCTCAAGCTCAAGAGGCTGTCTCAGGATCTGATTTTGACGAAGATGCGCCAGGTTTGAGCACTGGATTTACAGGTGGAGCGCCACCACCTCCACCTCCACCACCTCCTCCGCCACCTCCAAAGCCAGCGAAGAAATTGAAGAGCCGAGTGGACTCGACGTCTGACTGGCCTGATAGCGGAACGGACCTGAGCACCGGCACGCTCGGAGTCCAAAAGTGGCTGGACAATATTCAGAACAACAACAGAGATCTTGTCGCCGCAATGGAAGGAAAACTTCGATATAGTCAGGTGGGTCGTCTAGGTAAGCCATGAAACGCCGTCTACGTTACTAACGCCATGCTGATATCCACCAAGGGTCCACCATGGAAAATGTTCTGGGTACAAGCCGCGCAGCTCCTATCTTCGAATTTAGAGATCTTGCCAGCAGCACTGGCGACAAGCTTGAAACTGACCTCAAAAAACTTGAAGACGCCGTCGTCGCCATGCACAAGAATCACAATGGTCCCCTTAAGAAGAGAGAGTCACTCTTGGACCTTTTCCGCCGAGCCGGCTCCACAACGAATCCTGCAGCTGCTAGTGGTAACAACCCAGGTGGTAATAACGATAAGCAGCCTGACTCCTGCAAACGCAAATGCCCCAAGGGCCAAGTCTCTGCCACTGTCAACGGCAAGCAAAAATGTCAGGATAAATGCCCAGAAGGCCAGCAGAAGAACGCAGCCGGGGATACGTGCCTGGACAAATGCCCCTCTGGTCAAGCCCACACTGGTGACAATGATGCGTGCCAGGCTTGCAAGAACGGCCAAGAGCCCAATCTTGACGGAAACAAATGCCAGGACAAGTGCAAGGACGGCGAAGCCAAAGTTGGTGACAATGGAGCTTGCAAGAAATGCGACAATGGCCAGAAACCCTCAGCAGATGGCACCAAATGTGAAGACGACAAGTGCAAACCTGGTCAAGTGAAGCAAGGGCCCGATAACAAATGTGGCGATTGTCCCGCAGGCAAGGTACCGTCTGCAGATGGCAAAACCTGCGAAGACGATAAATGCAAATCTGGCCAAGTCAAGCAAGGCCCAGATCAAAAATGCGGCGATTGCCCCGCGGGCAAGAAACCCGCAGATGACGGCAAATCTTGTGTCGACGACAAGTGCAAAGACGGAGAGGCCAAAATCGGTGACAAGGGCTCTTGCAAGGGATGTCCACCAGGCCAAAAGCCCACCCCTGCAGGCGACAAATGCTTCGACCCGGAGCAGGAGAAGAGAGACCAGCGTAAAAAGGACTTTGAGGACAAGAAAACCAGCTTCAAGAGCAGCAGTGGCGGCGGCCTCAGATCCCTTGGAGGTGCACTGTCTGTCGGCGCCGGGATCGCAGAATTGCTCAAACTCATCCCGGACAATGTCCCGTGGGACTATCAGGGTAACGTTGACATGTGCGCTGTGGCCATGGGCACCTACCGTGGTGGCAACTGCAAAACCACCGTCTCATGTGCCGTCGATGGCGACAAGGTCTACGACAGCGAATGGCAAGTCTGCTACGCAGGCGGGGTGCAGCATTTTACAGACGACCGCATTGGCGACTTTACTGTAGAATTCTCGATGAAGGAGAGTGATAGGTGTCCGGAGGGGCTCTGTCGTCCGATTCTTACTGTGGCAAATTTTTCGAACGGGACACCCATCGATGCTGAGCAGGAGAACTATAATGAGTATCATACGCCCGGTGGCCGTGGTATTTGCCATAATGGGTTGACAGATAAAGCGGATGATATGAGCGAGGTGAGCGGGAAGGACTTTTGGTGGGTGTGTGCTGTGCCTAACCTTTGAGTGGCTGGAGGTTTTGTATATTGCCGTTAGCTTTGGAGCATTTATTGGCGCAAAGGACTTGTACCTGTACTCTCAGTGAGCATCTTCAGCCTCCTTGAATTCGAATTGGTCGTCGACCTATCGAATAATGTATAAATGTAGGACTAGCATTGCACCACCTCTAGTCCTCTTTCTTTTGCTCCAATGTCTTTCAACTTGCAAACCACATAGGGTTTCAAGCCCGTCATGATGTCTCGCTCGACTTGTTGATGGCGTAAATGTTTTCCAAAGTGACGAGGAAGAAAAAATTATAAAAATATGAAAGTTTTTAAAAAATAAATTTAGAAAAAAGGATAGTTATATTATGTACATAATTATATAATTTTTAATAAATATAAATATAAATAATCTTAACCTTAATCTTAAAAATATTAATAAATATATTAATTATTTACATTATTATAATAATAATTTAATAATAATAATTATTATTTTTAATATTTTTAATATTTTTTTTGATTTAAATAAAATATTATTAATAAGAATATTATTTTTGTAGAAATTATTTAAATAATATTTATATATAATAATTATCGAAATTAAAAAACTTTTTAAAATTTTAAAAAATAAAAAAGAAAACAATAATAATAATAAATTAACAAAATTTTACTTATATATAATATTGGTTACGAAGTTGTAAAACAAAAACTTTATGTAAATATTAAACATGAACTAAATAAATAAAATATAAATCTTTTAATAATATAAAGGATAACCTTTTAATTATTAAAAATAAATTATAAGATTATTATTTAATTATTAAAAATAAATTATACGGTTATTATATAAATATTTAAAATAATATAAATATAATAATAATTTTTTATTAATTATTTAAATAATTATCGAAATAATATATAATATAAATTGTTAATTCTTTTATTATAAAAAAACCTTTTTTTATATATTATAAATATTATTTTTATTTAATATATATAATACTCGAATTAAATTTATAAGAAAATAATATTTTAATAATTATAAAATTTAAGTTTTAAAAAGAAACGAACTTTTTTATACTTTAGAAAAAAACTTTTGTATCAATATTATTATAAAAATAATAAAAAGTTTATATATATATTAATTTATATATATAACGTTTAAAATGCGTTTTTTAAATATAAAATTTTATAAAAAAAATTATTCATTAAATTTTTATTATAAAAGAATTTAATTTAAGAGTTTGTTAATTTTAATTTTTTTAAATAACGAACTTAAAACGTAATAAAAAAACTTTATTTTATTTTAAAAATTAAAAGTTTTTCTCTTTTTTAAATTGTTAACTTTTCCGCGAACTAATATTATCGATTTTAATATTTAATTTATAATCGATAATACTTTTAATTATCAAACATGTTTTCCGAATTATAATAAACAAAACATTCAAAATTAAATCGAATTTAGTAATTACGTTTTTTAATATATATATTGTTCGATAAGTTATTAACAATTGTTTATTAATTTTTAAATTATCGAATATAATTCGTAAAAGCGTTATATATATATATCATTATATATATTTAAACATAAATGATTTACATTGATATTTTCGAATTATTAAATATTTCAAATTTATAAACTTAACGTATTTTAATTAAATAATAATCGTTACTATTATGTTTTGTACTTTTCAAATAATTTTTATATTTTGAATAGTTCTTTATTTTTTTATCATTTCAACTAATTGTTCTACTATTTATTGAATTTTACTTTAATAAAAATTTTACTTTTTTATTTTTTATTCATATTCAATTTAATACCCGTTAAAGTTTATATGAAATTTGTTTAAATATTAATTATAATTTATAATTCATTTTTTTAAAAAGATTATTATATATTTAAAAAAGATTTAATTTTTTTAATTAAATTATTAATTATATTTTCCGTATCATTTTTATATTTTATATTTAATAATTATTAAGTTTTTAATTAATTTATTTGTTTCCGTAATAAACTCGTAAACGTTATTTTGATAAAACGTTTAATAATTTCCGTTATATATAAATTATGTTAAAATTATATATTCGTTTTATCATTTTAATATTATTTTTATATTATTAATTATTACATATATTATAAAATAATTTTCAAAAAGAATATTTTAATTTTTTTATATAATAATATTAATATAAAAGTTTTTTTTCTTAAATATAATAAAATTCATTTCCTTTCAAAATTTTAATTCCAATTTCTTTAATTATTAAAATATTATTCTTTTACGGATTTAATTCGGATACCGTACGTATTAAATAAAAATAATATTTATAATATATAATAAAAAACCTTTTTGTAATAAAAGAATTAAACATTTATATTATATATTATTTCGATAACTGTTTTAATAATCGATAAAGAATTATTATTTTATTTATATTATTTTCAATATTTATATAATATTTATTTAATTAAATTTTAATAATTAAAAGGTTATTTTTTATATTATTTGAAATTTAAAATTTAATTTATATAATTCTTTTTTAATAATTTTTATAATGTTTTTGTTTTATAAATTTATATAAATAAATCCGTTAGCTTTCCAAATAATAAAATTTCAAAAGTTCGTAATTAATATTATGTATAAATAAACTTTTATTAATCAATTTTTAATAATTAAAATATAATAAATTTCGTTATCGGATTCATAAAAATTAAAGAAAAATAATAATCAATAAAAAATAAAAAATATTTTAAAACTTTTAAAATTATATTATTATAATATTTTCTTCTTTAAAACGAAAGTTTTAAAAATGACTAGTTTTTAAATACATAGAATTCTTTTTTAAAAATTTTATTATGTTTCAAAACAAATTAAATTAAATTGAATTTGATAAAATTAAATCCCCAGTTAAGTTAAACAAATTATTTAATTAAATTATTCAATTTATTAAAATTTATTAATAATAAATTACTAAACTTAATAAAACTATAAATTTAAAAATTCTATTAAGTTTAATTAAATCAGATTAACTAACGTTAAACGTATTTAAGAATTGGATTACGGTTGGATCAGATTAGGTTGGACTTAAGTTACCTAGCTTATAAAATAAGTTGGGTCATAAGGGGTTCCAAACTTAATCCAAAACCCAAGATCCAACCCGTTCCGAAGCGTAAATTCTGTTACCAGAAATTGGAGCCAACAGGATACGGGGTACAATAGTGGATATAATAATAGATAATAATATTAATAAAATGGGAACGCGAAATACGCGTTTTTTGCTTTTTGGTGCAGAATTTTTGATGCGCTACTGTAATGGCGGTGCAACGGCTGTGGCAGTGCACTCTCTCGATCTGTAAACATTCACAACCCTTAACCTTGCGCAAAGCAATGGTAAATTCGATTATCTTCCATATGTAGCCTCTTGTGTATGAGAGTGGATGAAAGCCTTGGTATATGGTGGGAAGATGGCGAAGGCAAAACGCCGGTTTAGTAGAGGAGGCGCAGGAGCAGGAGCAGGAGCAGTAGGAAGATGTGATGCCAATCGGCAAAGCGTACAGATATTACTCAAGAATCCATATCCTCATCCCTCTCTCCCTCCTCGACCTTCACATCCCCATCCCCCTCGCCCTCCCCATCAGCATCATCCTCCTCCTCCTCATCCTCCTCCTCCTCCTCCTGCCCCCTCTCCTGCCCCCTCCCCTCCTCGTCCAACTTAAAGCTCAAATGCTTCCAATCCTCAATCTCCTCCGTCACACACCTCAACCGATCCCTCACGCTCTCAACCGCAAAACTCCCCAGCAGCAGCCTCAACGGCGGGTACAAGCAATGCCCCAGCTGCCACACCAACTCCGCGCACTTGACCGCGCTCGTCGGCTGCCGTTCCCGCAGCCACTGCACCATCCGCTTCGCATGCCCCGCCGGCGCCGGCGGGCTACTGTACGGCTCGCTCGCACTCTTGATGGAGAAATGCCCAAAGATGGAGAGCGGGTGCTTCGAGTCCACCTTCTCATCCCTCCGCACGTGCCCCGGCTCCACCAGCGTAGCCCCGACGTGGAACTTGTCCGTCTCGTAGAGCATACTCTCCACCAGGCCCTCGACCGCATATTTCGTAGCGCAGAACGGCCCCAGTCCGGGCACGCCCAGGGCCCCGCTCGTGCTGCTGAAGATGATGTAGCGCCCGGACTCCTGCGCGCGGAAGTGCGGGAGCGAGAGTTGCAGGATGTTCAGCGTGCCCCAGAAGTTGGTCTCGAATTGGTTGCGGATCTCGTAGTCGTCTTGATCTTCGCACGCGCCGATGACGCCGTGGCCGGAGCAGTTGGCGATGATGTCCATGCGGCCCCAGTGGGCGAGAGATGTTTTGAAGACGGCGTCGACGGTTTGCCGGACGCGGACGTCGCAGAGAAGGCAGACGAGGCGGGAGGGTTCGTCGGGAGCAGTGGAGGGGGATTTGGGCGGTTGAAGGCCTAGCATGCATTGCGTCGTGTCCTCGAAGGTGCGCCCTACGGCTGTGACGAGGTCATTGTGGGAGAGGGCTGCTTTGACGACGGAGCGTCCCATGTGTCCGGTCGCACCGAAGATCTGTGGGTTGGAAAATTAGAGACTGCTTTTCCACGGGATGAGAGCCCCGTAAATTGATGTACTCACAACCCATACTCTCTGCTGAGGCGGATTATCTGGCCCTGGAGGCCCGGAGTTGTGAGGCAATCGAAGCCGCGGGTCCCATGCTGCAGATGGTGATCCTGCTGTTTCTTCAGGTCCCGCGTTCATCGCGAGGTTACTATGCCTGCCCTACTTGCGGGCATTCTTGGTAGTTCAATCAGACATGGTGTTTGAGCAATATATAGGGGAGTTTGGATTGAGAGAGCGAAGTCTCGTCTGCTGTGTTCTACTAACAAGAAAATCCAGTGTCATGTTTACTTCATCGCCATTGAGTATATGTACATGGTAGCTATCTATGATTCTATTCATGCAGAAAACATAGACTTACTCTTCCATCAACAAGCCGAAATGATTATGTTTGCAGCGAAAAACCAGGCCCCCAGCCAATAGCCCATCCTGATTCCTTATCCCTAATCCATCGCTTGAATCCCCCCCCATAGTTGTTCGTGGTATCTTAGAAAGCTCCTAGTAACACCATGCTTGTCGAAACATGGAATGAAGTTGCTCTGTGCGAAACACAACACAGGAAATCCAGGCCGTGCAATAGTGAATATGTGCGAAAACAAGAAACGAATTTTGACTCGGTAGATTAAAGAACTACTTATGAAGCATGATAGAATGCCGTGGCGTCATGGTAGCAAGTTTCATCGGGCGATTAAGTATGTGTTGAAGTTGGCGTAAGCACACCGATAGCGTTGCCTCCACTCGACTTTCTCGACTCGGATGAAGGATCGATTGAGCTGGCGTACGTGCTTGCGTGTGAGACACTTTCGGGTGTCTGTGCGCCCTCGGTGCCGAGTGAAGGCGTCTGAGTAGCGGAAGTGTTGACGGCGGGAGGGAAGCTGCTGGGGGTATGGATATGGGGAGGGAGAGGAAGCGTATAGAGCAGCTTTTCCACTGCGGCGATTTGCTTGCCGTATTGGAATCGTTTGAGTAGAACGATCTGAGCTTTGACCAGCTCTGCAAACTCGTCCCATTCCAGACCTTTCAATTCGGTGAGGAGCTTTTCTGTGCGGATGTCAGCGGAGCATCCAAGGTCTATGTTGTGCATTACGTACGGACGACGTAATTGCCATACTGATCACGGATGAGGATCTGGACTGGACTGTCACCTCTGTCGTTGACCGCAGTCAAAGTCCTGACAATATCCTGTCTCTCGTCCTTGGATCCGAACTGGATACTCTTCTCCACGACGTTGCTGGCGAACTTGTGTTTTGAGAAGTTCACTATATTCTGTGTAATCAGACTCACAATCTTACCACGATCCTCATCTCTGCCGTGTTCAATGACATGCTGTGTTACGTAGTTGCCGTACTGGTCGTTGATCAGAGATGCAGCACATTGGTGAAGCTCCTGCAGCAATGCTGTCCTAGTAGGCTCTTCACAATGCTCCAGCATGCGTTGTATGACACGACATCCATAAGGATGTGTGGCCAAGCCCTGGACTTGGCCCGTGAATGCGTTGATGATGAACTGGATATGTTCTGCTGGGACTCTTTCGATGGCCTTCTGGACCACGTGGTTTCCATTTTGGTCTTTGACGCATCTTAAGACATCGTTCTCCAGCTCCTTGACGAGCTGGGCTTGTTGATCGGTCAAGATATGTTCAAGCGCCTGGGTAATGGTTAACCCGGACTGGCATTAACGACTCGCGGCGGTTGCTCACCTTCTGTACGACTCTGCACCCATACATCTGGGTCGAGAGTGTGAGCACGTGATTCTTCATTTGGTTCGCAAGCACCTTCTTCTGTGATTGATTCCCATGCTCAAAGAATTTCTGGATTACATAGTTGCCAAACACATCAGTCATGAGCTGACGCGCATTTGGGTGCAATTCTCTGAAGACTTGATCTTTCTCATCGCTATTGGCCGTTTCTAGCTTCTGTTGAATGAAGCGGGAACCATGCTGATCTCCACTGAACTCTACAATATGATCGTAGATATCCTGTGAGGTTACAATTTAGCAAATTTCTGTCAAAAAGAAGACCCGCGCTTTGTTACCTTGAGCTCGTAGCGCTTGTTGGTCTTGCTGTTGTTTCTGAACTCTTCTAACAAGGCGCTTCGTAGATGACCGGCCAAGTCGTGGTCTCTAGCAGGTCCTCTGGGAATCTGTGGAGCGGCTAGAAGGTGCGGAGCAGGGGGCATGGGGTAGTAAGTATGGAGAGGGTTCATTCGGAAAGTGTTCTGCGATTGAAAGTCGTAAAGGTGTGGGACTTGGTTGCGGAATTGCATAGTGTTTGGGTTGATCTGGGGCATCATGTAGCCTTGCTGCTGTTGTTGTAAACCACGTAATTTTCGATCAAGCATCGCGGCCTGCCCGTTCTGCGCGCCGTTGCTGGTAGCACGGCCTGTTGAACGCTGCTGGTGGAACGTGGGTGGGGTGCTTGCAGTCGAGTAGAATGGGCTATGGTGACTCAGACGAGCGTCACTGTTGGTCGGTGAGTGCGAGTATTGTGGGACGAAATTCACATTCCGGTATGGATTCTGACTGGAATTCAAAGAGACAGATCCGCTGCCGGTTGGTGAAAATTGGTCAGTCACGCCATGAACACTATGACCCGTCTCCTCTTCCCCGGTCCAATTCTCGTGTGCTTCCCCCATGGATTCTTGACGGTAATTGCTGTTGTTGTTGAAGCCATTTTGACTGGTATAGGGTGATGCCCGTTGTGAATTGTAAGATGGTGGCATAGCGTCTCTGCTCATCTGAAGCTGGTCGAATTGGGTAGACAGGCCTTCCAGTTGGGTTGTACTTAGTTGCTCGCCAATCCTTTGTCCCGATGATCCTGGTTGTATCATGGATGGTGGAGCAATGCTAGATGTATTAGACCGTTGAGAGCTGGACGAAGGCCCATATCGTGAGTATTGTATATTGTTGTGAAAACCTCGGGCCAATTGGTCGACATCACTACGCGATGGTGGTAGGCTTCCACTTCGAGATGCGACGCTACTGTTGTACCCTGAAGCATTATTGTTGGCCAGAGAGTGACCAGGTTGAATGGCAAGGCCAGCATCATTGTTCCCAAAGGCCCCATTTCTAGATACATAACGGTTGTCATCGTCACTGTTGTGTCGTGAGTATTGATTCGGTTCAGTTGTCTCAAGCATATCTGTAGGTAATAGATCTCTCGTGGCGGGTTCCAGAAAACTCTTCTGCGAAGGACGGCTGGATACCGAAGTAGAAGGTTGAGTCATGGAAAAGTATGGCCCGTTCCCTGCACTTGTTTCTGCAAAGGGTTGCGACACATACTGGTTGCTTTTCTGGCGACGCATTGGGGAGGTGCTTGTATGATTGGAATGTGCCTTGGACCGCACAGGAGACGTGTTATCTGCCGGCTGCCATGGCACGTTGCGACTTTCACGATCATCTGATTCCGAGGACGGTAGCAAGGACCTTGACCCAGTGATTGCTTCAGCACCTGGAGATACGGCGAATGGGTCATCTTTACGAGATCGGTCAGCGGATACTTGGTTCCAAGATTGTGGTGGCCTACTTGGCGTTCGGCCGTTCTCTTGTAGGGTGCTCTTGGCTCCACTGCCGATCGTACTGTTTGACCAGATATCGGGGTTCCAAGCACTACCTCCGTTGCCAAATCCTGACCCAACTGATTTGTTCAACGGCCGTGTATGTTCGTTGTTTGAGGTACCCGCTGCCATCCCAAATCCTCCGAAAGGTTTCCTAGTCTGCTGGGGAAGGATCAGCACATGTCTGACATCTCTCGAGTTTCTTTCAGCATGCGAACCGTAGATGTCATTATTGCCGTCTGCTAGGTTTGTAGTATAGGATCGAATGGAGGGCGATGCACAAGGATTGTTTCTGTGAGAACGTCCGTTCATTCGTATATTGCGAATAGATTTGTACAGGTCGATCGGTTTATTTGATGATTGGGTATATGCCTGTTGAGATGGAGCAATCAGCTTAAATCAGACAGTCAATGCTGGAGGAGCAAGAATACACACACAAGAGGTATTTGGTGCGAGGACCACGATGGCAGGTTCCATGTACAAAAGAAGGCGTCCAGGTGTCGGAGAAGATGAAGGGAGCGGGGAGATTAGAAGGATAGTAGACGCAAGGTCCAAGGCATCGACCCCTTCATATGCCGTGGGAAATGTGGGAATGGTTCGATTACGCAGGCAGCCGACTAATCGGACGCAAGATGATGGCAACCCCGCGCGCACAAGGCGACAAGTACCTTTTCACCGCCAGTTTACTCTCATATGTATGGGGATTGTTGGGATTCGAGGAGTGGCACGCAAGGGGGCCTTTGTTAAGGGAGCGCTGTGAGGAATGCTGGAGAAATTTGAGTAAGATCGAGGAATTGTTCAGACGACTGAGACGTATGGGAGGACAGGACGGAGTAGTGGCCGTGACCATGAATCACAACAAAGACGGTGTATCAAGTACGTAAGTCGACGATGAATGTCCCAGTAGTCAGAAATGTTTTTGTGATGCGTCAAGTTATTAGAACCTGGCGAGTTAAAGACCCTTCCCGTGGGAGAATTTGGGGCCTAAGCTGAACAAAGGACGGCCTAGAGATTTAAAGAGGACAGGGTGCCGGGGTTATGCTTGTCGACACAGACTCTACGGGCGGACACTAGGCTTAAGGGGCCTTATTCCTTAGGGTAGGTTTATGTTGTTATGGTGCAAGTTCAGCCGGGGTGTGCCCCTAAAAATAGGGCGCAAAAAGGACGAGAGAATGCGATTCAGTAGTGCATATGACAAATCTCTCAGTACGGATGTGCTGCATACAATCATGTTTAAATAGGGAGGAATTCCTCCAGATTGTATCTATTGCTCACCGCTTCATTCCGGTCATCTTCTGCGGGAGTGCTCAGTGCTCACTGCTCAGCTGAAAGCAAAGATGAGTCGTTAGAATGCCTCCCGCACTTGCTACACTACTACACGAAGGCTACAGTAGTCCTCAGCCTTAATTCAAGGAACTCGTTATTGGCCTTTTTCACTTTTGGCCCTCGTTGGATTGGGAAAGCGTCGACTTTGTATCTTATCAATCTATCTCTGCTGTGAAGGTAATCTCGGAAGGGTAGTTACAATTTTGATTTAGTCATGCACGCAAACATCAATCTCTTCGGAGAAATGATGCAGTACACTTTTGTGGGGAAACGGGGAAAGGAAAAGTGAGTAGGTGGAGATGCACGCGATCGGCTTTGTCTGGGGATTTCCACTTGCCTCGCGTCGGTCTCATACGAGCATGACCGACAGACAAGAGCACACGAACAATGAAAAAGTTTCAGCTCGGCCGACATAAGAATTTGGAAGATAGCACAGCATCGCAACTCGCACATCATCTGGCCCGTATAAATAGATTTTGGTATTATCGTGGTAGGCCTCAAAACTGCGGATTGTGTTGTAGCTTGCAAATTTGGAGGGTCGGGTTGAGGCGCAATTGCAGGTGGGCGGCGGGCAATAGGATCCCCCTGACGCGCCACAATGGGTGTTTCGTATCATAGTAACATGCCCATGGACAAGAGTACAGGATTACTACCTCATACAATGCACATGGCTGTTCTCATAACACTTCAAAGATTGGAGTGTATGAAGGCCTAAAGAGTGTAGATGATGGACTACTGTACTATTGGCTGCGGGGCTTGAGAGTAACTCGAATCGGGTCATGGGCCCACCATTAGACGCTGGCCAGCGGAGATTTGCTGTTCCCTCACTTGTTGATTTTCCTCCCTTTCCTCCCTTTTCTCCCTTTTCTCCCTTTTCTTGCTCGACTGCACTCTTTACTCTTTACTCTTCACTCTTCACTCTTCACTCTTCACTCTTCATCTTCTCTCCCTTTCTCTTCACTATTGACCTTTCCTTTGCAGGTGGCAGCTTCACTCATTCAGCTGTTCGCTCTGCAAGTCCTTCTCTCGAAGAATCCTTCGCAGCATATTATTCTTATCAGACCCTTTTCTGTTAGCGTTAGTTGATGGTATGTGCTTTCACCGATGAACGCAGCAAATTCTCAATTGACGAGTTCCAGTAATTACCAGCCTCTACGCCAATGCCCCACAATCTTTACATTCCTCAACCATGCCAGCAATCAGTAGGCTTTTCTCCCGCAATGACGACTCGAGTCCTTCAGCAATCTCTACAACGACCATGAATGTCCTCATTGCACTCCTGGCCCTGCTACTCTCCCTTTGCTGCCTCACAGCCGGTCTTCTTGTCCTACGTTCTCGTCGGAAGGCACAGCGCTTCCAAAAACTCAACGACCTCCCATTCCAAGCCCACAGCCCCACGTCCAAATCCTCCCAACACCGAAATCTCACCATCGCAACGACACCCTATGGCCGCTTTAATGCCCCAATCACAACCTACGCCGAGAAGGAAGTCTTGATGCAGAAAGATAGCCCGAGCTCGCCTACCGACTCATTGCCGGAAATACGAATCACATTTCCGGATGAGGAGGATGAAGGCAGGAGGAAATCTGGCCGGGTGGTCACGGTCCGCATCAGTGAGAAAGGAGGTGTGGGACTGGAGCCATTCAACGATGAACATCTGCCTCCATACCAGCAATCGGACTCGGAGAGGTTCCACTCTTTGGACTTGGAAAGGATGGGTGGATTGAAGGAGTTGGAGAAGGCACCGAAGATGTGAATGCTCGGAAAGCCTCCTCGGACTTGGGAGACGTGCATCTGGAGGACGACTTGAACGTCATATATGTGTACCTCCTGGACACTTACCGACGGCAGGTACAGATCCACACCGCTTCATCTGCCCACTACGACGAAACCCTACCACTCGATCAATATGGCATTGGTCCGTCTCCTCTTGCAGGTGGAGAGGTAAAGCCATCAAAGGCTCTCCTTCAGCAGCCTTCATCCGTCTCTTGTATATAGGTATAGATGGCGCTAGAAGTTTGAGGATAATATCTTTTACTTAATGCACCCTGTTGACAAAGCTTTACCACGTCCCAAAACAAATCATCGCCTGTTCGATATTTACGGTCTGTAGTACACCGTCAAAGTAGAAGTGTTTGAGAATGAGGAAGCTTACTTTTTGGGTTCCGCATTCTGAAACCGTTCAGTTGGACGAGTACCTAATTAAGTATCAAAAACTTTAACCCCAGCATTCTTGCACGCGATAACAATGCGATGAGGTTCAAAGCCTCCATTAAAAATGTCAGCACCTTCACCAGTACGATCCAGCCTGACCTCAAGGAAATACGCAAATCAGGCTGACCTGGCCAGGACTGACAGCTTCGTTATTGTCTCTTGGTAAAGATGTCTGGCTCCAACTCAACAATGAGCATCTTCGCTTTACAGTCGTGCCAGAGCAAGGCAGTCAAGTATGGGCGTATGGGTTGCCTCTTCTATTGCTAGACTGTATACTAATCTCTCTGCAGTGTTCTTGCCATTGTAAGTTACCTTTTGCCCCAATTCTCTCTCCGTGGCCCTCGAAAGCTCATGAAATCTATAGGACGCAATATTCGAGACCTACACAATCCAGTCCGCCACTGAAAAAGACACCATAAACCTTCGCATCCCACTCGCCCCTCTCCACCGTGCTCTCCGCTCCGCTCTCTCCGCCTCCTCTGCCTCCATCCGCCTTACAAAGAAAGATAATATCCCACTTCTCATCCTCACAATTATAACCAACAACCTTACCGCCTCCCGTGCCCCAACAGCCATTACAACCACGACATTGAATCCCGACACCAACGACGCCCCATTCGACTCCGGCAACGCTGACACGGACGCATTCGGGGGAGACCCGGCTTTCGCGCCCCATGACCGTGAAACGACCATCACGCAAGACATCCCAGTGGTTGTTCTCGCAGCCGCAGCGGTAGCCTCGATCCACGAGCCACAATGCCCCCAGCCAGACGTGCATATTCTGCTCCCGTCGCTCCTCCAACTAAAAGCCATCTCAGAACGCTTCACGAAACTCGCCCTCTCAACTTCCTCCTCCGCTAGCCGTGGACGAGCCTCAGATGCCCCGGCATCGTCATCGCGGCTTATCTTGTCGGCAAATGCACATGGGGTCTTGCGGATTGGCGTCGAGACTCCTGCGTTGAAAATTGAGAGTAAGTGGACTGGGCTTGCGAATCCAGAATTAGATCCGCGACAAGTTGAAGGCGGGGAGGTCGGTGTGAGGGAACATGCGTCTACGAGGATGAAGGAGAGGGAAGGGGATGATAGCTGGAGTACCGTTAGGGTTGAGGGCAGAGACTGGGGGAGGGTGCTAGGGGTGGGAAGGATGGGTGGGAGGGTTATCGCTTGTGAGTTGCCTGTGAAGTTTTTATATGAAAGCAGGGGCTAGTCTTGTACGCTCTCGTCAAAATTCCGTGTGTAGTGCTGATGAGCGGGGTTCGTGAATGACAGGCTTCTGCCATCAGCACGCATTGATCCTCTACGTCTATCTCTCAGATGACGACAATGGCTCCGTGCTTACAGTATGGCCCCCATTCTTCCCGATCCGTCTTCTACGTGATCGTTCGCAAAGCTCTGCTGACCATTCTCCATAGTATTATATTGCATCTTACAGCGCATGACAGCACATTCACTACTTGCCCTCAATTATTCCAATCCTATTCAAGGTCACTCGCTGCAAGATGGACATCCTTTCCCTCTTCCGTTCTGGACTTTTCTAGGTTGATTGTTCTCGAGAAGGTGCTGATGGATCCAAATTCCTCTGAAGCTGAAGGTCTGGCGTCTGTTGTACTTCCCCTCTCGACCGCTGCTGCGAATACATTTCCCCTCACAGGGCGTTTTGAGCGATGTCATACCTGAGGTAACCTACCCTATCTGCAAGCTCCTAGTGGCACCACCGGGTCAGACGGGACGTCAACAACATTACCATCTTCATCGGTGATCCCACCATCTGTACTATCGTCGGACGCTGATTGTTCCTTTCACCCCAATGCCACTGACAAAGCCCACATCCAAGCTCTTGGCTGCATCAACTATACCCCCGGCGCTGCGCAAAACCCAATCCCGTATTGTCTTCACGACCTGCGGAGCTACTTCTTTCTCCGGATACCCGACCACGCCCCAGCGCACGTCCCAGTAATACCAGTAATAAGGCGGGACTATCCTGCCTAGCCCTCCTTCTCACGCATCGAGTCAGCATTGCGATTCTCGAAACAACGATGTGAATAGGATATCCAATCTCAATCCAGAAACCATCCCCGAAACAATCTCAAGTCTCATAAGCCTCTCCAACGCGGGAACAAAAAGCGAAAAAGCGCACACACCGTCAGCGAAAACCCGGCACTGCTTCCAACTCCCCGCGTTGATCGGCTCGCCCCACTTAATCCCCTCGATCGTACGCTGCCCGTGCGGGTCCGAGGGGGACATGATGTTGATGAACCAGACGTCCCCGCGCCAGAGCCCACTTTCCCGCAACATAGCCCGCAGGGCTTTAATCGTGCCGCCTTCGCGGGCGTCTAGATTGTGGGGGGGGGGAGTTAGCTTTTGTTTGAAAGTATGTATAAAGGATAACAAATGCTAGTAACGCTGCACATATCCTGAAAGGAAGGATTTCATTACACTCGACATCTCCAGACGCGGCAACACACCGGCGCAACGAAAAAAAGACATACAGTCCACGCAGACCACCCGCGCAGTCGGGTCGCAGCTCTTGGTCGCGAGAATCGGGGCCAGGTATCTCTGCTTGAACGTGGCATACTCTCGCGTATCGATAATCCTATCCAGAGGTCTCCCCCTGGACCAACCCCCCGCGCCCGAGACAGGCAGCAAGTGCGCATTCCGGTGCACCGAAGGCGGGTCAACAGGCAAATTGAGCGTATGGTAGAAATACCTACACCCACCACATTAGCATTGCTTCAACCCTCCCCGCACCCCTCTTCAGCCCCCCCAGCAGAAGCAGAGGAGATCCCTAGGCCCCACTATTCCCCAAAAACACCAGCAAATCCCTCACACTCGTCTGTCTCACAATCGCCCCCCCTCCCCTCATACAAACGCCCCAAATCCCCCGCATCAACCTCCTTATACTTCTCCCGTCTCGCGGCCTTATCCCCCATCGCAAACAGTCGGGATACGTACACCGCCCTCCCAGCCCTCGTGATTGTGCCAGCGAACCCCCAATTCGGGCGCGGGCGCAGCTGGGCGAGCGAGGTGAAGACGTGGGCGAAGGCTATGAGTAAGGGCGCGGGGATGCGGTCGTGGGGGGCACAGGCGTCGGGGAGGGGGATGAGGGTGAAGCGGATGAGGTAGCTGGGTGGGATGGCCACGGTGGGGGAGCGGAGGGTTAGGTGGGGCCAGATGTCGTGGCTACAGCAACCACAACGCGTGTTAG
>JAABUQ010004210.1_pt1 | contig 24876 bp, 28 predicted proteins | sample 5560001 | NCBI WGS metagenome assembly JAABUQ01 (sample SAMN10711888, study PRJNA513371) | rock metagenome | isolation source: Antarctica rocks | place: Antarctica: Victoria Land, Finger Mt nord | collected 2015-12-18
CAATTTCCCCATCTGTTTACTTGGGTAATCGAGCAGATGGGTGAGCTACCTCGTCCCAGACTCTCGAAAAAATCAGCACTGGCTCAAAGGCTTTCTCTGCAAAGTGTCCCGCTTTAAAATAGTAGCCGTATAATCAAACCAAAAAAGAAACGATAGCACAATAATAATTTACGCTTCCGTCGCCTCTCAGGTCTTCCTGTCTCACAGACTCTTAACTAGACCTTCAACTTATGTTTCCAATCCCCGCCAGACCGTCTCTACAGGCAATTTTTTCAAGTCCACCAAGTGCCCCCAGGCAGACCGAACTAATCAAATGATTGTTCTACCTATCACGTACAAAGTTTTACGCAGACCACGATTCAGGTCTGCAACCGCATACTCTGTTGTCAAGGTTCAGCTAGCACTAGCCAACCTTTCGGCTACAGTTCTGCCCTCGGAGTCCAGTTATGGATATCCTGCATGGGGTGTCCCCCATACTAATGCTATACACATTGTACCGCGTATCAAGCAGCACACTTGGCTTTTAAGTCATTGGTATAGTCAGATATTTTGTCATGACGTTTATCACCCAGTGGCTCCTGTCCGCGATTCACCAACGACCAAGAACATCGGGAGTACCCTCGTCCTATGGTCGCAGCACTCTCGCGGTTGAGAGGTAGACGGTGGCGCTAGTATTGGTCGTAGCCTTCTCTAAGCCGAACTCATGTGTGGAGCCAGCCGCTACTGGCAACAATGCCATCAACACTGGTTCAACTGTGTCATTACATCTGCTGTTGGAAGTAATCTCGCAAACTGACTGCGAGCGCCGGAACCTGAATGGCACGACGGATCAATTCTTCATCGGCTTTCCGCAGGTAAATCTTGACGATATCGGCAACGGTGATGTTATTTTCGTCTCGGCTCACGAGTTCGATCACATCCCCTGGACCGATTTTCCCTTCTTGTACTACTGAAAAATAAATGCCGCTCAAACGGCTGTTGAGAAACCGCTTGACCATATCGTCTCGCCCAAACTTGAGGTTGAGCTTAAAGCAGGGAAACCGGGGTTGCGTCACCATGACTTCGGCAGTGCCGATGCGAAAGCGATCGCCAATATTCACGGTTGTTTCCGACAAGCCCTCAACCGTCAAATTCTCGCCAAATGCGCCCCAGGGTAATTCTTCATCGGGGAGTTCCTGTCGCCAATAAGCGTAATGCTCCATTGGATAGGCATAAACCGCCTTCTCTGCGCCGCCGTGAACGGTTAAATCTGCTTGTTTATCTCCGTCCAGGTTAAGCGATCGCATCATCACCCGTCCTGTCACGGGCTGCTTAAAGATACCTGTTGAGACAGGTCTTCCCTTCCAGTTCACTTCGCGTGGTAGTCCCACACAAACAGAAATTAGTTTCATCAGGCAACCCCTTCGATGATGAATCCCTGAAACTCTACCGCACCTTCGCGCAGCGTTCTGATTTTGGCATAGGAGCGTCCTCTTGATGTGTGAATGAATATCTAAAGCTGTGACCTTATCAACCCGCTTTACAGAAGCTAGACCGACGAAGCGGGTTGCTAAACGTTAATCTTCTAGGCAATATGAGCGAAAAGAAAGCGGCGAATGTGATTGGCGATCGCCTCACCTTCTTCATCTAAAGCAAAGTGTCCGGTGTCGAGTAGATGAACCTCGATCGTTTTCAAATCCCGTTCAAAAGCTCTAGCACCTTCGGGACCAAAGAACGGATCATTCTTGCCCCAAACAATCAGCGTGGGCGGTTGATGTGTGCGGAAATACTCGTGCCATTCGGGATAACGTTCCAGATTTTTGCGGTAGTTATAGAACAGTTCGAGCTGAGCGGCTGCATTTTCAGGACGATCGAGCAAGTATTGATCCAGGTTCCAGTTATCAGGATTGATGTGTTGGCGATCGCGCACCCCTGCCGTGTAAAAGAAAATCGTCGTATCGCGCTTGAGATAATCTTGCACAGGTGCTTCAGTTGCTTCAGTGCGATCGCTCCAGAGATTGCGGAAGGCTTGCCAAGCAGGGGTTAACCCTTCTTCGTAAGCATTACCGTTTTGCACAATCAGGGCCTGAACCCATTCTGGGTGACGCGTCGCAATCCGAAAGCCAACGGGTGCGCCATAATCTTGCACATACAAACTGAAGCGACTCAATCCCAATTTTTCGAGGAAATGCTCGGTGATCTCTGCAAGGCGATCAAAGCTGTATTCAAATTGATCCACTGGAGGAGTGTCACTGTTACCAAAGCCGGGATAGTCTGGCGCAATTAAATGAAATTGATCAGAAAGCTGGTTAATCAGGTCACGGTACATATGAGATGAAGCCGGATAACCATGCAGTAGCACGATCGTTGGACGATCGCTTGAACCTGCTTCTCGGTAGAAAATATTGAGTCCATCAACTTCAAGCGTGTGATAGGTTGTCATGGCTGTTTTGGCGGTAAGTGGTTTACATCCCTATCCTCAAGGAAGTAAGCTGATAGAGCAAGACTATTTCTCTAATTAAAGTCATAGATATCATCTATATGGACTTGTACCAAATTCGGTATTTTGTGGCAATCACCGAGACAGGCAGCTTTACCAAAGCCGCAGAGCGTCTCTTTGTCTCGCAACCTTCCCTTTCCGCAGGCATTAAAAAACTAGAGCAAGAATTGGGTGTCATTCTGTTTGAGCGAGGGGGACGACGAGCCGTTCTCACATCGGCTGGCAAATTTTTTCTGGGGAAAGCAATCCTGATCTTGAACGAGTATCAGGCAACCCTGCGCGAGCTAAAAGGCTTTCACACCCAGCCAACGCTGCGACTGGGAACGCTTCGCGCGATGCGGATTGATAGCCTTGCAGGCCTAATCGGTACATTTCAAGCGCAATATCCCAATGTGCTGATTGAATTATTGGATGGTACCCCAGCAGAACTGCGGGACTGGTTAGAACAGGGTGAGATTGATCTGGGCATTACGGTGTTAGGTAACTCCGAAGACACAAAAAACTCATTGGCGTTGTTCCGGCAGCGGCGATTGCTGGCAGTCTCGGTGAATCATCCCTTCGCCCAGCGTGGAACAGTGCAATTAATGGATCTGAACGAACAGCCGTACATCGATCGGATGCACTGTGAACTTTGGGGAGAGACGCGACAGTTATTTGAGTCAAAAGCCTTTCAGCCCCGCATTGTTTATCGTGCTGATCGCGAAGAGTGGGTGCTTTCATTAATTGCCGCAGGCTTAGGAGTGGCGATTATGCCAAAGTGGCAGAATATTCCTGCCGTCGTTTACATTCCTATTGCTGATTTGCCGCTGCACCGCACAGTGAGCTTATGCTGGCGGACGAGATCTGAGTCGGATCTGATCGATAAGTTCTGTGCCTTTGCTACCAGCAACAATTGGTGAGTATTATGACATTGCTATGCCCTGCGTTTCTGATGAAAATTTTCATCGCGCCGAAAGTTGGTTTCGCATTTCTTGAACTTCGACAATGAAAAGAGTCTGGAATTGGCGGGCAATCAATTGATCATTCGTAACTACTTGTATCGGCTTGCAATCATCGAGGCTCCGGCTTGCAATCATCACAATTCCTGGCTCAAATTAAGGCTCTGACGCAATTTTGATACTGGTGGCGAAACATTACTTAACCGGTTGCTGGCTGGGTCATGAGTGCAACAAAGCGTGAAGTTCGTGTTGCGGATAGGGGTCTCTCAACTAGCCAGTAGAAGATTTGCTTGAGATTGATAGCGATTGCTGTCATCAAATGTTGTAAGGTTGTTCTTGCTCTCAGGACAGGTACCAGATTTGTTCTCCCAGCCCACAATGAACTTGGCAAGTTCTCTGTGAAATTCTTCAATCTTCCAACGTATGTCACACACCTGTTGTACGACATCAGTAAAATCTTGATTTAAGTCATTTGTAACGACATATTCCGTCGGGCTAACTCAATCTCTTCAGAATATCTTTTATCTATAACTGTGTCATCAAAAATTACATATCCATTTTGAGAAACTTTAATTAGTGGTTTAGCAAGGTCTGCCAAAAAAGCCTCTATCTCACTTAACCTTTCACCTTTGGGGGACGTGACCGCCTGTGACAGTTGCGTAAGTCCTGTTCTAAATACAACATACTGATTAGACACTCAGGGGAGGTGAGTGGGTGAAAACCTCTCCCCCTATCTCCCCCTCTTCACTTGCCGCTAGACTTGGCTTCCAGAGTTTCCAAACGGCTTTTGAGTTCCTGATTTTGTTGTTTGAGCTGGTCAAGTTCTTCCCGCAACTGTTTGACAGCTTGGTCAGCGCCGGAGTTTTTTTGCACTCGTTGAATTGCTTCCTCAGCCGAGCGACGCACTCGACCATCTGGTGTTTGGTCAACTAAAGAGTGCAGAATGCCGATTGCCTTGGGGGTTTCCATTTGCCCCAGCGCTGCAACTACAGAAACTTGCGTTAAGAAAAAAGTTTCCCTGGATAGTTCCTCTAACCGCTCCAAGAGCCGTTCCAGGTTTACAGGCGTTTGACCGATGGAAATAGTCCCTAATGAGCGAATTGCTACTAAGCGCAAGGCTTGTGGGACACCTAGTTTGGTGTATTCCATAATTAGCTCCAGCGCGGCTTGGGAGGTTTTGAGCTGCGCTAGACCTGCGATCGCGCCAGCACGCACGACATCGTTCCACCCAGCCCTTTCATGAAGGACAGATTTCAGCAGAGATAGTACCTCAGCTTCCTGTTTGAGAGCAACTGATACCATGCCTCCTAACGCTTTAACAGCAGATGCCTCAACGTAGTAGCTGGGATCGCCGTTTTCCACTAACGGTTTAAGCGCCTCGTAGCTCTCCTGAGTTTTAATTTGAGAGAGCGCCTCCACAACTGCTCGGCGCGTTCGAGCCTCTTCATCTTTCAAGCCAGTCACTAAAGCATCAAACGCTTGATCAAGCTTAATTTCTGTCAGTTGTTTAGCTACTTCCGCCCGGACGCCCCAGAAACGATCGCGCTCTAAGGCAGCTGATAGAGCCAACAGCCCCTCTAATCCACCTTTTTTCGCCAAAGCTTCAGCTGCATAGATCCGGGAGATGGGATCAGGGTCAAATTTCAGTTGAGCTTTCAGTTCTGGCAGTGGGTACTCTAGAGAGACAGTTTTCAGCAAATGATTCCCAGCATCAAAGCTGACAAACTGGGGTTTTTCCGCAAGTGGGAAGTAAAAACTCTGTTCGCGCTCGTGGACCCTTACTGTGAAGGTTTTTCTCTCTTCCTGCTGGATATAACTAAAGGCAATAGGAATTTTGAGGTCAAATAAGTCGCTGCTACTGCCGTTATTGCCTTCTTTTGCTTGGATTTGAGTAACTGTAACCTTAGCAAGGTTGCTATCTCCATCCCAGGAGTAAGCCACTTTGAAATCGGGATGACCGCCGCGATAAACGTACTGGTCAAATAGAAATAGGAGATTGCGCCCAGTAGCCTTTTCGATCGCTCGTAGCAGGTCGATAGTTTCTACGGTTTTGTGAGCATTGTCTTGGACGAACGTCTGAACTGCCTTCCAGAACAACTCGTCTCCTAACTCTGCCCGGATCATGTGGTAGACACAAGACCCCTTTTCGTAGAGGTGGCGGTCATACAGTTCAATTGCTTCCCGATAGACGTGGGTAACAATTGGACGACGGTAGCGACTGCTGTCTTCGCTAAGATAACTGCGGGCTTCCAGTAATCGGTAGTAAGCTGCGTCACTCGAACCATACTCTTGCTCTGTCCACATCACCTCAGAGTAGGAAGCCATGCCTTCCTTGAGCCAAGCATGAGACCAATGCTTGATTACAACCAAATCACCAAACCACTGATGGGCTAGCTCGTGAGCGACTAAGCTCTCAGTGCCTCGGTTATCTAGAGCCGCTCGTTCATCCAGCAGGCAGCGGTCAGTCAGCAGGGTGGTCGAGGTGTTTTCCATGCCCCCAAAGATGAAGTCGTCAACGCAGACTTGGGCGTATTTGGGAAATGGGTAGGGATAGCCATACTTGTGGCTGAAAAACTCAATCATGCGGGGGGTTTTGCCCATGCTGCGGCGGGCATCTTCCTCCCGACCCTTTTCAACATAGTAAGTGACTGGCTTACCGTGCCAGTCATCTTGAAGTTCGGCAAAATCTCCTACTGCCAAGGTCATTAAGTAGGTGGGATGGACCTGCTCTTGCGACCAATGATAGATTCTGTCGTCGCCGTCTTCCTGTGTGTGAATTAGCTGCCCGTTGGAAATGGCAATGAAGGGTTTGGGAACTCTGACCCAAATTTCTGAGGTAGCAAGTTGCCCTGGGTAGTCGAAGCAGGGGAACCAGAAGCGGGAGTCTTCGTCTTCCCCCTGAGTCCAAACTTGGGTGGGTTTGTTGGGGTAGTGTTCGTTGGGCTGAATGAAATAGATACCGCGCTGTGGTTTTTCGACCGAGTAAGCGATCGCGATCGTTACCGGCTTGTCAACCTGTATGGGTGGGTCGAGTTGGATGTGCAGTTGTTCTCCATCATAGTCAAACTTTTGCGGCGTGTTTTCAACTTGCACAGACTGGATGTTGAGGTTAACCGCATCCAATGTCAACCGCTTAATTCCACTGCGTACCGGCAAAAGTTGGATGGTGCAAGTGCCGTTGTAGCTTTGGTTGGGAATATCTAGACTAAGGTCTAGAAAAATATGCTTGACCTGTCCAGGGCGATCCGGGTTATAGTGGGGCCTTGCCCCCGGTAACTCAAAGGATCTGTGGCGGCTATTTTCTGAATCAAAAGAAGACTTCAACATCTATGCAACGCTATAACGTATAGCTTGAACTGGTTAACAAAAACAGCTGGATGATTTCTTTTCCAGGTTAACGCCTCTCTGTTGCCTGATATCTGGCAAAGCGCGAAACCTGACCTAGATGGCTGCCTTTATAAGTATACATACTTTCTTTTTACAGCTAGTGATATCTTCCCTACATTCGTGTTCATCCCTAATAGGAGGTATAAATGTTTGACAATACACGTTTCTCTAGTATGGACGAAGCGGTGAGTCGCATACTTAATCTATTAGCGAATGTTGCAGATATTACTGAACCAAAAAATTACATCTTTGATGTAGAAAGTAATACTTTTAAGCTGAGAAAGAAGAAAAAACAAGTTTTTAATAATAGGAAATTTGAAATTACTTGGTTAAAAATATCTTTTTACTGCCTGTTAATTCCCATTTTGGCTTTAATGATATTTTCAGCAGTGGTATCAAGAAATCATTATAAAATAACATCTCCTTGGTCTCCAATTGGAATATTGTTATTTTTCCTTCTTGGTATCGCAGGTATCGCAGAAATTTCAATAATAATATGGCTTGGATGGCTTGCTTTAATGTTTATCAAAGCTTGGGGAAACAGGAAAGAACCGGCTCGAAAGATGATCGAGCAAGCTGAAGAAGATGCTATCGCTTATCAGCCAGTAGTTAATGAGATATTTAAAATTGCCAAGGGTCAGCAACAAACTTTAAAGGTTGCCGAGTCAATAATTGAGAATCTAATTATTGAAGAAAGTCAAGCTAGAGAAAAAATTTTGTCTAACCTTTTGCCAATCTTAGTTACTAGTCTTATCATATTAATGATATTGCTTGGTTTCCCCATTCAGCTTTCTGGGAATACTTCGCTCTATAACACGGCAATAACAATAGTGGGATGGGGAACACTCGTTCTACCAATAGGCAAATTTATTACTGAATCTGGTTCACAGTCTCTAATCCTTAAGTTTAAGAGGTGCTTGTTCCTCTTAGAACAAGCGCAAGCCAAGGTAAATAACACTAACCAATAAGTGATACCTATTGCATCAACCAAGCCTCGCCCACAGGTTGAGAGTGCCAGAGGACTAATTCAGATATCGGATGATTTTGATGCTCCACTTGCAGACTTCGACGAGTATATGGCATGAAGTTGCTGCTTGGCGACTGGGGCTGGGTAGAGTACAGCAAGACGCGGCACCTCTGGCAAAAGCGCCAACTAAATGACCTTGCGTACTGCATTCCCCGAAGCCTATTCATGCCTCCATCCCAGCTAATTCTTCGTCTGAGCAGTTCAGTTCGGTCTTTGCCTGAGCTATTTCTTCCGGAGTGAGCTCTCTCAAAGGCTCTGGCTCGTAGATTTTGAACCAATCAAGAAGCTGGTTGGGGCGTTCAACAAGGAACTTCGCTGATTTTAGTCGCCTTACTTCTTCCTCAGTTAGGTAAATCAGCATTAGAAAATCCTATAAGTCAATTCTCTGTATATCCATAGTACACGGGAAACTCCATATATGTATACACGGGAAACCTCATGTGTATACACAGGAAACCCCATATATATACGCTATGCAGGCATAAAGATACTGATATCCTGCAGCACTTAAGATTATGGAGGAGCTTAAAAGATCATTAGCAATTTTATATCCTTCTAGACTATTCTCCAAGATGTATGCCATAAGTTAAGAAAGCTGTTTTAGTGTTTTACTCATGTCCGCTGCCGTCAATACTGCTCCTCGATTAGCTTCACGCTTAGTGAATGGGGTACTGGCAATCAAGCCTTTAGCAAACCTAGCCAAACATCAAGCTCGCCAGATGATGATTAAACGCGCTGAGAAGATTGGGGTGCCTTGGACAAAGGAAGTGCAGGCATTGCGTTCACGGGATTGGGAACCTCACCTGGCTCAGGTACAAAACACCCAGCTTACCTACCCAGACTACTACCGTCGGTCGTTCCATGCCTACGACCAAGGCAATCTCTGTTGGGAAGCGGCACTAATCCGCCCTATTTTCTCGCCGTTGCCCACTACCGCTCCCAGCAGCAGCATGACGCTCAGCTCAGTTGGGTTCACGCGCCAGCTGAATCTACTGGGCTACCAGATGCCTCATTTGATTTAGTCTCAACTTTTCTGATGTGTCACGAATTACCTCAACTGGCAACCAATCAGATTTTCCAGGAGGCAAGACGTCTACTGCGTCCGGGTGGCTATTTGGCAATTATGGACATGAACCCTAAATCGGAAATTCATGCCAAGATGCAGCCTTACGTCTTGACGTTGCTGAAGAGTACCGAGCCTTATCTAGATGAATATTTCACATTAGATATTGAACAGGCGTTAGTTGAGGTAGGTTTCACGGCTCCCACGATTACTTGCAACAGCCCTCGCCATCGCACTTTAATTACTCAGAGGGGGTAGGGTATCCGAGTCTCTTTGAGCGGCAATAATAATGTGTTTAAGATCTTATCCCGTACTGTACGAGTCACATAACAATGGCTATTCAGGCAATCCACTAGTAACTGATTAGCATCGTAGTACTGTCTCAACGCTTCCCGCTGCTGATTGTTGAACTGCCACTCGTGACCCATATGACGATACTTAATCGTCACAGCTCTTAGTGTCTCAGCCCAAGCTTGACCGGATGCTATCCACCACTGCTTAAATTTTTCTCTGTTTTTATTCGGGTCAGGTAGTTGCTCTTTAAGTTGTTGCAATGAGCGCTCTAGCTCAGGAAGCTGAGTTAGGGCATGGTCATGAGCACGCTCAAGAACACCATCAATGACAAGCTTAGGTTCAAGAGCTGGGTCTAGGGCAAGAGCAAGAGTACGGTCAAGTGCACGGTCAAGGGCAAAGTCACGGGCAAAGTCACGAGCAAGGGTAAGGGTAGGATCAAGCGCACGGGCAAGGCCAAGGGTACCACTAACGAGGATAAGGTCACGAGCAAGGGCAAGATCAAGATAAAAGGCGCGAACCGCTACCCATTGGTAGGGAGTATCAACGGCACAGCCTTTTTGGCTCAACCAGATTAGAAATGCTTGCAAATGCTTGTCTTGGGCTACTTGTACATCAATCTGTTGCTTCATTAACTGCAGCAGATAGTCAGCATTTCGCAACATGCCCACAGTCAACAAAAACACTTCGCGCCATCGTTTTTCAGTGATATGGCTGACCAGATGTTTCAAAGCCGTATCCAACGCTTGGGGGTTAGAACTGGCAACAATCTCTCTAGCTGTGAAATACTCATGAAACGTCAGATGAGAGAACGAGTAGATGCCTCGAGCCCGTTCCACTAACAACCCATGTTGCGCTTCAATCGATTTCAGCACTGCTTGACTATTCAGCTGCAAGGCTTCACGCTCAGTACTAACACTGGGCAAATTATAGATGTAATCAGTGATGCACTTCGCTATTTCTTCCTGCTTAAAGAAGTAGTCACCCCGCTCAAAAGTTTTCTGTGCAATTTGACTGAGTATATCTGACTTATGCTGTACGGAAAGCTGTTTGTAAACCTGATCTCGCTCAATGTTGCGCTTGGCATCCCATTTGCTTAATAAGATATCCATTCCTGTTTTATACAGTTCTGAACGATTATTAGGAAAGTCTACTGATTCGGCAAACACCAAACATAGCATAGTCAGCAAGAGCGGACAGGTTGCAAGTTCTTGAATCGGGTTGTTATCTTTAAGTTTTTGAATAAATTTCTTAGCTCTGAGTGGCTCTTTAGTGGCGAACCAATTGGTGGCAAAGGTGGCAATTTGTGACTCATCAAAATCAGCAACTTCTACCTCTAAAAACTGTTCAAAACTGTACTCCCGTGCCGCAATCCGACAGGTTATGACAAAATGATTGAAGTAAAATTGTTTAGAAAAACTGCGGAGTGACTGTAAAACTCGCTGGATATCTACAGCAGATTTCAAGTAAGCGGAGTACACCGTGGAGCCAGAGAATCAGAGCTCACAGGTTGCCACTGTACTTTATCAAGCTGAAATCCGCTGTATTTCCTTCACTTCATCTAGCCCATCCAGTAAGATGAGCATCTGCCCCTGGCTTAACAATTGTTCAACGACTACAGTATCCGCGATTTTTTCTGTTGAAAGTTGTTTAGTAATATATTCCAGTAAGCTCGGTTGCTGATCAGTTTCAGCAAAGTCCTTGAGTGTGATAAAAATTGGGACGAGATTAGCTTGAAACTCACCACTACTGCACTTTAGGGCAACATGCTTCAAAAACGTGGTTTTGCCGGAACCTGGCTTACCCAAGACGATCAGCTTAGAGTATTTTTTGACGGCTTCTAACCCTAGCACTCGATCTTGAGCAATTCTGCCAAAGCTTGGACGTTCAAAGTCTGAAACAATTTCTTTAAGCAGATCAGCAACTTCTAACCGCCTACGCCCGCTGATCTTCTCCAGAATGTTGACGTTGGTATAGATGTCATTCAAACCAATTGGCTGAGACATGTCGAGCACCCGCATCATCCCGCACGTTCTTTGGATGCTGGTGTAACCCTTCTGCCGCACCTCTTGTACCAAAGCCCCAATATCATTGCCTTTTCCTGTCATAACGTATTTTCGGTTGATTTCAGCCCATCTACCTAGTAAATGCTGAATTAGAGTGGTTGCGGCTGTCGTGGTAAATTGAGTCTGACAGCATTTTGCTTTAAGCGTTAAGTCGATAACACAAGCGCTTTAAACCTGTTTGCTCTGCATGTTAAAACTCCAAGGCAGACATTTAACTATAATATTATTCCTAAACGAAATAATTACTATGATTTCAACTATCTTCTAACTATAGAGGTAGATTAGTGTTAATAAAGCTAGTAGCTATAAATACCATTTAGAAACTATGCCTAAGAATTTGGCCGCCGACTCGCTACCCGCCTGGAACAGCAACTGAGTGGACGGTTTCCAACTGCTGGTGTGGGCAGTTGTTCCACCACTTGTACTTTTGGTCTACTACTATCGTCATGTACCAGTTGCACTAACCCTGCCCAAGCTGCTACTGTGCTTTGTGGTCGGGGCAATATCCGGCTTTGTGGCGCTGGGTTTGGAATGGGGGTTTGAGCATCTAGCCACCTGGATGGTCGATTGGGAGCGGATAACGCGATCGCTCGCCGGGGTTGCCCTGCGGCAGATGGTGGAAGTTGGCCCGATTGAAGAAGGCAGCAAGTTAGGCGGTGTTGTCTTAACCATTCGGTATTTATTCAAATGGAACCCAATGCGCTCCACGCGCCCGAGTAGTGTATTCCTCTCCACTACAGCTGTTGCCCTGGGATTTGCCGCTGAGGAAAACTGGGTTTATCTTTCTAGCGGCACTGCATCGATTCTCGACCGATTGATTGGCACCCCAGTTCACGCGCTGTTTTCTGCTCCTTGGGCGTATGCCCTGGGAGTCTTCATGGGCTCCCCATTTCACTCATCTGGGTATCGGGGTGTTGCCAAGAACTGGGTAAATGCAGTTGCTTGTCATGCCTTGGTTAATGTCTTATCTAACGCTTGGCGTTATCCAGTACCGCTACATCTTCTGAGCTATGGTCTATTTCCGTTTCTGCTTTGGATGTTCTGGCGGATGGAGGGTTTACTGCGGCGATCGCTCTTACAGCCCTTTGCAGCCATCATTTCCGGCAGGACACGTATTCACCGCTATTGGCAACGCGGTTTGGCGTTGTTTGCCCTCGCACTGGGCGGCAATGGCATTTTTGGGATTTTCCTCTTAGCAAGAAGTCTCAGATCTTTGAGTCCGGAGCAACTGTTTTACCCAGGTGTCTGGTGGTTTATGTTTAGCCGCTTCGTGCTTAATGTGATTCTCGGACTGATAGCTTGGGGAATTTACCGCTATTTGCTAGATTCAGCTAGTTGCCGGTATCGTTAACTATAGGATAGGTATTGATGAAAATCTTCTCATGAATGCTTCATGTAAATTTCATGGAAGAGCTCTAACTTAGGAGTTAAGTATGTCTAACAAATTCAGCATAGTTTGTAGTTAGGGCTAAGGCAGGTGGTAGCCCCCCGACTTGCCTCCAAGCAGGACAGGCCATGCCTTCTCCGACTCTTACATTTGTCCTCTCATAACCATGACAATTCGCCTGGGTATGGGCAAGAGAAAGAAGCCCTATGGTATCCCCAGTGAGTAAAACCATGTCTACTAATTCTCCTGCCTTGCTAGAAAAAGCTTGGCATTCCTTAGAAGTCGAGCAGGCGCTGTCACTGTTAGAGAGTGACGCAGTTGCTGGCTTAACTTCCCAACAAGCACAACAGCGGTTACAGCATTACGGTCCCAACGAACTAGAGGAAACAGCCGGTCGCAGTCGCTGGAGCATCCTCCTGGATCAGTTCAAAAACATTATGCTGTTGATGCTGATCGCCGTAGCAGTAGTTTCTGCCACTTTGGATCTGCGGGCTAATCGGTTTCCCAAAGATGCGATCGCTATTTCTTCTATCGTTATCCTCAACGGAGTGCTGGGCTATATCCAGGAAAGCCGGGCGGAAAAAGCCCTGGCGGCTCTCAAGCGTATGGCTGCTCCCAGAGTGAGAGTTTTGCGCGACGGCAAAACCGTGGAGATAGCAGCTAAGGAACTGGTGCCGGGGGATGTAATGCTGCTGGAAGCTGGGGTAAAGGTTGCCGCAGACGGTCGCTTGATTGAAGCGCCTAACCTACAAATCCGGGAATCAGCACTGACAGGAGAAGCCGAGGCAGTAAATAAACAGCCAGACGTACAGTTGAGCGCTGATGCACCACTGGGCGATCGCCTCAATCTGGTATTTCAGGGAACTGAGGTCGTCCAAGGACGAGGTAAGGTGATTGTAACTAGCACTGGAATGGAGACGGAACTGGGGCGAATTGCTGCCATGCTCCAGGCAGTGGAAACTGAGCCTACCCCCTTGCAGCAACGGCTGTCTCAACTAGGCAATGTTCTGGTACTTGGCGCTTTAATCTTGGTTGTCATCGTTGTAGTGGGCGGTATTATCCGTCTCGGAGTGAGTCAAGTTGAAGATTTGTTGGAAGTGTCGCTTAGCATGGCTGTGGCTGTAGTGCCGGAGGGCTTGCCCGCTATCATCACTGTTACCCTAGCGCTGGGAACACAAAGAATGGTGCGTCGTCAAGCGCTGATTCGTAAACTGCCAGCAGTGGAAACCCTAGGTTCAGTTACCACTATCTGCTCAGATAAAACCGGCACCCTCACCCAAAACAAAATGGTTGTGCAACGGGTATACACGCCGAGTCATACACTCAGCGTCACTGGCGAGGGCTATATCCCAACAGGCGAATTTATCAATGAGTCAGAAAATTCAGCTTCTTTGTCTGAGTCCGCTGGCATGGAATCGATCTCCCCTCGACTTTCTGCCGGACTAAATCTTGAGGAATATCCAGAACTGCAAGTGCTGCTGATGGCTTGTGTGCTTTGCAATGATGCTGTGTTGCAGTACGAGCAGAATGAGTGGAAGATTTTAGGAGATCCAACAGAGGGAGCACTGATTGCACTTGCTGGTAAGGGAGGCGTTGACAAGGAGCCACTGAGCCGTCAAATGCCCCGCATAGCAGAGTTTCCTTTTTCCTCCGAGCGCAAGCGGATGAGTGTGATTTGTCAGAGTCAGGAGGCCTTTTTGATGTTCACAAAGGGCTCACCAGAGTTGATTCTGGAGCGTTGTACCTTGTGCCAGGTGGGTAATCGAACTCAACCTCTGACGGCTGGACAACGGACTCAAATCCTGAAGCAGAATAACCAGATGGCGTCACAGGGGCTGCGTGTATTAGGCATGGCTTGCAATCCCTTGGACACTCTTCCCTCATCAGATTCAGATGAAATCACAGAGCAAGATTTAGTATGGTTGGGGCTGGTAGGAATGCTGGATGCCCCACGACCAGAGGTACGAGAGGCGGTGCATCGGTGTCGGGAAGCGGGGATTCGCGCCATTATGATTACTGGCGATCATCAGCTGACTGCGAGTGTGATCGCTGTTAAATTGGGCATTGCTCAATTAGGTGATCGTACCCTCACCGGTCAGGAATTGCAGCAACTTAGCCAAGGGGAACTAGAGCAAGTTGTGGACCAAGTTAGCATCTACGCTCGCGTTGCCCCAGAACACAAATTGCGAATTGTGAAAGCACTTCAGAGTCGCGGCAAATTCGTTGCTATGACAGGGGATGGCGTCAACGATGCCCCAGCCCTCAAGCAGGCCGATATTGGCATTGCGATGGGGCTCATCGGCACCGATGTGAGTAAGGAAGCTAGTGACATCGTACTGCTGGACGACAATGCCACTATTGTCGCCGCAACCGAGGAAGGCAGAGTCGTTTACACTAATATTCGCAGGTTTATCAAATACATTTTGGGTAGCAACATTGGGGAAGTCTTGACCATTGCTGCAGCGCCTCTGATTGGCTTGGGCGGCGTTCCCCTAACGCCGCTACAAATTCTCTGGATGAACCTGGTCACAGACGGCTTACCAGCTCTCGCCTTGGCTGTGGAACCTGCTGAACCAAATGTGATGCGGCGACCTCCCTTTAGTCCCCGCGAGAGTATTTTTGCCAGGGGTTTAGGGTCTTACATGCTCCGGATTGGCATTATCTTTGCCGTTATTACTATTGGTTTAATGTGGTGGGGATACAACCATACCCATGCAGTTGGGTATCAGGGCGATCCAGAGGCTTGGAAGACGATGGTGTTCACTACCTTATGTATTGCTCAGATGGGTCATGCTATAGCGGTGCGCTCAAACACTCGGCTATTACTGGAATTAAACCCCTTCTCTAACCCTTATTTACTAGCAGCAGTGACGGCTACAACGGTTTTGCAGATGCTCCTAATTTACGTTGAACCGCTGCGAAACTTTTTTGGCACCCACTGGCTAAGTCCGATGGAACTAGTGATTTGCTTTGGCTTTAGTACCTTAATGTTTGTTTGGATTGAACTAGAGAAGCTATTTATTCGCTGGTACAACTACCAGAGATTAAGGGTTAGGGGCTAGGCTTTGTGAATTTAGGTCAATGGATTGGCTTAATCGCCTTAGTTACTTGCTTATACATCCTGTGGCAGATCCGGGAAGTGCTGTTGCTGGTATTTGGCGCAGTTGTATTAGCCACTGCCCTAAATCGGCTAGCTCGACGTTTCCAACGCCTGGGCATGCGACGTGGATTTGCCTTACTGCTGTCGGTTGGCCTCTTTTTAGCCCTCGTCGTGGGGTTTGTCTGGCTAATTGTGCCGCCCCTGATAGCTCAGTTTCAAGAATTAACAGATCGATTTCCTAAGGGAATTGAGCGCGCGAATAGTTGGCTCGATCAGCTCGAAGCTCGCGTTCCTAGACAGCTTGCCCCATATTTACCGGATGTGAACAGCCTGAGCCAGCAAGCACAGCCCTTGGTTAATCGACTCTTGGGAAGCTCGGTTGCATTCTTCTCCAGCTCTCTCGGTGTCGTTCTCAACATTTTGCTGGTGCTGGTTTTGACAGGGATGATGTTAGCCAACCCCCATGCTTACCGCCAGGTATTTGTCAGGCTTTTTCCCTCATTTTACCGGCGGCGGGTGGATGGAATTCTGCATCAATGCGAAGAGGCATTGGGGGGATGGCTAACGGGGGCTACGATTAGCATGAGTGTAGTGGCGCTGATGAGTGTGACGGGCTTGTCGTTTTTGCACATCCCCGCAGCGCTGGCTCTGGGAGTTTTGGCTGGATTATTGAACTTGATTCCTAATCTTGGCCCGACTATTAGTGTCATCCCACCAATGGCGATCGCGCTTTTGGATAGTCCCTGGAAAGCCCTCGGCGTGTTGGCGCTTTATTTTGTCATTCAGCAGACTGAGAGTAATTTTTTGACGCCCTATGTCATGGCGCAACAGGTATCGCTGCTGCCAGCTGTAACGTTACTCTCCCAGGTGTTTTTCGCCACCTTTTTTGGATTGTTGGGGCTGTTTTTGGCGCTACCTTTGACCGTTGTAGGTCAGATTTGGCTCAAAGAAGTGTTAATTAAAGATGTTCTGGACCAGTGGCGCGATCGCCCTCAAGGAAAGGCTGACAACGCTAATAGCAATGAATCATTTGAACCACCTGATGGAGAATCTGAAAACCTGACAGAAGAAGATTACAGTAAGCTCTAAAATAACGAACAAATCTGACTAGATGACAGCAATGTGCTTAGTGAGCGGCAGTTTGATTTGAAAGTTTGAGCCTTGTCCCACTACACTGGTGACGCTGATCTGACCCCCATGAGCCTGGACAATCTGCTGGGCGATCATTCAACAAACTGAACCTGGCAGGGATTCGCCTGCGTCTCAGTCCCGGTCAGGTACGTGGTCTAATCTTGACCAATACCCCAGCCCAGGGATCAGAAATTGATGTCATCCTACAGGGCGAAGATGAACAGAAGCTGCGTCAGGCAGGTAGTCAAGTGCTTCAAGCCTTGGAGTCAAGGGTAACAAGGGCCTCGCTCCTCAATGATAATTTCAGAGAGAGGCTTGCCAGGGGATGCTTCCAGTCTTTTGGTCAGTTCACGCCATGCTTCTTCAGACACTGGCTCAACATCACTCCGACGGGGAGGGAGAGTGACCACTCCTGCGGCTACTAGAGATTAGATGACCTCAGAGGCATCTGTGGCAGATTCTTCAGTCAAAACTTGAATCTGCACAGTTTGGTGTTCTTGCAGGGGTAAAGGACTTAAGGGGCGCAGCATTCCGTTTTCGTAGACAGCTGTGATAATTTCTGACATGGTTCGCGCTAATTGGAGCGATAGTTCAACGCTTCATACCTTATTTTGACAAAAATCAGATATATTAACCGCTTATTTGAGACATTAGTATCTTCCAACTTATAGCCACCACTCTTAAAATCTCGAAACATTTCTTCAATATCGAACCTTTGTTTATAGGCAGCGACCGCTGCCTCAAGAGTTTCTAGATTTGTTAAAATAAACCATCCTTCTTCCGGGGCTACTCCCAAGATTTTACGTTACCATTTACAGGCAACATTAAAGCTGAAAAAGCCTTAAGTTTTTGGAACTTTAACACCTTCTAAGAAGAAAGAAACACCAGGCGATAAGCCCAAATCTTTCAGCTCTAACCAAATGTCTGTTTGCATCTCAACAAAATGATTCTTTTTGAGACGCAGACAGAAGAATACATTCCATCCTCTCAGCCAAGTTGCGAGGTTAACAGAGCAAAATTCTCTGTCTCCTAATACGCAGGTTTTATAATTATCAAAAAGGGGTAAAACTTTAGACCTAATCGCTTTCTGTTCATGAATATTGCTAGAGCCCAACTTTTGTAATAATTCAAAGTATACCGGAAATGCTCTCTGATCCCAAACAACACTAGCCATGAAGAGATTTACCCCAGCCCAGTTTGTCCGGTCAATTACCTACATAAATTATTTTTCCATAGGTAAAATTGGTTTCTAACCATGTCGTAACAATTGGGAACCAAGTTCCTTCAATTGTGAGGATTGGTAATGACAAAAATCTCTGGATTTTCTTTCTTCTGCTTTTAAATATAATTGGCATTGGTAGAGCAGTAGCCAGAGTTTCTAAGCTAACTTTTTTAATTGATTGCAGAAGAGTCATTAAAATTTTTAACAACAGATACTCGGCAAGGCTAAGTTGACTTTTTAAGTGTGTTTGGTAGAATAAAGGTAACATTATCAACGGATAAGTCTTATTGACAAAACTAGTTAGGGTCGAGGGGAACATTACTGTTCCACCCCTCCCATCCGAAACCGTGCTTGCGATTTTCACCGCACACGGCTACTCAATATGTTTTCCTTTTGTTACTAGGGACTCCCTCGCTTTACGACCTTATGATATTCGGGATATCGTTTACCCACTCCCATTCCACTTTCTCCCATAGTTGAGAGAGTTCCGTGAATGTATTTGAGTGGTTCTTTTTCCGTATTTCTATCAGATCGATTGCGGTTTTTTCGTCATGGCAGTGTCGATGGAATGCTTGGAGATTCATATATTCATCCTTACCGCCTAAAGCTCTGGGGATGAGGTGGTCTACTTCAATTACATTCCATTCCTGAAAGTGCAGGTTGCACCAAGCGCATTTTCCCTGTTGAAGTTTCAGCAACTTAGCCTTACGATGCGGCATTTCAGGATGTGCACCCAGTCTTGTACTCCAATAAACTAGGTCGCCGTCATATGGGCTTTTATCGCCTTTAACCTTCACATAATCAGTGCTACTACAGCTAAACTTCTTATGTTCTAGTAACCGCAGGGAGTTTTCGTTCCCTATCCTGGTTGCGAATACCCAGTTATTACCGCCTAAGGAAATCCAGTATTTATTGTGGCCGGATTTGGTATCCCCACAGCGGTATTTCGCCCATCTACGAAGTTTCAAGTAAGTGAGAAAATCTTGTTGGGATAACTCTCCGATAGTTTGGGCATCGGAGTTTGAATAATAGGAAGTCCACCCCCTTATTACAGGGTTAAGGTCTTTAATTAAATCCGCTTGGGACGATGACCTATGTCTTGTGATGATTCTTCCAATTTCCTCTTGATGAGCCTTACTTGCTTTCTTAGATGGGGTGATGAGAGTGTTATGACCTGTTAATTCTCCGTGCAGGTTTTTACTGCTACGGTGTTTTCCAGCAGGATGTTGCCGGATGTGATGACCAAGAAAGTCGAATCCGGCACATCCATCCTCACTTAGCTCAGGATTGAGTGTGTGAGTTAGCCTTGTTTTTTCAGGTTTTAACTCCAGACCAATGCCAAATAACCAATTCGAGATGATTTCTCGGCAACTTTGGACAACGGCTTTCTCTTCGCATAAAATGACGAAATCTAGGGTAAAGGAATGGTTTGGCAGCGATAGCGAGAGCCTACCCATTATCTGCCGATTTCCCAGCAGTGTCTCAATAGCCCAGAGCCTATCCGTTATCTGCGAGTTTCCCCGGCAGTGCCTCATTAGCTCAAGCGCATGGCTGTTTTACCATCCCCTTCCCATCCCACCGTACGTTCAGTTTTCCCGAATACGGCGGCCCGACAGTCTTCATCGCGAGGCATTCACAGTCCCACTTTCGTACCTGATGAAGCCGAGAAGCGATGTAGATGATCCCCATCGCATACAACTTCCGATTTGGATAGGTATTCCATCCGAACCCCCGCCGCTTGCTGCGGTAATTCAGGTAGCGTCGGTCATCGAATGTTGATGAATCGTTGTAGGCTCCGAAACGCTTGACTGGCATTGGTATGACGGTAATAATTCGCCCATCCCAACACAGCCTGGTTGACTTGCCCTTCGGGTTCGCAGTCGCCTACGGAGGGAAACCCTCCTGCAGCGCTGTCTCACCGCACGAATTCATCTGGCAGGATAGGTGCCCGCCGTTTGGTGAAGGACTTAATCTGCCGACGGATATTGCATTGTGAGGTTTTGCTGGGGAAAATGTAAATCCCATTCTTGCCGGTTTTGGGACTGCGGCGTTTGACGAATTGGAACCCAATGAAATCAAACCCTGCGGTCAATTTCCTGATTCGGGTCTTCTCGTCATTCTTTCTTAAGTCCCATCCGCCGAGTTATGGACTCAAATGCTTGCAACACCTGAGTTGCCCCTTGGCGGCATACCAGTCGGGTAAGAGGGAACACGTTACCGTGTCCCCCTCCCCTCAAAACCGGACTTGTACCTTTCAGCACATCCGGCTTAAGCAAATTACTAGCTCCACTTGCTTCAGTCATTTTTCAGCGTGCGACTGTTGATGACAGTAGAGGTGTAGGAGTTGGAGATTTCCATAGCTATCCCTTCCACCCTGGTGTTTTGGTTCGATGTGATGCACGTGCAGTTCTTCCCCGTTAAATAGAGATTCACCGCACTTAGGACAAATACATCCTTGGTTTTTAGCAATATAAGTGCTTGCTGGTAGTGAGAGATTTAGCCTTAGCCTTTTCTCTGTTCTGCCAGTAGCTTTTCAGACTTGGGTCATCGGGAGATGATTTGCCTCTAACCAGAATGTGGCGTTCGATCTCGAACCAGCTAAATTTGAGCAGATGCATTCCAGTGGTTTTGTCGCCAAATACCCATCGGTCGCTGCGCTCTAAGTTCAGCTTGCCCCAGTACCGACTTTGTCGCCAATACCGAGGCTTTTTGGGGTGGGTGTGAAAGACACATAGCGGATGGCTCTGTGAAACATCCACCTATCAAGGCTATGAAAGATCTCACGGGACACTCCTGAACGGAAATAATTTGCCCATCCTCGAATAACCGGGTTTAGGCACTTGATGATTGCTAAGACGTTTGCCCCTCGGAGTGAGAGCCATGCCTTTCGCAATTTATTCCGTATTTTGCTTACCGATTCCAAACTTTGCTTAATCAGCAACTTCCAACCTGTTTTAGAGGTTTTGTCGGCTCTGTAGTGTCTAATGTTAAAGCCTAGAAAGTCAAAACCCTCGCTCAGATGAACAATTTTGGTTTTCTCAGCCGATAGCTCTAAACCTCTTTGTTTCAACCAAGTTCTCAGAATTTCAATCACTTCTTCAGCATCTTCTTTTGACTCACAGAATGCTGCAAAATCGTCCGCATACCTGACGATTGCTCGCTTGCCAACGGAATAGCCTCTGGAGTCATATTTGACCCCAATTGCTTCTTCCATTCCATGCAAGGCGATGTTAGCCAATAAGGGAGACAATAGAGTAGGGACAGAGCGCACCTTCAGGTCTTGCGACTTGCGTGTTTCTTCCATCCCTCTCCCCAAACGAAGCGTGACAGTTTCCCGTCACTTCGCTTTCCATCACTGCAATCGACTGTGATCTCCAAAAGACGGTGTTTTCGCATGGCAGCTTCGACAGAGCAGTTGCAGATTCTCTTTAACAGCTTTGCCACCGTAGCGACGAGCTTGGAGGTGGTGGAGGTCGAGATTCTCCGTACTGCCGCAGAGGTCGCATTTCGCTCCGCGTTCTGCTTTGATTTCCTCTTTCAGTTCTCGCCAGACTTCGTTGTTCTTAGCATTGCCAAGCCAAACGAATTCGGGCTGTGGTGCTTCGGCAACAGTTAGGGTTATGGCCCATTCTCCTTCTATATAAGGGTTTGGGAGGTTCCGTGACCGATCTTTAGTTATCGGTTGGTCACTCATGCGGTAAAGATACCGAATGGTTTCTCCATTACGAATGCCCCAGTTGTCCCGTGTCCCATTTTCACGGTGTTTGTACAGGTCAATGATCTGATGCGGCGGTAGCCGATGTCGCTTTTGTAACCAGAGAAACAGCCGCTCATTGACCCAGTAATCCAGGTCTTTTGCCGTTTCTTTGGCATTGCAGTGGCGAAAGTAAGTGATCCATCCCCGTAACACCGCGTTGAGCGCACTGAACTTTAGAAGGGAGCTGTCCCGAAACCGCTTGCGGTCAGTCATTTCGCTGATTTTTGCTTTCAACCGTGTAACTGCTTTTTGGCTCGGAGTGACTAACATTTTGGGTCGGTCATTCTGGCTGGTATAGCGTCGAACGTGAAAGCCCAGGAAATCGAAGCCGTCGTTCACATGCGTGATGTGCGTCTTCTCGACTGACAATTCCAGCTTCAGTTCCTCTCGGAGAAAGGTCTGGATTTCGTTGCGGAGGCGGTACGCTTCTGCTTTGCTGCCATTAGTTAGGAGCAGCCAGTCATCAGCGTAGCGAATTAAGGCGCAATTTCCCTGCTGTCGAACCCGACGGCGTTCTTTTGCCTTGCGGTTGAGGCAACCATATTTATTCCACCAAAACAGGTCGAGTTGGTGCAGGTAAATGTTCGCCAATAATGGGGAGCTTTCTTCCGCCCTGCAGTGTGCCAACTTCAGTTGTTTTGAAGAGGCTGCCCTCCATTACTCCCGCTTTTAGGAAGCGGTCAACCAGGTTGAGAATCCGTTGGTCTGCGATGCGCTGTGCCAAGAGTTTGAGCAGTATGTCGTGATGAATGCTGTCAAAGGCTCCCTGGATATCCCCTTCGACAACCCAATAGTATTTATTGCGATTGTTGATGTAGCTATCTAATAGTGCGATGCAATCCATTGTTCTGCGCCCAGGGCGAAAGCCATTGGCGCAGTTAAGGAAGTCGCTTTCCCAAATGGGTTCTAGCACCATCTTCAATAGCATTTGTACTACCCGGTCTTTGAGGGTTGGGATGCCAAGTGGTCGCCACTTTCCGTTTGCCTTCGGAATGTTGACCCGTCGTACTGGAACGGGTCGGAACCGCTTTTGTCGCAGTTCTTCCTGAAGTTTCAGCACAAAGGCATTTCGTGCCGTTTCTGACTCAATTGCCTTTTTGGTCACACCATCAATTCCGGCAGTGCGTGCTCCCTGATTGGAGAGCACATGATTGACGGCAGTGCGTATCCACTCCTCTCGACAAATCAGCCGATACAGGTGGTCGAACTGATGAGTTGAGTTATGCGTTGCCTTCAGAGCGAGGCTGCGTTGGGTTTTGATGATATCGGACATACTTCCTAGTCCTCTCTACTTCCCGGACGTTCCTCTTGCAATGACTGCGGTCCAACGCCTGAGTGCCAGCCCTTCGCTGGCTCGGACTACTACGACCGCTCTGCCACGTCACTATCACATCAGTTGCAGCTAACCCAGTCTTTACAGACCGACAGTGACGCTTCCTACGTTCACACAGTGGTACGTGGTGCGTTTGACCGTAGGCTCCCTCTTTACGCCCGTAGGACACAGACAAGCGTGCCCGTGACATCAGCCGTTGGTTTATACCCCTATAACCAGAGCGGTTTGGTCGAATCAATAACCGTTTCGCCAGTTGCGTGAATGGCTGGCTACCTGATGTCTCGCACCATCCCTGTCGTTTGGCAGTGCGCTCAAGGTGTGGACGCTTCCGACAAGGGTTTCTTGCGTAGCCATAGTCAAACTCAGGCTTGGGGCCTTGCGCTGTAACAGGGTGCCAGCGGGTTGCCCCGTGTTCTCCAGGCTTCAGACGGGTTCAAGCTCATTGTCCGCCGCCTACCGGATCAGCCTTGGCGCTCTGGGGGAAACGCCATCCCATTCGTTGGTTGTTTTACCTCCTTTTGAGAATTACCACTGTGCGCTTCGTAGCGCACGCACGCCCCCTTGTGGTGTACCCTCTGATGTTGCGGTAAATACCCCTTGGTCAATCACTCCAGATTTCAGCCAGGCTTTTATTTGTTGCCTGAGTTTCCCCTTCGTGTTAAGCTTTCGGAGTAATTCCGACTGGTTGATGCGATCAAAGCATTTAAAAATATCTGCATCTAGCACGTATTTTGCTTTATGCTGGATGCAGAGTTTTATCTGCCTAATCGCATCATGGCATGATCGCCCTAATCTAAATCCGTAGCTGTTTGGTTCAAACACAGCCTCCCATTCAGGTTCTAGAGCGGCTTTGACTACTGCTTGATTGGCACGGTCGAACATTGTGGGTATCGATAGTGGGCGTTTTTCGTCCCTACCTGGTTTTGGTATCCATACTCTACGAGTTGGCATGGATTTTCCAGTTAGTTTTAATTGCCCTGCCAGTTCTAGACGTGCTGCTGGGGACAATGATTTAACACCATCCACTCCTGCTGTCTGGCGACCCTGGTTGTCTTGAGTTACCCGTCGTACCGCTAAAATCCTATTAGACCAAGACCTCATCAGTGTTTTTTGGAGTTGGCGCACGCGCTTGACATCACCACAACGTGAAGCGGCATAGATGCGATGAATGTAACTTAAAGACATACCTCTCGACAGTACGCCAATTGATAGCCTTCCATCCCTCTGTATTCATTTTTGAATCAGATTTAGGCTTATTCATTACTACTTGTACCTCTTGCTCTAACACATTGCGGTTCACGTTAGCTTATCCCGGCTATTACGCCTTCTCTTTTCAAGCAATACTCGTTAATTCGAGTTAGGCATTTGCTTTTTGAACCATCCCCTCCCCTCATCGCTTGTAGCTTGACTGCCTACCTGACTAATTAATTTAGTAAGGAGTCTCTGAGGGGGTTATTTCGTTCCCGCTATCCATTTGTTTTAATCCTTTAGGGCGTGTCTTTCCACCGGGGGTGTAGGTAGTGCGCTACCTCGGTAGGTCAATCCTGATAGACCTATTACCCTTGTCAGATATTCCTGAAGAAAGGAAGTAGAAATGAATCTACTAGCTTATATTCCCAGGCAAAAAGTTACGATGGTTCGGACGACACTTGGCTGTTCTACCCATAGGACTCTTGCTGGCGGAAGGCGCTTTCA
>JAABUQ010004211.1_pt1 | contig 24867 bp, 2 predicted proteins | sample 5560001 | NCBI WGS metagenome assembly JAABUQ01 (sample SAMN10711888, study PRJNA513371) | rock metagenome | isolation source: Antarctica rocks | place: Antarctica: Victoria Land, Finger Mt nord | collected 2015-12-18
AAAATATTTTATTAAGAATATCGAAAGCAAATTAATTTTAAAATTAATTATAAATACATTTTATAATTTATAAAATACTTTAATATTAAAATTAATAATTATAAGTTTATATAATTATAAATTTATTAATTTATTATAAATATTAAATAAAATATAAATCGGTATTAAAAAAATAATATTTATATATGTAAAAAGAAATAAACTAATAAATCTAACAGAAATAAATATTAATAAGAGGAAGGAGCTTAATCATATAATACTTTAAAACTAAGCCGGTTAATTTGTTTGACTAAAGCCTTTCGACTTAAGTCTAATCGGACAGTTAAGTAAAATAACAAAGGGGCAAATAAGTAGTTGCAAAAGATTTGGAAAACTAACCTCTATTTATTTATAAATAATAAACAAGTCTTGCTATATGTTTATAATCGGACAGAATAAGTAAACAAATATAATTATATTAATATTTTTATAATATAATTCTCTTCCAACTACAAATCAACCTCGCATACTGTTTTACTATTATTATAATTGATACTTGAATTCTCTTACAATATATTGAATTAGAATCTTCTTTGAAATTTTATTTAATATAAATTATAAGTTAAGGTATTTTATTTTATTTTTAAGTTAAATAATATTTAAAGTAGTTTAAAATATTTCTTAATTTGCTTTTTGGCGTTAATATACGCTTTTCTATTTTTATTAATAATATACTCCTCTTCGAGCTTTTTAAAGACTTTAATTATATAATTTTAATAATTCTAATACAAAATGAAATTTTACGGTTTTATAATAAAGATTGCCTTTTTAAATTTTAAGATATTTATAACGTTAATATTATAAATAAAAATATTTCTTTTATAACGGCTTATAAAAGTTAGTTTATTAGAAATAATATTAATTTTAAATTAAAAAGATTCTTTAATAATTTTATAAATTATATATTTTAATTAATTTTCGAAATATAATATTTAATATTCGTAATTATTAACTACCGAGCGGTATATAATAATAATAAGCTTTAGACTTAGAAAATATAAAATATAAAATAATAAATAAAAATCTTTTAATAATACAAGTAAATTTACTTTTTTAAATATAAAGGAATTTTAATAATCGTTATAATTAAATTATAAATTTTTAGTTAATATTTAAATAAATTAAACGTTTTATATTTATTCCTGTCTTTTAAAACGGTTATTCTATATTAAATATAACTTATTCTAATATTATTTCATATTAGGAATTAGTTGATCTTGATTTAATAAATAATAATAAGAAAAATTCTATTTAATTATAAAATATATATTTAATTAACTTAGCTTCCTTAATAATATATAAATAGCTTATGATAAAAGTATATAAGGAAGGAAATTAACTTATTAAGAATTAATGAAATTTCTAAAGATAATTATAAAGCTTTTAATACTTTATTAAATAATTATTATATATAAGCTTTTCGTAATTAATTTAATTAATAATAGGTTCTAAAAACCCGTAAATATTATAACTAATTATATATTCGTAAATTATAATAAAACTTCTTAATTGCGATAAGGCTGGGAAAGGGGTTAAGATAAAAAAAAGTTAAATAGCAAAAGTATATTTATTTCAAAGTTAATAATAATATAAAAATTGCTAAAGCATTATTATAACCTTATTTATATTATAAATAATACTTTTCTTATTACTTTTTTATAATAGAACGAACTTATATAATTTATCTTACGAAACAAATAATTAATAATTATTTAAATAAACTAGTTTGCTTTATTTGCGATTTTAAAATATTTAATTTTATATTTTAAACTTTTAAAATAGCCGCTAAGTAGTTATTAGTTCGCTTTTAAGTAGCTATATATTCCTTTAACGTATTTTATATTTATAGTTTTTTCCCGCTCGTTTCTTATTAATAATCTTTATAATTTCTTATTCCTGCTTTTTAAATATAATATTTGAAGCTTAAGATTATAAAGAAAAGAATAAAACGATAATATTAAAAGGACTTATAATTACTATTGCTTTATAATCGTCTTTATTAATAAACTATTTATATAAATACTAAAATAGAACGGTATTTGAAGAGGTTTAGCGATTGATAAGTTCAGTGATAAATCTGTTAATATAAGTATTTAAACAGCTATATAACTTTACTTATTCCGGAAGGTAAAATTCTAGAAAATTAGAAAATTAATTTTTAGTTTTATACTTATAATCTTAATAAAACTGTTAATTTTGTTAGGCTTTTTATTATTATTTTCAATTATAAGAAGATTCTTTAAAATATATTATAAAAGAGACTTAAAAGCTTATTAAAAAGGTGAAAAGCTTACTTTGACTTTTGTTAGTTTTATTAAATCGATTAAAGCTTATTATATTTTTATATTATAATAAATTTTATAAAGATAACGGTTATTTAAGAATAAACTTATATAATAAACGGATCTATATAAGAAATTAATTATAATCGATATTATTTATATTATTAATAAAATCTTTCGGGAATTATTAATTATAATAAATAGTAATTAAACTTATAAACTAACTTATACATAAGATTTTAATCGATATAAATATATTTATTTTCCCTTTATTTAATTTTATATAATTTATTATATATTTAAAGGAATTTCGAATACTTATAATACTTATAACCGTTAAATTTTTATTTCTATTATATTTATCTTTGTTATATTTATCTTTTATATTTATTTTATCTTTTTCTTTATTAAAATCATCAGGTTGAATATCTTTAAGAGTATTATTATTTGATTTTATATATATATTTAATATAAAAGAAAAGACGGTATTAACAAGCTATAATAATAATAATAATAATAATAAAAATAAAGGAAAAATAGAAATAAAATAATTAATTTTTTTACAAAAGGTAAAAATTTTTGTTAATATTAAAATAATATTCTAACGAAATAACCAATTATTAATTTCTTATTTAAAATAATAGCTTTAATATATTAATCTTACCCTTTTATTATATAATAAATATATAATATTTATAAAGTTTTTAATTATTTTTATAATTTTTAACCCTTTTAGTATTCTCTTTAGCTTTATATCGACTTTTAAAAACTTCGTATATTAAAATATTATTATAAAGTTAATATTATATATAATTATTTAATATTTAAATTTAAATAATTTACTTTAAAAAATATATAACTTCTTAATTAAGTTTCCTTTTATTCTTATAAGACTGATTATATTTAAGCCTTATAAAAATTTATTATATTTTCGATTTTAAAATTAACTTTTAATTAATTTTTGATATTATATTTTCGATTTTAAAATTAACTTTTAATTAATTTTTGATATTATATTTTCGAACCTTCAAAAGCGCCGTCTTTCTTATTACTTTAAGATTAAGTTTGTATTTAAAAGCAAAAAATATTAAATAAAAGATAAACATTTAAAATATTTATACTTATAAATTAATTTATTAAAGAATTTATTTAATAATATAAGCTATTAAGCTCCTTATAATCCTTAAGGCGGAACAGAAATCTTAAGAATTAATAACTATATTATTAATATAAGAAAGAAAAATTATATTAATTATAACTTCCGTTCAAACTTGAAAGACTTATTAAAGTATTTTTATTATTTAATAAAAAAATATAATTAGAATTATAAAATAATAATAAATCTTTATATTTATATTCAATAATAACTTAGGAATAAATATAATATTTTGAAACGAATTATTAATTAAACTTATTATATTTGTTATAAATTATAATATTATAAGCTAAGGGAATTAAAATAATATAAAAATTTTAATTATAAAGATATTTATAATTCAAGAATTGAACTTTTTTTAAAATATTTAATACAAAATATCCCTTAAGAAGCCTTGATTATAAAGGTAAATAATAAATTAATTAACAATTTTAATATTTTTTTTAATTAAACCTTATAATAGAGAATAAATTATATAAAATTACTTATAAATTTTTTATTTTTTATTAATAATTAAAGGAGCCGGGCGAATAATTTAACGCTTTTCGTTAAATGTAAAGTAATTATAATATTTATTTTAAATTATAAATCTTCCTTTATATTAGCTTTTATATTACGAGCTAATAAAAACTATTAATATTATATTATATTAAATAACGTAATAATATAAGTTTTTATTTTCTTATTTTCTTATTTTCTTATTTTCTTATTTAAATTAGTTTTAATTACTTAATTAAATATTAACTTTATTATTAATAAAATTAAAAATATATTAAATAATAATTAAATAAGTAATATATTATTTTAGAATTTTAATTTCCTTTTCAACTTAATTCCTTATTTATGATATAATATCGATATTAATAATATTTAAACAAATAATTTTTTTATTAAGTATTTAGACTTGGTCCCTCTTATAATATTTTTTTAACAATAATATATTAATTTATAAAAAATAATATTGTATTAAAAAATTTAAATAATAATTAAATAAGTAATATATATTGGAATTTTTCCTTCCTTTTTAATATAATTCCTTCTTAATAATAGAATATCGATATAATTAACGGCTAATCGAATAATATATTAACTAAAACTTATACCTTCTTTATAAATATTAACGATAGTAAGCAATTAAAAGGCAGTTATATAACTAAAGTTCGGATATTTAATTAAATAAATAATATAATTTTGTAATAATTTATATAAGGAATAAATACTTTGATACGGAAAATAACTTTATTTATAAATAATTTACTTAAATAAACTTTATTTTATAATTATTTTATAATTTTAAGAATAAAGCTTTCTAATTTAATTAATTAATATATAAAAATTTAAATTATAATTAAATTATATACTATACTTAAGTATAAGAATAATTATATATTTATTTTATTAACTTTAATTATTATTATATTGCTTATTATATTCCTTTTAAAGTTTTATATTAAACTTTATTATTTAATTATTTATATTACTTTTATTAAAGTAAATATAAATAAAGTTAATTAATTTATTTCCTTAAGCCAAAGCTGTTTAATTCGAAGAATATTTTTATTTAAAATTGCTTACTTTTATTTAAAAGTATTTAAAATCTTAATTAATATATTTTCTATTCTAAAAAAAAATTTTTAATTCATATTCGATTTAATACTTATTAAAGCTTATACGAAAGCTATTTGAATATTAATTATAACCTATAATTTATCTCCTTAAAAAATTATTATATATTTAAAAAGGATTCCGCTTTCTTTATTAAATTATTAATTATATTTTCTGCGTTACTTTTATATTTTATATTTGATAATTATTAAACCCTTATCCGATCTATTTATCTTTGTAATAAGACCGTAAATTCTACTTTTATAAAGCGTTTAGAAAGCGCTTTATAAATACCGCTTATATATTTTATTCTTTTTTATATTGATTTCCGTTATATATATTATAAATTAAGATTATAATAAAGGTATTCTTATTCTATATTCTTTATATATATCCGTTTTATTACTTTAATATTATTTTTATATTATTAATTATTATATATATTATAAAATAGCTTTTAAAAAAAACGTTTTTATTTTATTTATTATTATATTATTTTTATATATTTTATTATAAATTTGTTTATAATATATTTCTTTATAATAGATTCCGCTAATTTTTTTATTTTTTTATAATAGCTTATATCGTTTTGCAAAAGCTTTATTTATTTTAATTTAAAATAAAGTAGAAAAGATATTTCCTATTAAACTTTTAATATTAAATTTTTTAATTTTTAAGGGTAAATAAAGTCCCTTTACCGTATTTTAAGTCCGGTATTTAAGTAGATAAGGACTAAATATTTATTAAATCGGGTTTTTCTATAATAAGAGTTTAATAAATAGTTTTTTTTATAAAACTCTTATACTCGAAGGATACCCTTTAAATATTATATATATAAATTAATATTTTTATTTCTTTCCTTATTATTTTTATAATAATATCGGTATAAAAACTTTTTTTTTTAAATATAATAAAGCTCGTCTCTTTTTAAGCCTCCGATCCCGACCTCCTTGATTATTAGAATATTACCCCTTTATAGATTTAATTCGGGTACCGTATATATTGAATAAAAATAATACTTATAATATATAATAGGGAGTCCTTTTGCGATAAAGGAATCGGATATTTATATTATATATTATTTTAATAATTATTTTAATAATTAATAAGGAATTTTTATTATATTTATACTGTTTTAAATATTTATATAATATTTATATAATTTATTTTTAATAATTAAAAAGCTACTTCTTATATTATTAAAAACTTTATATTCCGTTTATATAATTTGTTCTCAATATTTATATAACGTTTTCGCTTTATAACTTTATATCGGTAGGTTTGTTGGCTTTCTGGATAACAAATTACTAAAGGTTTATAGTCAATATTATATACAAATAGACCTTTGCTGGCTTATCTTAAATTAAAGTTAAAATTATTTAAATAAATTAAAAATATTATAAATCTTTCCTTTTTTATTCAGTCGAAATTTTTACTTTATTATTTATAACGTCTTTTTAGGCGGAATTCAATTATTACTTTAATAAATCTTTTAAATATAACTTATTCGCTATTTATTACTTCTTATAAGGTTTATTTTATATTTATTTCTTAAATTATATATAAAGGATATTTTAAATAACAAAAATTAAAAAATATTTAAAGGATTAATTATTCGAATATTATTTAAAAACCTTATATTCGAAGAAATATAAAGTTTTTAATAAATTATTTTCTTATATTTCTTTATTTAATTAAATATGTTATTTTTAATTAATAAGTAATCGAAAGTTTCTATTAATAATTATAATTATTTTATATTTATAATATAAACAAAATAATATAAAAATAATTTAATAATTTTATTATATAAACTTTATAATAATAATTATATAACTTTCTTGAATATTTTATTAAAATACTTAAAGTTAAATATATATATAAAATAACAATTCTTGTTATTAACTTCTTTCCTTTCTTTATGTATATTTTTAATAATTTGATTTATAAATATAAACTGAATTTTAATCTTTAATAATAATTTAAACGGTCTTTTATTCTATTTAAATAAAAATAATATAAATTTATAATATTATGTTAACGTTAAAACTTTATTAAATATAATAATTTTTAAAAAAATTAACTTCCTTTTTCCGAAGTATTAATATATAAACTGAGTTATATTATATTTTATATAATATAAAAATAAGTATTATATTAATTTTATATGAATTATATTTAGAAAATCTTTATCTTAGTAAAAAAAGAAAGGAACTAGCTTAAGGACCTTATTAGATAATTAAATATAAATTACTATTACTTTATTTTTGAAAAATATTATTTTTAATTTATTTTCAAAGTAAAATATATTTAAATTTTAATTAATTGAATACATTAAAATTGTATTTTTAATTTCTTATAATATTAATTGTTTTTAGGAAGAAGCAATGAATTCGATAATTATATTATTTACTTAATTATTCTTTATCTTTTTGATTTATAATTACTATTTTCTTTTAAAGATATTAAATTTATTATATATACGGAACGTAGTTTGCGTTTAATTAATTATTATATAATTAGCGAAGGACTATTTATTAATTATATTATATTTTAAAATAATACTTTTTAAATTTTTATTAAGTTATTTTATATTAATTCGCTTTATAACTTTACTTTTAACTAATTCGATATAATAAATTTATAAAACTTACTTTTAAAAGTATTAAAGCTTAAGCCTAATTTTATTAAAATAGGTTTAAATATTTATATCCTTAATAATAAAGTTATAAAAGCTATAAATATTCTTTAGAATTTAATTAGCTAATTAAATAATAACTCGCTTAATTATAAGGATATATTTAATTTTTATAAGAATCCTTTTACAAAGTTAAATAGTTTTTATTAATAAATTTATATTTTAATAACTTATTATATTTAAATATTAATTAATATTTCAAATAATAATTCGGGAAGTCCGATTATTAATATAAATAAAAATATTGTAATTATAATAATTAATAAGTATAGAAGAGTAACGAAAAATCTATGTTTACTTTTAAATTACGTATTATATACTTTATAGTTTTCCGAATTAGGAATATTAATATTAAGAAGAATTATTTAAAGTTATTAAATATTAAAGCAACTTATAAATTACCGCGTATAAGGTATAAATAAAAATATCCTTTAGAAATATAATATAAAGCGTTTTGATTTATTAATTATAAAGAAAGTAATAAAAAAAAGGCTTATTTACAGGTCTGGCAAATTATAAAAGGAAATATTTTCCCTGCGGTTAACGATAAAAACATTAATACCTTTTCCTAACTAAAGAATTTAATAAATAAGGCTATAGGAAAGCAAATCAATATTCGAATAATACGCTATAGGATAGAGTATATTAACTATGAAATAGAATATATATTCAATCTAAATATTTAAGACTTTTTTAAACTTATGTTATACTGTTTATTTAAGTTTGTCGGTTTTATCTTTTATAATATCCGTTATAAAGCAGCTTTTCGTTATAATATTCTAATTAAAAATATCTTCTTCTTAATAACTAAAGGGTCTTTTAGTTTAAATAAGAAGGCGAATAATTTGATTTATTTTTTAAATAATAAATTAATACCGGATCTTAAAACGTTTATTTAAATTATTGAAGAAATCCTTTATAAATTGGATTGCTCCTTAATAAGTCTTTTATATTAATATAAATAAATAGAATAAAAGTCGCTATTAAATACCGAAATCTCGATAAGTTGTTTATTTTATATTATATTATTATTATTATAAATTATATTTAATTATAAAAGCCAATAACTTTTTAAATTTGCAAAGAAAATATAATTATTTGGATTTTAATAAGGTTTTATATTATAATATTTAATATTAAAGAATTTCTTCCTCAAAAGGCCTTAGCGAATACGGTATAAGTATATATATAAAATCTAAATAAAGTTAATAGCGCGTAGGTTAAGGAAAACAAATTTTTGAAGCTTATAATTTACGTTAATTATAAGTTTATTATTATTTTATAAAGCTTTTGCTTTATAAATATATATAATATAATCATTACTTTTCTTAAATATTCGAATAATATAAATATAAAAATTGTATATAAATATATATTAAGGTTTATTATTATTCAATATAATACCTTAGGAACCAAAGGTTAAGTTAAAAATACCAAGTTTAATTAAAGGAGATTAAAAGCGGTAAATAAAATAAACCTCTTTATTTTTAATTATTTAAGTTTAAGAATATATATAATAAAATTGATTATAATAATAATTATTTTATTTAAACCCGCTTATAAGCCAAAGCGCTTTTATTAATTAATTAATATAAAAATATTATATTTTAAAACAAACATCCCTTATAAAGTTAGTCTATTACTTGATAATAATAGAAATATAAATAAGTTTTAAATAATATTCTTCGAGTTTAAATTGTTATTCTAACTGGGAATATTAACTTCTTTATTAATATTAATATTCGAATATTTGCAATAAAAGCAACTGCCAAAAGAATATTAAATATTAAATATTAAACTTACAAAGGGTAATAAGAGCGATTTGCAAGCTATTAAAAATTTTATAAATATTATTAAAGATACTTTTTAAAAAGATTTTATTTTAGTTTCCGAAACCTTTTGTATATATTAATTATAAAGTCTAACTATTAATAACGTTTTATTGAAAATAAAAAGGAAATTAATAATATAAATATTAGATTTACAAATTATATTCACTAATAAAACTTTAAGTTTCTTTATTATTTGCAATAAAAATATAATTAATATTAAAATAATAATAATTTCGATATTTAATTAATAAAGTAATAAAGTAATATATTTCGCTAGCGTTTGGTTCGAACTACTATATTTATTAATTTTATTTTATATTTGGGAGTTATATAATTAAATATAAATAATATAAATAAAAGAAAATAACTTAATAACGTTTTATAAACTTTTATATTATAAATTCGTATTATAATTAATAATAAATTAATAAAGGATTTCGATAACCTTATAAGCAAAATTAAGAACTTATTATATAATAAGTTTTGCTAATTAATTTATCTCGTAATAAATAATTTTATTATTATAATTTTATTAATATCGAATTAGTATTACTTTCCGACCAAGGAAGCAAGGAAGGGCGATAGGCTTTATAAATAATAATTTTAAAAGTTTTAAAAATCGAGAAAGTTTCCGAGCTATTATATTAAAAAAAATGTTTTTCTAAATAAATATTATTATAATGAAAAGTTTATATTAAATTATAATATATAAATAATAAGGGTAATTAAATAAACATTAATTAAATTAATATTAATAATTATTATCCGGTCTTAAGTTTATCCGGAATCCTTCGTTTATATTTATATATAAATATTATAAAATTTTAATTATAATAAATTCTTAATTGATTTCTAGTTTCAATTAATTATTTTTAATTAATTATTATTTATCTTTAGGAATTCTAAGTCCTTATTCAAAATATTCGTATAATTTTTAAAAATCCTTATTTAAAAAGTCGAAAAAAGGTTAAATTTTATTTTTAATAATTAAGATTTTATATAATAAAAATAAAAAGACCGAAATAGAAAAAGCAAATATAAAAAATTAAATTAAATTAAGATAGTAAAAGGGAAAATGGAAAAGGGAAATAAATAATATAATATTATTATTATTTCGAATAATAATAAATTTACTTTAATAATAATTTTCCTTAATACTTTTCTAAATCTTCTTTTATATTTATTTTAATATTTATTTCTATTTCTGTTCTATTCCGATTGTAAAATAATAAGTAATATTCTTATATAAAATTATTATTATTTAAATAATAAACTTATTTTAAAAATATTGTTTTAATAATAAACTTATTTTAATAATATTATTTTAATAAAAAACTTATTTTAATAATATTATTTAATATAATTTCTTTAATATTTAATATTTTACTTTTTTAAGATATTTAATATATTAATATTAAAATAAGAAAAAGTAAAAGAAAGAATTAAAGGAATATATATATAATTATTAAAAGAAAGTTATTAAATAAATATCGTTTATATTTGCATTTTCCAATAATAAATTTATTAAAATTATAATAATATTTATTTAAAGTTTAAATTTCAAATATTATATATTCGATAAGCTTTAAACCTTATTCCTTATTTAAATAAATATAAGGCTTAATTTCGGAGTATATAAAATTAATTCGAATTACCTTTTTATTATCGTTAGCTTTGTAAAATTATTTAGTATTTAAATATTTGTATATACTGTTCCTTTCTTCGATATTCGATTAAGTTCCAAATTAATTAAATTTACTAATAATATAATAAATATTTTTGCTTTATAAGTTTTTAATTAATTATTTTAAAAGTTTTAATATAATTAATATAATTAATTCTTCGCATTATTATTACTTCTTTTATTAATCTTTGTTCTTTTATTCTACTCCGTACCTTTATAATTTAAGTTTAAGTTATAATGATCCTTATTTTTCGCTACTTTGCTATTACTTAATTAAATAATATATATTCTTAATTTAAAATATTTAATATTTATTTTTGCTTTAATAATATTTCTTCTTTATATTATATTTTTATAATATATTTTACCTTTTGCTATTTGAACATATTTTCCTTATTTAAAATTACAAAAATATAACTTACTTAAGGAAGGAGGTATTATTTTAATTAAGAATAATCTTAGCTTAAAGTTATATTAACGGATATATATTAACGAATATATATTATAAGCAAATAGTAATAGAATATTATTAAAATATAATATTACTTTAATAATATTGTTCCAATAATATTCTTTATTTATATTATATTATTAAGATTAAATATAATTAAGTTTAATTTACAAACTTAAAATATTCTTTTATATATATATATTGGTTCTTTAACTTTATTATCTTAATTAATATTACTTTTTATATTGATATAATTCTAATAATTTTTAAAAAGTTAATTTTAATTAATATTATAATAAAGAATAAATTAACTTTCTTGTATATTAAATATGATAAAAAGAAATTTGAAATTAATAATTTATATTTTTGAATATTATATATATATTTATCGTATATATTTATTTTTAAATAGAATCTTAAGCCCTTTTGTATTTCTAAACCTTAAAGCTTAATATTTTATTTTTATTTTTATTTTTATTTTTAATTCTTTAAATTGAATTAATCTTTTCTTTAAATATTATATATATTAAATTGAACCTTTAATATCAAGACCGTATATATAAGTAATATATAATACTATTGATTAAGAATAATAAGTTTAGGGAGCAGAAGTGCAAATGCCCCCAAAGCTGGTCACGTATTTGAAGCTGGGCAGTGCGGTGCGCTAAGCCTGATTAGGCCTAGTGGCAGCTGAACAACACCTATCCTTATGCTCATGTGTATGCGTTCCATGACTGTGACATTCAAGACCTTTCTACGCTTAGATGTTAAGTAATTGACTCAGGTCTTAAGGGCCCTGAACGGATGGATACAGCTTGCCATACGCTAGACCTGATTTGATTTAAGGATGCTGGAGAAACTGAACCAGCCTATTTCCAATATTTTATCTTTAACTGAAGATAGATTAATGTCTTACTTCCTTATCAATTACGATATAAATTTTGTATCTTTTGTATTAAAATTGTATTTCAATATTAACCAAAGTGATTCAACTTTAATACAGAACCTTCTTTCTTAATATATACTTTTTAAATTTCGGTTTTTTAAAGTTAGCTTTTTAATTTACGCCTCCTTAAGATCCGCTCCTTTTAATACTTATCCCTTTTCCGATTACGATTTAATTTCTTATATATTAATTAGTTAAAACAAGAAGTTTTATTTTTATAATTATAGAATAATTAGAAAATAAACTTTATTAAATAAAGTTAATTTCTTATTAAATATATATATTTTATATATAAATTCTTATAAAAATATAATATTTTTATAATCAATTTTTATAATTGTATTCTTATAATTAGCAAAGTAATATAATAAATTTTAATATTATATTTATAAAATAATTTGTTTCAAATATTTTAAATAAAATAATTAAATTTTATATATTAAATTTCGAGAATTATTATTTACGATTTGCGATATTCTTTATAAAATATATATATATAAATATTTTTATATATTTAATATATAATAGTTTTTGGTTTATAATAGAATTAATCCTTTAAAATATTTACTTTTTATATAATACCGTTAGCTTTATTGTTTAAAATACTTTTAATTTTATTATATAACGAATTCTTGAAATATTATATATAATAAATATAATCTTAAGTATTAAATACTGCGATTTTGGATAATCTTTTAAGATATTTGAGTTCTTTGCGTTATTGACGTATTTTAAGGCGTTGATAGCATTTAATATAATATAAAATAGTAGCGAGATGACCTCGTTTGGAGGAGTTAAACTGGTAGATTGCTTTGCCGTTTACGGAAGAAGGCAAACTTTGAGATACCAACGCAACAAGTAGGGCCTACCTATGTCTTCATCTACAAAATCGGATCTTCAAGAATCTCATCTCTATAGAAAGCAGCTATACGTTCCTGGCCGGGTCGAACATGAGTTATGGCACAGCCTTCTCTTGTGAAACTTTGCCGCCCGTGCTGAATGTAATTATATACAGTCCTCAAATATACCTTATATAGGGTATATATAGGATAAGGCTTCTGGACCAATATCAATATAATACTACTTTAAGTTATCGCTTCTATATTTGTTTATAAGTAATATATATACAAATAAAAAGCTTATATAGAATTTTTGTTAATATATTCGATAATAATATTAATTATAATAAAACATTCGAAGTAAATATTAAGAAATATAATATAATTTACTCCAATTATTATATATATTTATTAATAATATAATATGATTAAATAAACATCGTTTAGTTTTATACTTTTATAATATAAATTAAAATTATATAAACTTATTATTTAAAATAAAATATTAAATATTTTTATTGTATTAATAATTTGATTAAGAAGGTATAAAGGATAAAATTAACATTAAAATATAAAATATAAAACTTTTTTTACTTATTATATTTATTAAATTAAATTCTTTTATTATTATTATAAAAAACAGTCGGTTTTTATATTCGGAAATTATAAAAATATATTTAATCTTTAATCTTTATTTAAATTAAATATATAAAATTTTAAATAAACTTATTTATTCCGACTATTTACTTCGATATTATATTTAGAATATTAATTTATTAAATAATATATATTTGATCTCTAATAAAAAATTATATAACTTTATAATTATATTAATAAAGTAATTTATTAATATTATAATTAAAATAGTTTATTATTATTTAATTAGGTTATTAAACTTAATACCTTTATATATTAAAAATATAAAGGAGTTACTTTTAAATATATACGAAATAATAAACGGCGTTATAAAATAAAATTCTTTGTTTTAATATCTTATTTTATAATAAAGATAATTATAATAATATTAAAATTAATAAAATTATAATAAAAGTTTTATAAAAAGTTTTAAATATATCAATTATAATAAGAACAAGCTTTAAAGTATTTAATTAAAAGGGAAAAAATTTATAAAAGAATTTTATTAAATAATTTAAACTTATAATAAAATATAAATATAAATTAATATAAAAGTAACCCCGTTTAAATTTAATATTATTTTTGATTCCGTTATTCAAATAATTTACGATAATATAATTTTTTTATTTTAAGTAATAATCAGTCAAGTTGATATATTAAAAAAAAATTTTTTTTAAAAAGAACATAATATTAAACTTTTTTTTAAAGATAAATTAATACTTTTCGCCCAAACTAATAAAATATATTTATTTTCTGGTATTTTAAAGGCTAAAACACTTTTCTTGGCCGCCGCTTTCTACTATTTGAGAATTATTAAGGCCTATATATACGCCAATTAATTTATTTGCCTTACTACTTTTACTTACTTTTATTTAATGCTACCGTATTTACTTTGGAAATCAGCTTTGGTTCCTTTATTGAGTAGCATTTATATTATTTCTTGATAGCTTTTATATAATATTACTTATAATATATTGCTATACCTCTACTTTATATATTAATATCCGTTCCTTTTTTAAGCAATATTTATATTATTTCTTGATAACTTTTGTATAATACTGCTTATAATATATTATTAAAGAATTTACTTTACGTATTAATATTCGTTTCTTAATTAAGTAGTATTTATATTCAAATTTCTTAATAACTTTTATATAATGTTGTTTATAATATATTATTATAGTTTTTATTTTATATATTAATATTCGCTTCTTTATTAAATAAGTAATATTTATATTACTTCTTAATAACCTTTATATAATATTGTTTATAATATATTATTATATTTTCTATTTTATATATTAATATTTGCTCCTTTATTAAATAATATTTATATTATTTTATAATCGCTTTTAAATATTATTATATTTTTTATTTTATATATTAATATTCGCTCTTTTATTAAATAATATTTAGACTATTTCTTAATAACTTCTATATAATATTATTTATAATATATTAATATATTTTCTATTCTATATATTAATATCCGTTTCTTTATTGAATAATATTTATGTTACTTCTTAATAAATTTTATATAATATTATTTATAATATATTATTAAAGAATTTATTTTATATATTAACGTCCGTTCCTTTATTAAATAGTATTTATATTACTTCTTAATAGCTTTTATATAATATTGCTTATAATACGTTATTATATTTTTTTATTTTATATATTAATATCCGCTCCTTTTTTAAATAATATTTATATTTACTTTTTAATAACCTTGAAATACTATTATTTATAATACGTTATTATATTCTTTATTTTGTATATTAATGTTTATTCCTTTATTGAATAGTATTTATAAAATTTTCTTATAACTTCTTATTAATATTATATATAACATTATATTATACTTAACTTTATATTAACTAATAATCAAATAGTAATTATTAGATTTTAAGAAATATTTAATAATTTTCTAATTTTATTATTATTAATATTATAATAACATTCTGCTTAATAAATTTAATTATATAATAAAAGAATATAAGTTTTATAATATATATTTAGTTCTATCTTTCGATTATTCTTATATAATAAAATATTATATAAGTTCGCTTAATTTAATTAAATATTCGAAAGGATAATAAATTATAAGCAGATCTTTATTAAATAATAATAAAATTCTTTTAAGTTTAAGGAGTTTTGTTAAAATATTTTAATAAGAAATTTAATATTAATTTTGCTTAATAAAAAGTCCTTTATTATTTAATATATAAAATAGACTTTCGATTTTATAATTAAGAATATAAGAATATAATAATTTAATAATATTTCTTAAAGTCGAAGAGTTCCTTTTAATTTTAAATTAAAATAAAATAAAGTCTTTTTATTAACCTTTAAAATAATATTTATTTTATTTAATATGAACAATCGCTTAGTTATTAAAATAATTTATAATACCTTTCTCGTAAAATAAAAGCTAAGATACCTTTGGAGCAATAATTTGTAAAAGTCTTATATATTAATTAATAATTAATTAATTAATTCGCTTATTTTAATTATAATACCCGATAATTATTTCTTAACGATTTCTTATAAAAACCGAAGTTATAAATATATTTTATATTCTATTTTTAATAATCTGTTTTTTAAGTAATTTCTAACCTTTTTAAAGAGACGATTTTTTCGCATAAGCTTTATAATATAATATATAATAATAAAATCGATTTCCTTTTTAACAATTATTAATTTATTATTATTTATAAGTTCGATAATAATTAAAATTTTAAGGAGTTTATTAAATTTATATTTAATATTGAAATACGGTTAATTAGTTATAAGAAACTTAAAATATAATATAAAAGATAAAGTTAATTAACAGAGATAAAAGTCTTCGAAAGCTTTAATTAATATCGATTATTTTTATTTATTATATTTATTAAAAATATTAAATAAATAAATAACTTTTTTAGTTAATAAGTTTATAATAATTATTATAAAAATTAATTAAAGTTTCGGAAATATATAAAGAAAAGTTACGTTAATTTCTCAATAATTAAATAAAATATATCGAATTAATTAAAGTTTAAATACAAATAATTAATATAAAATTATAAATATTATTTAAGTTATATTTCAATATTAAGGATTCATATCTTTAAAAAAAAATATATATATATATATATTTTAATAAATTATTTTAGAAAACTTTAGCAAAATCTTTATTAATAATATATTTAATAAGAATAAATTTTTTATAATTAAAATTAATAGAAAACTAAAAAAACTTATTATTATTGTTATTATATTATTTAATATATTTCTAATTATAAAGGGTTTATAAAAATTTATTAAATATATATTATAAGTTTTGATTCTTTTGAGATTTATAATTAATTGTAAAAAGCTAAAGAAATCGTAAGCAATCGTTTTTTATTATTATAATATTTTAATATTATATTCTTTTTACGAATAAGAAAAATAGGAATTATATTAAAGATTAGGTATTTAAACTAAGCTGCAAGGAGAAATACTAAAAGCCAATAAGTTACATTGAGTAGCTTGGATACATAACATTACCTATTTTGCTGTTTTTTACCGTAATACTTTAGTTTTATCTTTAATTAATTCTAAAAAGTTAGGCAATTTATAAAAGTGTAAGTTAACCTTGATATATAAAATACAAATAATTACAAGTAAAACAATAAGATGAGCTTTATTATTTACTAATTTTATAGCTTGTTTAAATAATAAAAAATCCGCAGCTTTTTGAGTTGATAACTGATATTTTTCTAAATGAGTAATAAGTTGATTTAAATCTTCAATTGAATCTAAATATTAGATGGCTGAGGTTTTAATAAAAAGGTAGAAAATGGTTTTACGCTTTTATTTCCTATTTTTTTCCTAAAAAAAAAGGGTTTGTTTAAATTGTTGTATATTTTATTGTTGTTATTTAATTTATACCATTTTGGGGTAATCGTTTATTATTTTTATTCTAGTTATTTCAGAGTGTTTATAATCAAAAGTGTTTCCGGCTTCAGTTACTAATAAATTAATAATATTTTAAAAAGTTTATTCTTTTATAAAAAAGGCTTTAATACGAAATATTTTATATATTATTTAAATTAAATATTTATAATAAATATAATTATATTTTATTTCAATAACCTTTTAAATAATTTTAAATAATAATTTTTATTTTATTTCTTTCTTTCTACTCTTTTAAACTGATTTATTCGAAGCTATATTATATATTAAAGCAAAAAAATATTTTTATTCAATGTTATATTTATATTTTATCTTTTTTTTTTGAATTCTTAAATAGTTTTTTTAAATATTAATAATTATTTCTTTAAGTTTATTAAAGAATAATTTAATAATTTTCTTAATATCGATGTTAATAATATAGCCAATCTTTCTTTTTAATTAAATATATAAAAATTCTTTAATTAATATTTTTATTAAATTATTATAATTTATATTTTTATTAATATATATTATTATAGTATTATCGATTTCTATAAGAGGAAAGAAAATAAATATAACGAATATTATATAATATATTTATTAAATTAAATAAATATTAAGAATATTTTATAAACTATTATAATTTCGAAAATAAAAAAATTTCTTTAATTTTTCGAATATTATATATATATATTTATAATTAATTAATTAATTCGATTTAATTATTTAGAAAATAATAAAATAAAACTTATATATAATAAAAATAATTCTTTTTAAACTTAAAAGCTTCGAATTAAACAAGGGTTTCCTTATTATTTATACTTTTTTATTTTAAATATTTTTTTATTAATTTCTTAATAATTAATTCTAAAAGCTTAGCTTTAAAATATTATTAATTATATATTATAATAAAAAGTTATTCGATTTTACTCTTATTTATAAAATTTATAATAAGGAAAATAATAAACGTTATTTTCAAATATTTATTTAAAGTATTCCGAATATAATAACAATAAAATTAAAATGTTTAATATAATATATAATATAGTATACTTTATATTAACTAGCTTATAAATATATTAATAATAAGATCGAAATAATTATAAAAATAAAAAGGTAAATTAAAGTTAAACTCGGCTTTCTAGCTTAAAGTAATTATAATATTTTTTAAAATATAAAAAGTTAATAAGCCCTAAACTCTTCTTTTATTTAAATATAATATTAATGTTTTAGATTAGAATATAATAAATAAATTTATATATTTAAAGAGAGTAATTATAATAATTTCTAAAAGCTATTTATTTTTATAATATTTAATAAAAGTTAAAGAGGATAAAGATTTAAATATTATAAAAGTTATAATTAACGTTCAACTTTATATATTACGCAGGCTTAATTTGTATAACTTAGAAGAGTTGACCTTTTGTTCAATTATAATTACTTATTTACTAGTTAATTAAATAAAATCTGCTAAGGTTAATTAAGATTATTTTAACTGAGTTTAATTTAATTAAAGCTAGTATTAATTTAATTAAGATTAAGTAAATAATTATTTAACTTAATTAAGCGGGTTAATCTTTTATCAAATATTAATATAAGGAATATTAAAATATAATAACGAATAGGAATAATTATAATAAAGTTAAAAGGATATATTAATAAATATCGCTACCGAAAAGGAAAATATTAAGCAAAAGATAATTATTTATATTAATTGATATAGGCAACTTTATAATTATTATAGAAAAGCTAAATCGATAGAGCAAAATATCGAATTATTCTATATTTTAAAGTTAAGAAAAATAATTATTATTTACTTTGTTCCAATAAAAGCTCCGCTTTTAAAAAGCTTAATTTTGCAAAGATATTAATAATAAAAGCTATTTATTAATTATTATTAAGTTAACGTATATTATAATTGCTTAAGTTATAATTATTATAATTAATAAAAGTAAATAATAACTAATAAGTAAGAAAGCGACTTAAATTGCTATAAGTAAGTCGAAGATTAAAGATAAGGCAATAAGGAAATAATAAGATTTTTATATTAACAAAAAATATTATACTGAGATATAATGTATTTTTAAGTTTAAAATATTAAATCCGGCTTCCTTAATACGAATAAAAGAATTATAATTATAATTATTCTTTATTATCCCGAACAAATTTCCGATATAAATTACGAATTTAAAAAGTTATTTAAATAAAAAATTATAATTAAACTTTCTTAACTTTTTTTTTATAAAATAAACTTTTATTCCCCTTCGCTTTTATATAACAAATCTTAATCAATATATATAGCTTTAAAGGTTAATTATACGGTTAAGAAGCTCTAAAAATAGAATAATAATAAATATTTAATATAAAGTAAATCGATTAAGTAGTATGTATTAAGTAAAGCTTCGATGATTGAAAATATAAGTTAACTTAATTAAATTCATTTAGTAACAAAGAAAGTAAATAAAAGGTTTTTGAATATAAAAAAATCTTTAATATTTCAATATTTACCTTAATTTATATTGATTATAATTAAAGTATACATTTCTTTTGCGAACAAAATAATTAATAATTACTAACTTTTCTTTAAATAAGCTCGTTTACCCTGTTTACGTCTTTGTTATACTTGGCCCTTTGCCTTAAAATTTTATAATAATTGCTATATATTTCTTAATTCGCTTTGGCGTAGTTATATATATTTTTTAATATTTTTAATATTTATAATATTTTTTATCCGTTTTTTTGTTAAAGATCTTTATAATCTCTTAATATTTTTTATTTAATACTAAACCTCTTTAATCTTAAAATCATTTAAAAAAAGATTAAATAATAATAACAATACTTAAGGAATAAATAATTAATATTATTTTGCAATCATTTTTATAAATAGTTTACTTAATTAAATTATAGAATAATATAATATTAAGAGAAATTAAACGTTTAATAAAAGAAATAATAAGTTTAATAATAAGTTCGGTAATAGCTTTTATAATAATAAAACTTAAGCAACTTTATATTTTTGGTTATTCCTTCGGATAAGAGCTTTAAAAATATATATTATTAAATTTTAATTCTATATTAATAGCCTTAGTAAAAGTATTATTTTTATTAATCTTTCTTTTATTATCCTCTATCGGGAGAGGGTTATTTAAAATATATTTAAAAAAAAGTTTAAATATTAATTAGAAATATATTAAAGGGTTTATTTTAATTATTATTACCTTTATTAAATTAATTTCAATTTGATATTTCTTCGCCTTTTTTGAATATTCGTTAAGAAAGCGATATTTTAAAGATAAATTTAAATTATAATAAAAATTATATAAATTTAAAATAATTAAAAGCTTCGTTAATATTGTTTATCTTATTAATAAAATTTATTAAAGGTTATTAATTACGGTATATAATAATAGGAATTATAAATAAACTTATATATCGAACCTTTTCCAATTTAAATATATTTTTATTTCTTTTATCTAGATTTATATTACTTGTTATATATTTAAAGGAAACTTAATTATTTATAATATTTGTAGCTATTTAGTCCCTATTTGTATTATATTTATTTATATTATACTTATTACCGGTATTTATTTTTGCTTTTCCTTTATTGAAAGAATTAGGGTCGAAATTGTTAAAGGCGTTGTTCCTTAATCTTTTTCATATATTAAATATTAATAAAAGAATAACATTAATAAATAATTATAATAGAAAAAGAAAAAGAAACAAAGAACCGGAAATAAATAATTTTTTTTTTAAAAAGATAAGAATTCTAAATTGCAAACCTTTATTAATAATAAAATTAACAAAGAAAGGTTATAAAATATATATTTACTTTATGAGTTTAATATTAAAGTTAATAAAATATTAAAAGACTTTTATTCTTTACTTTATTTTTTAAATATAAAGCTATTTTTATTAAGGTGAACTTTGTTATAATTACTAATCTTTTTATATTAATTTTTATCTCCTTTTATTCCGAAAATAGGAAGGTTATTATAATTAATTAGAATAAAATATTCAATAATATTATTAACCTTTTTATTATTATAATTGAAAATTAATATTATAAATAATAACTTTTATACTTTTTTAATATAATTTAGTAGTATTTTGAAGGATAGGAAGTAATTATTGTTTTCTTCTTTATTGGTTATAAGAAAGGACTCGATAGAAAGAGAATCTAGAAATTATTATAAAATATTTATCGATATTAAGAGTCTTTATTAATAGAAATATAATCAGGTTGATATATTTAATTATTTTAAAGTTTTAAATATTTATATTCGTAATAATATTCGATATAAACCTTATAAACTTGTTATACCTACTACTAACTATAGAAGTACCGCGATTCTATACTTCGGAATACTTCTAGAGAGGTTCATTTATAAAATATTATTAAATAAATTAAACTATAATAAAAGGAAGTTAATAATAATAAATAGAATTTAAATTGTTAAAAGTTATTATAAGGTTTAAAGAGAAAATAAGAATATAATAACTTAATTATATTATTTAAAGAATATATAAAAGAAATATAAGATTTATTAAAATAGTAAAAAGCAAGTTATATATATTTAATAGTTAAGGGGCTATTTATTATAATTTTCGTAATAGTTAAATTCCTCTTCTATTCATTTATACTTTAAAGGCTATTAATTATTAATATTTAATTACTTTTTATATTATAAAAGTTAGTTTCGGTATATTATTTAATTATTAAAACTTGATATTTAATTATATAATAAGATTATTATTACGCCTTTTATAAACCTTTATATTATTTAAAAAATATTAATTATAACGGCTAAGGCTTATAAGCTAAAATTATTAAAATATATTAATTATATTAAATCCTATTCGATCTTCGGTAAAGAGCGAAATCTATATACTTTAAAATGTTATTATATATATTTATTATAACTTAAGCGATTATATAACTAAAATTATTATTATTATTATAAAATTTAAATTGATAATTATAATAAGTATAAATAAAAAATATTAAATAATATAATATAAAGAGTTTAAAATGCTTTAAAAACTTTAATTAGTAATTTAAACATAATTAAATAGTATATATATATATATCTTTGCAATAGAACTGCCGCTATATTAGTAATAATTAATACTTAATATTTAATTTAGGAGCTTGATTGTCGATTCAAATATTTTTAAATAATATAAATATTTATTTTCATAATTAAGCGCTGGTTACTACCTAAAATCTAACCAAGTTAAATATAATAATTATATTTAATTACTATTTACTAAACCCGTATAAGAAACATTATTAAATTATTAAAGATTTTAAATTATTATTATTTATAATAAACAGCGGTAGTATAATAAATATATTATAAAAATATTATATTAATATAATTAAAGCAGATATATTAAAGGTTTAAATAATTATAATAAAGTATTTTCTTTATTAATTTTTATAAATATTAATAATTATTATATATTATACAAATCGCTCCGCTTTGATATTATTTATATTATAAGCTAAAAGTTTTAATAATTAAGTAGTAATAAAATAATAATAAGCGGAAGAAAATAAAAATGAAGGGGCTAAAAATACATAAAAGTTTTAATTAACCTTTAAAATAAAATAATTATTATTAGAGTTAAATTATAACGCGGATAATAAAATACAAAGCGGTAAATAAAAAATATATAATTATATAATTAATTTATATTATAAACTGAAATAAGTAAATTAAGAGAAAATAAATATAAAAAATATAAAAATAAAATCTTTATAAAAGGCTAGAGCAAAATATTTTATATTAAAGCAAAATATAAGGATCGGTAATAAATAATAAAGGTTAAGAAAAAGAAGCGCAAACTAGTATAAAAAGAACAAAAAGAATAATTAATAATATAAAAGAAAAATAAAAGAAGAAGGGAAAAGTAAAAAGAATAATAAATCTTTATAATTTTAAGAAAAGTATTAGGTAAGGTAATATATAACGCCTTGCCTAAATAGGCTCTGCTAAACCTTATTAAGTTACGCAATAGCCGGAGTAGGAAAGGGTTACCCTTTAATTATCCCCTCCTTTATAAAAAAAATATATAAAATATATTATAAATAAGGAAAATTTTATATTATATTAAAAAAAATCTTAATTGTAAAGGAATACATTAATAAAATAAAAATAATTTAAAAATAATTTAAATAAACTTAAAAAGTATTAAAATAAAATATAATATAAACCTTAAAAATATTTTTTAAAAGTAAAGTAAAAAAGGAAATATATATATTAATATTATATATATAAACAAGGTTGAAGTTGAAGTTATTAAAATAGAAAATAGTTTTATATATTATAAATTAAAAATTAAAAATTAGAAAGATAAAATAATTTATAAAAATATTATTAAAAAACAAATATATATTATTAATATTTAATATATAATATATATATATAGCGAATAAGTTAATTGATTATAAAATATATTAAAAATATAATTTTAAAATAATAAAATATTATAAATTAAAAGCTCGAATAATAAAATATTAAAAATATTAAAAATATTAAAAATATTAATATATTAATATATATTATAAAAATAATTAAAAATATAATTATTATATTAAAAAATATAAATTAAAAAATTATAATAATATTATAAAGGCGGAAATTATATATTATATTATTTATAATAATAAATATAATTTTTAAATATAAAATTATTTAAAAAAATTTAAAAATATAAAAAAATTAAATATAATATATTAAATTAAATTAAATTTAAATATTATATAATAATA
>JAABUQ010004212.1_pt1 | contig 24866 bp, 19 predicted proteins | sample 5560001 | NCBI WGS metagenome assembly JAABUQ01 (sample SAMN10711888, study PRJNA513371) | rock metagenome | isolation source: Antarctica rocks | place: Antarctica: Victoria Land, Finger Mt nord | collected 2015-12-18
TTTTGTCGTTCATTTGATTGCTGGGCTTATTGCTTACAGCCACCAAGACAAAAAACCGGGCCTGCATCTCGATCAACACGCTCTCCTGGCTGCTTGATCAGCTTAACTTAAACAGAACTCACGTTAAAATAGAATGTGTAGGTAGCCCAGCAAAAAGCTACGTGTCGATTAAATAAAGATGTTGCCAAATCGAAAGCAGAAGTATATGAACATATCTAACTATCATTTCCTTGTACCAATGACAAGTGGTGAATAAACATATGATAATAGAATATAATTGTCGTAAAATGAACTGAGTCATGTTTTATGTAGTAGGGAAAGGTGGTTGAAGAGGAAAGTGTACAATACATCAAAAATTTGTGGTTTCGTTCGTTTATGTATAACTGTTATGCAGGAGATTGAGGACTTCCCCAGATGGGAGTATAAGAACATAACATGAATGTCTTGCAACCTCTAACCCTGTACACCTAACACTCTTGTATAGAGGAGCGTAGTACTACGGCGGAATACCTGGGATACCTGCACACTCTCCTTTTCAGTTACGTTGACAGCTAGTGATTGAGTGGGTATTATTGGTACGCCCAGCTCAAACGTAGGGTATTGTGTCCACCACTTGATGAAATCTGACTTTGTTGAGGCGATGGATATCGCTGCCCTCTGTCGTGCCAATAATGTACAGCTTATGATTGGCGCAATGATTGAGTCCAGGCTCGCCATCAGTGCAGCGGCGCACTTTGTCGCAGGCGTCGGCGGCTTCCGCTACATCGACCTGGACACGCCTATGCTCCTCGCTGACGACCCCTTTACTGGCGGGTTCGAGCAAAACGCTGGCGTGTATGACGTTTCAGGAATTAGAAATGGGTTAGGGATAGAGAAGAAATAAAGAACCTGTGCAGGAGCACGCTCCTGCACAGGTTCTTTATTTCTTCTCTATCTATCTATACGCCTCGGCTTGCAGATTAAACAATTCTGCGTAGCGACCATCGAGTTTCATCAATTCCTCGTGCGACCCATTCTCAAGAATTGTTCCGTTCTCTAACACGAAAATTCTGTCAGCAAGACGTACAGTGCTGAAGCGGTGACTGATAAAGATGGCCGTTTTACCATCGGTCAGAGCGCGAAAGTGAGAGAAGACTTCTGATTCGGCCTGTGCATCAAGCGAACTTGTGGGTTCGTCGAGAATGAGGATACGCGCATCACGCATAAACGCACGTGCAAGCGCGACCTTTTGCCACTCGCCACCGCTCAACTGTGTACCCTTGTCAAACCATTTGCCAAGCATAGTGTCATACTGTTCGGGCAATTTCTCGATGACTGCATTGGCCCCACTCTTACGTGCCGCAGTCGTCACCAGTTCACTATTTTCTACCTGAGCAATACGGCCAACACCAATATTCTCGCGTGCGCTCATAAAGTAAGTTACGTAATCCTGAAAGATAACACCCACCTGCTCACGCAACTCTTTCAAGTCATAGTCTTTGATATTGCGCCCACCAATGAGAATCTCACCATCATCAGGATCATACAAGCGGGTCAACAACTTCACCATCGTTGTCTTACCAGCACCATTACGTCCAACAAGCGCGATAGACTCACCAGCTTGAATCTTGAAGCTCACATGCTTCAATGCATACCGCGTCTCTGGATTTTTACCTGGATAGGTAAAGCTCACATCGCGAAACTCGATATCCAGCCCCTTGATCTTTGCATTAGGCACCACAGGCTCTGGTATGGCCGGTGAGGTAATCCTTGGCTCATAGGCGAGAAAATCGAATAATGTATTGATGTACAGATTGTTCTCGTAGGTATTGGAGATACCATTTAACAGGTTTTGAAAGCTTTGGCCTGCCTGCACCGCCGCTTGTGTATAGGCTATCAAACCGCTCACACCCAGCGCACCAGTCACAGCGCGTAGCGCGACATACAGATAAATTCCGGTATTGGCAACACCAGTCAACCCGGTCCACACAAAGTTCATTGTGTAGCGCCGTACTAGAATACTCTTGTTCTCTTCATAAAATTTGGTCGCGAGGCGACGAAACCGCGTAATAAAGTAATTTCCTAGCGTGAATAGCTTGATCTCTTTATTATATGTATCGGTCGTCATCAACGATTGGATATAGCTCATTTGGCGACGTTCAGGCGACTGGCGACGCATACGCTGATAGCCCATCCAACCATATTTTGCACTCGAAATGAAGGCTGGAATAGGAATGAGTAGCGCGACAATTGCCAACCACCATTCGAGTTGTAGCAAAATTGCAATCACAGAGAGCAGCGTTACCATAGTACGGAACAGGTCGAATGTCTGCGAGATCATCGACACGGGTTGATAGGTAGATTGGTCGGTTGCCTGGCGCAATTTGTCATAGAACGCAGAGTCCTCAAAAAAAGACAGGTCCAGCGTATTCGACTTCTCTAACACGAGCAGTTGTATTTTGTTCGAGACCTTCTCTTGTAAGAGTTGTTGCACGATGTTCCCTAACGTACTGAGCAGACTTGTTAACAACACAACTGCGAGTTGCAAACCAACAGGAAACCAGATAGGGTTCACCGAGTGTATTCTGATACCCACCTCGACGCTGCTGACAACCAGTCGTGTGACCTCAATACTCAACGCCGGCATAAAGCCCTGTAAGATACTGAGTAATCCCATAAGCACAGTGAACAGGATACTTGCTGACAACACAAGCTTCATCACGCGTGGAATACTTGCGAATGCGATAGGCACCTGGCGTAAACTAAAACCATCCTCATCGGGATTGCGGTTTCGTCTACGTGCTATGGGTGCGGGACTAACGGTTTGGCTCATAGTTTACTCTTTCTCTAAGCATTTTTTCCGTTCAAGCATAGCATAGAAGCGGAAGAAAGGTATTGTCATTTTAGCCAGTCTTCGCTCCTGTTCTTTTCTACAGGAAGCGAGAAAGGTATACCGAGCACGCGAAGGTGTGTTATACTCCTTGTATACTAATACAATAGTAGAACGGATATGCCGAATCCGTAGCGCTATCCTCTTGCAAGGGTCACGCCCGACGAATGCTTCTGTTCTTCAGTAAAAATACCCGCAAAGGAACTTGCCTGCGGCTCTATTTCCCATATGCCTTGAAACCTTGAACGTCCAGGTTTCATGCACTTATACAGCTAGATAGAGAGGAAACATACACCTATGGCTTTAGTTACACAGCATACTCCTGGTGAAAATACGGCGGCAACACCCGATTTTACGCGCAGCGATACACGCATTAGTGAGCTTCTCGATTACATGCGTGACATCAGTGCCTTAAGTAGTTTGGGTAGTTTGGCTGGCTGGGATCAGAATACACAAATGCCTGGTGGTGCAGCAGAGGTACGCGGCACGCAGATGGCAGTCCTGCAAGGCGTGCTGCACGATAGGTGGAGTAGCGATAAATTAGGCAAACTCCTTGCTCAACTTGAGGCACCCGTCCAAAGCGCACCGTTTACTGACGCTGATCGTGGACTGGTACGTCAGGCCCTACGTGATCATACCCGTAGCACGAAGTTACCACGCTCACTCGTTGAAGAGAGTGCGCGTCACGAAGCTGTAAGCTATGACGCTTGGCACAAAGCACGCAGCAATAACGATTTCGCCAGTTTCGCGCCTTTTCTTGCTCACACCATTGAGCTACAACGCGAAACCGCTGACCGCATGGGCTATGTCGAAACACGCTATGATGCCTTGCTTGACGAGTATGAACCCGGACTGACAGCAAGGCGTGTCAATATCCTCTTCACTCCTATTCGCGCAATAAGCACTGCATTGCTTCAGCGTATTGTAGCCAGCGGCAACAAGGTAGACGCCTCTTGCTTGCAAGGCCATTTTGCTTCAGACAAGCAGGTTGACTTGAGCGTGGCAATTCTCAAAGGTATGGGTTATAACTTCACCTATGGAGCTATTGCACAGTCGCCCCATCCCTTCACAACAGACGTGGGAACGCCATTTGATGTACGTGTCACCATTCGTACCAACGAACAACTGCTTCAGCAATCGCTCATGGCAGCAATTCACGAAGGTGGACATGCGCTTTACGAGCAAGGTAGTGCCCCCACACTCGTAAACACACCCGTAGCTGGTGGTGCTTCGCTAGGCGTCCACGAGTCACAGTCACGCCTTTGGGAAAACGCGATTGGACGTTCAACTCCCTACTGGCAGGGACAATTCGGACTCGTGCGGAACGTATTTCCAGAACAGTATGCCAATGTTGATGCCACGACATTCGCACGCGCCCTGAACCATGTCGAACCAAGCCTGATTCGTGTCGAAGCCGACGAGGTGACATACAACTTGCACATCATTATCCGCTTCGAGCTAGAGAAGGCGATGGTCAATGGTGATGTTGCCGTTGAGTCACTACCACGTATGTGGAACGAAAAGTATCAGGAATATCTTGGCATTACACCACCAAACAATGCCGACGGTATTCTGCAAGATGTGCACTGGACAAGCGGCTTTGGCTACTTCCCCACGTACACACTTGGCAACCTGAACTCGGCCCAGATATTCAACACCCTGCACAAAGCCTTACCAAACTTCGACGAATTGCTTGCGAAGGGCGATACAGCAACCATTCTCACCTGGTTACGCGAGCACATGTATAAATTCGGTGCAATCTACCAACCCGACGAACTCTTGCAACGCGTTACTGGCGAATCGCTCAACCCCGACTACTTCACACACTATCTAGTGAATAAGTTCGAGAAGATATACGGGTTGTCGAAATAAGAGAAGGCTTTGCCGCTAGCGGCAAAGCCTTCTCTTATTTCGACAGGCATTAACATTGCGTCTTAATATATTGTGCTGAACGATGGGCCAGTCCCATTATCGACAACATCGGATTCACACCACTTGCAGCAGGAAATACGCTGCCATCACACACAAACAAGTTCTTCACACCATATACCTCGCTGTTGCTATCAGTCACAGCATTTTTAGCGTCGGCACCCATACGACAAGTACCCATCTGATGCGCGGAAAACATCATCATGCGATTTGGTCCCATACCATAACGTTCCAGGCGAGCATCGAAGTCACTCAGGTCGCGCATGCTCACGGTGCCATCCTCAAGACGATCTACACGATTCTTTTTGTTTTGTAATGACAACACCGCTTTAGCACCTGCCGCAAAATGCACACGCGCCGAGGTACGTAGTCCGTGTAAGAGATGCTGACGATCATAGGCCGAGGTCGTATAGTTCACAACCGGCTCACCGTCGCGGTCCGTCGTTACCGTTCCCTCACCCTTGTCACGCGTCAACACAATAATCGTGGCGAGATGCGGTGCATCCAGCATCGACTCGCGATACTCTCGTGCTCCATACCACGGTGTTGTCAATCCAATCAGGCCTGGGTGTGCTGGTGCTACCTCTAGCTTATAGCCGTAGTTCTCATGCAAGTGCGCGAACTCATCGTTATACGCCGACTGCATTACGCCCTTCCATGTATAGACCTTCTCTTGATAGACGCCCGAAACAGTCGAGACCGGATGTAGTTTCAGATGTCGCCCGATATGCTTGTTCTCAACTCCCGAACGCAGCAAGACAGCAGGCGAACTCACCGCACCTGCCGCTACGACAACAATTTTTGAATGAATAGTCACATTATAAGTTCTACCTGTTTCTGGATTAGTCACAGTTGCTTTGACACCCTCCACATGCCCGTTTTCTATGAGAACTTTGTCAGCACTGCAATGCACGATAATGCGTGCGCCATTATCATAAGCATCCTGCAAGTACGTTTTCATTGTGGATTGCTTAGCTCCATAGGGACAGCCAAATTCGCAGACTCCACATCGCTGCTGACAATCAATGGCGTTACGTGGTAGCACTCCTGCATGATAGCCAAGGGCTGCACTGCCATCAAAGAGCAACTGATTTTGTCGATTATGTGTACTATTCTCTCTGTTGACGTTGATCCGTTTCTCCACTGCCGCAAAGCTCTCTTGTAACTGTGAGCTAGTGAAGTAACTATGCAAACCAGAACGCTGTTCCCACTCCTCAAGCACGTCAAGTGAGGGTCTCAGGGATGTCGTCCAATTTATCGTCGTGCCTCCCCCTAGTGTACTGCCCGCGAGGACGATGATGCTCAAGTCTTTTGAAGTAAGTGTTCCACGCTTCAGATAGAGTTCCGGCATTGCTTGTGCTTCTTGTAAGGTAAAATTCGTCTCGTTATTATAGCCTCCCTTTTCCAACACAACCACGCTCTTGCCGGCCATCGCTAACTCGCCCGCAACTACGCCACCACCCGCACCAGAGCCAATCACTACCACATCACATTCCAGCTTCGTATCTTCTGTAATCGTGAACGGCTGGATTGTCTTAGGCGTCGTTGGCGGCGGAGTCGGCGTCTCATAATCCAGCACTCCCCAGTTAGGGTTCGTGCCTTGCGGATTGGGGACCGAATAAAAAATAAATGTTGCGAGTCGTTTCAACGCCTGATAGCCCTGCCGCAACTGTGCCATTGGACTATTCGCCATTGCCAGCAAATATTGCTCACGTTGCTCAGCTTGCAGATGAATAAACGGTTTTGGGTTTGCAATTAGAAGGAGTCCACCAACTGAGCTTGCCATCAATGCAAGCAACTGGCGAAACTCGGTCTGCGTCTCGGCATTCTCATGTGCCAGTGTTTCCGCAAGCAGCATCGGCACGTGCAGATCACTTGCATTGCGTCGATAATAAGCAGCAACCACATCGTTACTACCAGCAGGTGGTTCAAGCGATGGCAACAGCGTATCACAAACAGCTTCAATAATCGTAAATTCGTCCGGCGCCAGCCAGCCCGCGACACGACTGCGTGGAGTATGGGTTGTAGAGGCGGGAGATGAAATGACAGCCATAGTCTAGGATTCCCTTTCGATGACGGTGAAAAGGTAGAGTTGATGATGTACATGTAGAGTATACCATAGTGTAAAATGACCGCACGAATTGCTATATTTGTGGGGTCTTTACGCTTGGTTTTACTTTCCTTTTGTGTCTTATCGTCTGTGGTTATCTTGGTTTATTATTTTTGAGATACCGTTTGTGTAAAGGGCAAATAGAATAGAGATAGTATTTTTTACCCTTGAATATCTTTATACTTACGATGAGGAGACTATGACGCCTAGAGGACTAGCTAAAACCACTAACCCTACAGTGTGATAAGGGTTCGATTTCACCATTCCAAAAATCTTGATTAGAGCGTCTTTATTAGTAGAAGCATATCAGGATAGGTACTCACAAAATATAGGAAGGTCTCATGAACCTTCTCATAGTGACTTCAAGCGTATCATCGAGTACGTTTTAGATATTCCTGAAGAATATAGGAAAATAGGATTAACTACCGTTGCAGAACATTTTGTCAATGGTATGGAGTTACATTTGCTTGCTCTTATGACAATGTTTCAGGAAAAAGCGGAATCAGAAGGTATATCTCTGGAAGAGCGTCGAGCAACATTGAATTATGTTTTACCTAAGGCGTTTCAAACGCTTGAAGCACTTAGTAAACAGATTTCTGTCAAATCGCTAGATGAATTAGTAGCGTTAAATAATATTACCATTGCATTATATACCCTAAGTAATGCTGAAACTGCTGAGGAGGCTCAGAAGTGGCTTTATGAGCTACCTACGACTTACTCTCGTAAACTGAGACAAGCTAGTTTGTTGCCTAGTGAACAACATAATGATAAGGAAACAAATAGTCGTTCGGCAGCATCAAATACTCAGTTTGTGAAATGGCAGTCTTCATATATACCTAGTGAGAATCAGGTCGTACAAAAAATTGGTGATACAGATATCTTTGTTTCTACTCCTGCGGCACCTTTGTCAGAACCTATAACTGTCTCGATAGAAACAAGTGATCAAAATCTTATTACTGCTGCATAGTGCGGATATATTGAAAGGGCTGTAAGTAAGTGAAGCTTGACCAACCATACCAACATCCTGAAGAAGAAATCATGCTGGTTGAAGAAAATGAGCCAAAAGTAATAAAGCCAATATACTTCTTGCCATATGATGTACAACTACAAAATAGGTAGCTCTCCACTAACTGGTGAACGCCCCCTGTGCTCTGGCCTCAGCCAGAACTTGGGCCAGAATGTACTTGGGAGGCCGTCCTCGTGGTCGCTTCGGCTGTGTAGGATCCGCTTGAACACGCTTGGGAGGACGCCCTCGTGATCGTTTGGAAGGTATGGGTTCCGCTTGACTCCACAGAAGAGGAACCGCCTTGTACATCAGAAGTTCTCTCATACTCCACATATGATCTGTCAACGCGGCTGCCATAGCAGGTGTTGTGGGACTCCCAACGTGTGCATTTTTGCTCAACTCCTGATGGGGAAAGCAAAAGTGGTAGGTGCATCCAATGAGATACATCCCAGCTTCCAGCGTTTCCATGCGTGCCGCTGCATGACGGCATTTTCGCGTTAAAGAGGCAAGACGTTCTCGAAAGGTTCCATTCAAACGCTCAATAAAAGCGGTGTTGAATTGCGTCCCTCCATATGTTCGCAGCAACAGCTCTTTTGCTTTCTCACGGGTTCCTCTGGCAACTTTGCGTGTGATTTCCACCACTCTCTTTTTCTTGGTCTGCTTGATCACTGTAGCAATACAGAGATCGGGCCACGCCTCCAGCGCACACCTTCCTCGACCAGCTTGGTTTTTGACTTTGTCCCGAAATGCACGTCCAATACTTTTTGGATATGCGGCAAAGCCATCGGTACAGACCAACAGACCTTGCACGAATTGACAACAGGCACGAGCATGCTGCAAGAGACGATCAATGAGCGTATGATCTCGATGCTGGCTTACCGTTCCTGCCAGCCAGAGACGGGTCGTCACATCCATCGCCAAAGCGATCCAGACAATGATCTTCCTCCCTTTGGCTCGTATCTCATCAGCTTGAATATGCTGACTCTTGACCTTGCCTTGTTCCACAAGAGCGATGTGAACCCGCTGGCACTGTTCTCCTGCTCGTTTTTGCCAGGCGGCTACGGTCCGTTCATCGAGCCCAAACGCATGCACAATCGCTTGAAGTGGACAGCCAGAGGAAAGTAAGGTCACCACCAGTGTTACCATCTCTTCCTCTGTACGCAATCCTTCAAACATCCTCCCTGTCCTTGCGCTAAAGGTCTTTTTACAGCTATGACACTTGTAGCGTGGGCGTTTGCGAGCATGAATACTGATATTGCCCTCCCCAATTTTGCCTCGTGCGGAACACGTCTCGTTCGGGCAAAATTGTTCTGACGCGTCCATCGGCTCTGTACTCTTTTGCATAAGTACAGTTTGTCTCTGGACGCTATTTTTTTCAAGCCTGCCTAGCCTTTTCACCAGTGAGCGCAGTGCTACCTGTTTTTGTCTTGACAGCTTTTTAGAATATAAGAAGTAGCTTTTTCCTCAAAAGAGCCGATAAGCGGATTGTACTCGTTCCCTCCATGCTGCAACGCGGGGAAGACCCAATGGCACGCTTGCTTGCGGAAGGACGCGAGATAGGGGTGATCCGTCCCTCGTCTCGTCGCCACTGGAACCTTGCTTGCATTCCTTTCTCCCAGATCATCTAGGCACCCCCCGATCTCGTTCTGGTTCGTCAATCCCGATATGCACATTCGGGCAAACGTAGGCGAGCTCAATGGAACAATTAGTTGGAGTTAATGTATTCAGTTGTCAGAACTCGTTACGCCTCCGCTCCCTCGACGTGGCGTATATTTGCAAGGTGCGCGGTTTCATTGAGACGCACGAGAATGACACGTCCCAGCTTGAGCCAGAATTCGGTGATCGACGCATTATCGTGGCGGAACTGCCAGCAACGATTGATGTCGAGATCAAGCAGGTGGCACGCTAGCAGACCGATAAAGCCGCCGTGTGTTGCCCATACGACGGTTGCCTCTGGATACTGGCTCTGCCAGCGATCCACAGCACATGTGATACGTGTATGTACCTGTGTTAGATTTTCGCCACCACCAGGAATTGCATAATTCGTAGCATCAGCACGCCAAAGCACCCGTGTATCAGGGAAACTTGCTGTAATCTCCTGGCTGTTGAGACCTTCCCATTCGCCCATCGCAATCTCGCGCAGATCGGCGTCCTCTTGAATGAGCAAATCATGCATGCTTGCAATCGCTTGTGCAGTGGCACGTGCACGTTGTAGATCAGAGGAAACAATAAGGTCAATTTTTTCTTTCGCTAAGTACGCTCCTACCAGTTCGGCCTGACGTTCGCCCAGAGGACTGAGCGGAACATCAGACTGACCCGTAATACGCTGTTGTATGTTATATAGCGTCTCGCCATGACGCACTACAATAAGCCGCAAGAAACCTCCTCGTCAGCAAAAGGTGAATCACCAACAACAGGAACAGGCTCGGTATAGACTTCTTTGACTCTGAACAAACGATAATATTCTGTGAATGCTCCGTATTGTTCAAGATGCAATTCAGCTACCGAGGGATATACCTTTGGATAGCACACCTCAAGGTTGTGTTCCTGATACACCTCTTTCAGATGCTTTTTGACGTTACGCGGCAAAAACTTCTCGAACAAGAGGAATGCACCTAGGCTATCCGCAATCATCTTCTTAATATGCGAGTCATCTTTCTTGTCGTGAAAGTGTGGACTCTTCGATTGATATTGTTGTAACGTCGCGCTCTTCGGCTCACCCTGCCAGCGCGAGGCGTGGTACAGCAAGTCGAGAAACTGAAAGGTTTCGACAGAATAACCGGACGAAAAGCGCATCGTCTTCGCGGTTTGCATCGTCATACCCTGCTCACCTGCATTGGATGATATAACAGGATACTCTCGTATGCCAAACCAGCCATCAAGCAAACTCGTAAACAGAGGCGACACGACACGTGTACAACGTCCAAGCAATGTACTATTCAGACTACCAACGGACTTCGTCCTAGTCTCGCCCAGGTAGTCTGCACCGACTGGCTTGACATCTTGCCTGGCATTGCCCAACTCAGGTTTAGAAGACCAACAGATGCGAATGTTATGCAAGTCGGGTATCACATGCTCTTGCTGATGACACTCGTTAAGTATCACTGCATCTTCAGCATATGAACGTCCGGAGCGAGCTGCCATAAACAATTTACTCATCGCCATCGTGTACTCTAGCAACGCGCTCGGTACAAAGTTATCTGCGTCATAATAGATTACCCATTCAGCATAGCCCAGTTGTGCAGCACACATTGTTCCAATGTATATACCCTCGCCCTTGCCATTGACCACTCTTCCATCATCGCCAAATATCTGCGATACGCTGCGATCTCCTAATAAAGATGCAACCAATTCATCCTTTTGATGTACAAGGTAAGTATTTTTGTGTTGAGCAAGCCGTTCTTTCAAGCCCTGCTCGATAGTTTGTCTCTCCTCTTCTGGACAATTCGTAACAATAATGATGGGGCTATTTACAGGAAGGTACCAGAGTACGCTAAGCAGAGTCTCAAGACTTTCGCTCTTATGAGAAATGATAAAAGCAGTATGAGACAAAAAGTAGTTCAAGTCGTTTAATTCGTTTACCTCTAAGAGGTGTGAGAAGCGCACTGTATCAATGTTCACGGAGTAGTCCCCCTACGGTAATGAGTGGGTTGAGTAAGAAGTTGTAATGGCTTGGTCCTATACATCCATGTATTGCTGGGACGGGTCTGCAAAGGGCCGACTGAATTGGAAAAGAGCAACGTCGTACACTCACCAGATTTTCTCGTATTCACTGCTAAGAACACGAGAAAAATCCACTGAGACGGCATACAGCTTTGTGTTGGGGTAATACCTGATATTTACAGCGGCGTAAATACATCTAAAGTGCAATAAGTATACGTACATTAGCAGGAGTTTTGCGCAGGTATTTTTTCACATATAATATTTTCTCTGCTGTGTTATGCTAAGCTACGTCGTTTATGGCGCCTTCGTGACAAGAGTCACTATAAGTATAACGAAATCGCCTCACCTCTGTCAAAAAGTTCCCAAGAAGGTAGGACTTCTATCTACAAAAAATGTGCTATTTATTGCATGACAGGTGCAAGCCCTATCAGGACTCCTGTTCGACGCTCAATATGCTATACTGCTTGCAGATTTACCTTGTCCACACATAATATGAAAATATACGGAGAAAAGTTCAATGACCACGAGTGAACAACGTAGCTCACAGACACCCTCAACCTCCGCTCAGGAAAAAGTCACGGAATTGCACACATTGAAAGCCACGGCCATGCTTGGTGGTGGCGAAAGACGCATTGAACAGCAACATAAAAAAGGCAAATTGACTGCTCGTGAACGGCTTGATCTCCTGCTCGACCCCGGCAGCTTTAACGAACTAGACATGTTTGTCACTCATCGCTCTACCGACTTTGGGCTGGACGAGCAGAAAATTCCTGGCGATGGAGTTGTTACGGGCTATGGGCAGATTGACGGACGCCTCGTCTACGTTTTCTCGCAGGACTTCACCGTTTTCGGTGGCTCACTTTCTGAGGCTCATGCCGAGAAAATTTGCAAAGTGATGGACATGGCGATGAAAAACGGCGCTCCCATCATCGGCCTCAATGACTCCGGCGGTGCGCGTATCCAGGATGGTGTGGTCAGTCTTGGTGCCTATGCCGATATTTTTCTGCGCAATACGCTGGCCTCTGGCGTTGTGCCACAAATCTCCGCAATCATGGGACCATGTGCGGGTGGTGCGGTGTATTCACCAGCAATCACCGATTTTATTTTCATGGTCGAGGAAACAAGCCACATGTTTGTCACAGGTCCAAACGTTGTAAAGTCGGTTACGCATGAAGACGTCACCTTTGAGGAACTGGGCGGTGCGCAAGTTCACAATAGTAAGAGCGGTGTCGCACATTTTGCCTGCTCGAGCGAAGCTGACTGTATTCGCATGCTGCGTCAACTCATGAGCTACTTACCTTCAAACAATGTTGACGACCCACCGCGTATCATTCCTACAGACACACCAAAACGGGCAGAGGCGGCACTGGATAGCATCATTCCAGACAATCCTAACAAGCCCTACGATATGACAAGCGTTATTCAATACATCGTGGATGACGCAGATTTCTTTGAGGTACAGGAAGCCTTCGCGAAGAATATTCTAGTCGGTTTTGCACGTCTCAACGGTCGTTCCGTCGGCATAATCGCACAACAGCCACGTGCATTGGCGGGTGTATTGGATATCAATGCATCAGATAAAGCAGCGCGTTTCGTGCGCTTCTGCGATTGCTTCAACATTCCCATCATCACCTTTGTTGATGTACCAGGCTTCTTGCCAGGTGTCAGCCAGGAGCATAACGGCATCATTCGACACGGTGCCAAACTGCTCTACGCCTACTGCGAGGCTACCGTACCCAAAATCACCGTGATTACACGCAAAGCCTATGGTGGTGCATATGATGTGATGAGCAGCAAGCATGTGCGCGGTGATATCAACTATGCATGGCCCACTGCTGAAATCGCCGTTATGGGGCCAGAGGGTGCCGTCAACATTCTCTTCAAGGATGAAATCGAAAAGGCCACCGATCCAGAGCAGCGACGCAAAGAACTGATCACTGAATACACCGAAAAGTTCGCCAACCCCTACATTGCCGCTGGACGTGGCTACATCGACGAGATCATCGAGCCAAGCCAAACCCGCACAAAACTCATCAACGCACTCGAAATGCTCAAGAACAAACGCGACTCAAACCCACCTAAGAAGCACGGAAACATTCCGTTATAAAAAATTCCTGATTGAATAAGTGTATTGGTCCTGACGAATGCCAGGGCCAATACACTTATTCAATCTCCGCTACCCTTTTAGACCTGTTTGCTTGAAGCCTTCTGCAATATAACGTTGCAGGAAGAAGAACACAATCACCAGGGGCAGAATAGCGATAGCAGAACCGATGAACAACTCGTGCAGGTTAAGTACCTGCGCATTCAGGAAGTTCGAGAGCACAACCTGTACAGTATATACAGATGGGTCTTGCCCAACCACTAGAGGCCATAAGAAGGCGTTCCAACTCTGAATAAAAGCGATGACGCCAAGTGAGGCAATAATGGAATACGAGTTTGGAATGACGATACGCCAGAAGACACCCCACTGACCCAGACCATCGACACGCCCAGCTTCCTCTAACTCATGTGGAAAGCTCAAAAAGAATTGGCGGAACAAGAACGTCGTAAAGCCACTGAACAAGAAAGGTACGATGATACCCTGTAGCGTACTTACCCAGCCGAGGTAGGATATAAGCACGTAGGTTGGGACGAAGGTTACAGTGCTGGGAATCATCAGGGTAACAATGATCGCGTAGAACACGACATTAGACCAACGATAGGGAATGCGTGCAAGGCCATAACCCGCCAAACAACAAAAGAACAGTTGCCCGACCGTCTGCAAAATCGCAATGACTGCCGAATTAAGTAGCCCTTGTGCAAATGGCACGCTAATGTCATTGAACAACTCCTGGATATTCTCGAAATGGAGCGTACTAGGGAAGAACGTCCAGTGCAACGCTGTGATCTCCTGGTCTGTCGCAAGGCCATTTCTAAGAATCAGGTAAAACGGAACCAGGAAGAGAATAGCCAGGAAAATCAGCAACGCGTATTGTAGTATCGTGCCAAGTAGGTTCCCTGCTGATGGACCCCTCTTGCGACGTGGTTGAGCCGATTGCGAAACAATTGATGCCATAAAACCTCCTCAACGAGGATATGGGCGTGATACATCAGGCCCCTACAACAATTAATCTGCTTTTCCAAAGCCGAAGATACGCCCTTGAATCAGGGAAATGACCACAATGATCAGCGTTAGAATCATAGCCCCTGCACTACCACGCCCATAATCTTGATCGCTCAACGCTACGTTATAGAGGTAGACGAGCGGCGGACGAGCCAGAATCTGGTTGCCCCCTGTCATGATATTGAAAAACTCGTCGAACGCCTGGAAGCCATAAATGATACACAGCAGTAGTACAGCAATTGACGTATTGCGTAGAAGCGGTAGGGTGATATAACGGAATGTCGTCCAACCCTTTTTAGCCCCATCCACAAAGGATGCTTCGTACAATTCACGCGGAATTTCCTGCAACCCAGCGATAAAGATAATCATGAAGATACCCAGTTGTAACCACAAGCGAACCGTTACCAGCACCAACCAGTACCAGGGCGGGTTAGTGCTTGATACCCAGGAGATGGGAGCAACGCCAAAGATGGCGGTAACAGAGTTGACTAAGCCATAGGGCAGGCCAGCGAAGACACTCATCTTCCAGACAAGCGAGGCTACGACATACGAGCAAGCCGTTGGGAGAAAGAAGACTGAGCGGAAAAAGCCTCGCGCCACACGTACACTGTTAACCAACAAGGCAAGACCTAGCGCACCAGCTAACGTGGTTGGCACAATGAATACTGTAAAGATGGTAAAGGTGATTAGCGAACCAGTAAACGATTTATCTTGCAACATCGCTTGATAATTCTGTAAACCAATAAACTGGCTGGGTGTAATCGTTGCTCGTGCGTTAAAAAAGCTCAGTATGATACTCCAAACGATGGGTACATACACGAATAGAAGCAAGCCAAGCGCTAAAGGGCCAACAAAACTCCAGAATATCAGCGCTGTTCTGCGCGACTTTTGCCGAACTCTGCTCACGGCTTGCTGTTTTTGGGCCGCCGCGGTCAGCGTCTCTGCTGATGAGACCACACTTGAGGACTTCATATATGCTCCTCCCAATCCTTCCTATAAAGCACAATTGGACATCCACTACGTATTTGCTACGAGCGGGTGTCCAACTATACCAGCGATGTTTTCTGCTTACATGCCAAATCACTATTTCGCTAGAAGTCGAGTCAGTTCAGCTTGACACTTCTGAGCCGCATTATGGACCTCACTCTTAGCATTCGCTTTATTCTTAAGAACATTGCTGAATGCATCACGCAGTGCATTATCCATTGAGGTATCCCAGGTTGGAGGAACGGCATGACCATACTTGTTCAGGTATTCCACAGCTTGAGCAGCAGGACCACTCTGGAGCTTCGTAGTTTTTTGTGTGGTACTGATACGCGGTGGTACGTGGAAGCCATAGGCTACACACCAGTCGGTCTGAATGTTGGCACTGTCGATCCAGAGATACTTGACATACTGCTTGGCAGCGTCGATATTCTTGCTCTTGCCATACACCATTTCTGACCATCCACCGAAGAAGGTCGATGGCTGCACTGATGAATTCAGAGCAGGCCACGGCACAACGCCGAAGTCGTCACCTAGTGCTTTAGTGATACCAGGCATAGCCCAGAGACCAGTCCATTGCATAGCCGCTAGTCCCTGTGTGAATGCCGATGGGTCCCACCAGAAAGTTGGTGCGTCAATGAGTAGTGCGCCACTACTGTTTAGCTCACGAATCTTCTCGTATGCATTAGCCGTTCCATCTACATCAAAGACAATCTTGTCATTTTGAATGAAGTCAGCTCCCGCTCCCCACGGGGCAACTTGATAGAGGGCATCAACGCCACCATCCTGACCAATGTAGAGACCCTTAATGCTGTTGCTCGTTAGCTTCTTTGCAGCAGCAATCAGTTCATCCACCGTGGTAGGAGGTTGCACACCTGCTTTTTGCAGCAGACTCTTGCGGTAGTACAGCAGGCCCATATCATTAATCATCTTGATAGCATAGACCTTGCCATTGATGGTAAGTGGCTTGAGAGCAGTGGGGTTGAAGTCGCTTTTCACATCCGCAATGATGTCGTCGAGTGGTTCAATAAGGCCAGCCTTTACCTGGTCAACTGAAGGGAATTGCAGCTCAAATATATCAGGAGCACCAGAGCCGAGCAAGGCCGCATTGACTTTGTTGGGATACTCATTGCCTGTACCTGGCACCCAATTTACTTTGACATTTGCCTTTGTGTACTGCTTAGCATAACGGAACACTGCTTGTTGTGTGCCGGCCTCACCATACTGGTGATACCACTGTGTCAAACTGGGGGTGCTACCACCACTGCCGCCACTGCCACCAGTGCTACCACCACAGGCTGCTAGTAACGCAGCACTACCAGCACCAGCCGCCGCGAGACGCATAAATTCACGCCGTGGCAGCTTGAAGCCAGCACTTGTCAACTGCTCTACTACTTGCTGAAAATCGTTGTCCATGAAGAATTTCTCCCTGTCTTTGATGCAACAATGCATCGTACCACTAGCGATGGAGCGCACTGCTCCGATCTACATCGTTCAAGAGATAGCCAGCGTTTCTTCGCTCTACGCGAAATACAGGATGGAATAAAACCTCTCAAGCAGATACCCCATTGGAACTGCGAAAAGATTACTTTTCTTTTACCTATAGGGAAACGCTTCCCTATTGGCTTTTAAAAATGCTGGTAATTGTTATACGTCTTCTTGGTAGTGGTTTATCACAAAAAATTGAGTCTTTTGACAGAATGTAGGCTGTAACGAGAACTGTTCGTTATAAAAACTTCTCTTTTAAGTAGTTCTGGTAGATAAATAACAGGGAAGCAGTGTACTATGTAGTTAGTTATAACCGATGAGTAGAAACTTGTCAATAGTTTCAAGATGAAAAGACTTGACATGGACGAAGTGCCGATGTATAACTAGGAAACCGCTTCCCTACTATATGTTGATATAAAGCCATGACCAATTTCAGCGAGGAGAAGAGCCGTGGCAACCATTTATGATGTGGCTCGTTTAGCAAGGGTATCGACCACAACAGTTTCAAAGGTCCTCTCCAACACACCCTATGTCAGCGAAAAGACACGGCAACGTGTGTTGCATGCCATACATGACCTGCAATACTCACCGAGTTTAGCGGCACGCGGTCTCACAAACAACCGCACCTATGTTCTTGGGCTTATCGTTCCACACGATCCCGATTATTCATTCAGAGACCCATTTCTATTGGAGGTTATCCGTGGCGTGGAAAGTGTGGCGAGCAATAATGATTACAACGTTCTGCTCTCTATGTCCAAGAAATCTTCTCATCGCACTCCCTACGACCGTTTTCTCCGTACAGGCTATATTGATGGAGTAATCACGGTTGAAACCCTGAAAGGGGAACTTGACGAGCAAGAATTAGCTACGAGTGGTATTCCACGTGTCTCTGCTGGCTACAGAGAAGACCTACAGCCTCTTAACGCGGTACACTGTGCTGACCGGCAAGGTGGGTATGCAGTAACAAAGCATCTTTTAGAACTAGGACATCGACGTATTGGAGTTATTAGTGGTCCAGCAAATTTCATTAGAGCTATGGACGAACGTCTACAAGGTACTTGCGATGCGCTAGCAGAATACGGGTTGGTGCTTGACCCAAGCCTTCTCACCTACGGCGACTTCTCTATTGAGAGCGGCTCGCGCGCAGCAACTCCTCTGCTACAACAAGAACAACGCCCAACAGCTATTTTTGCTATGAATGATCGTATGGCATTAGGAGCAATCAGCAAGGCGCGCGAGCTAGGACTACACGTTCCCAACGACCTCTCCATTGTCGGTTTCGATGATATACCCTTAACCTCTGTGATCGAGCCACCTCTCACCACTATTCGCCAATTTCCAGTCGAGCTAGGTAGAGTTGCTACCCAACGTTTACTTGAAATCATCAATCACGAGATACCCCACTTTGCATCGGAAGTGATACCTATTGAATTGGTGGTAAGGAGGTCTACAGCAGTGCCAGCAAGCGGAGTTTGCATACTTGACAAACACAGATAAGTTAAGTAGTCTTGTGCTTATAGAACAGCTAGAGAATTTCTAAAGGGTGATTATAAGGCATCGCCCCTACTATACCATATAGGTACAACGTGCAGTGTGTTATAGTAGGAGTGGTGCTTTATAGTATCCAATGAGAATTTCTTGGAAGAAGGGAGACATGGAAAACAGAGAGACATGGGTGTCTCTTATCAACCATAGGCAAGTACTCTGTACATCGTCGAAAAGTACCAAAGAGGGAACTTTATGGAAGACCTTACTCCTGAACATAAGTCACTTAGTCGCCGCGATTTTCTCCTCGGAGCATCTGCCGCTGTAGGCACAATAGCATTTGTGGCGTGTGGTGGAAACAGCACGAGCACCGGTGGTGGAGGCTCAACACCCACAGCCAAGAAATTTACTCTTGCACTGGTACAAGGCGTGAAAGGCGATCCGTTTTACGTCACCATGCAGAAGGGTGCACAAGCTAAAGCTGACTCGTTAGGTGCTAGCCTTGTTGTAGACGGCCCCGCACAATTCGATGCCACACTACAAACACCAATTGTAGACGCACTCATCGCGAAAAAGGTTGATGCTATTATCATTGCCGCCTGCGATAAGCAAGCTATGATTGCTCCTCTCCAAAGAGCAAATGATGCAGGAATCAAAATTATTTCCGTCGATACCTTCATTGGTGATGGCGACTACGCCAACGGTCCAGTCAAGTTTCCACTCTCCTACGTTGGCTCCGACAACACACAGGGCGGTATGATCGCGGGTCAAGCCTTGATTAAGGCCATAGGCGGCAAAGGTAAAATCTACATCCAGAACGTAAAACCTGGTATTAGTACCACCGATCAGCGCGAAAAAGGCTGCAAAGATGCTATCAGTGCAAGTAATGGCGCGGTTACATTAGCTGGCGTAGACTACAACAACGACAGTGCTGCAACTGCTGCCCAACAGTCATCGGCAGTACTGCAACGCGACAAGTCTGTTGCTGGTATCTTTGGCACCAACCTCTTCGGAGCAGAAGGCGCAGCACAGGCGGTGAAGAACGCCAATAAGCAGGGTACAATCAAGATTGCAAATTTTGACGCGCCACAGCAGGCCATTACTGATCTAAAGAACGGCGTTGTTGATCTTGTCATCGCTCAAAAGCCTGGCGAAATGGGCAGTACTGCTGTACAATATGCTGTTGATGCTTTAAATGGCAAAACCGACGGCATTAAGAAGCGCGTTCCCACTGGCTATGTGGTCATCGACAAAACTAACGTTGACACCCCCGATTCACAAAATGCGGTCTACAAAAGTAGTTAGTTTATAAATGAATGATGCATGTGTTTCGGCATGCATCATTCATTATTGCCGATTGTAGAAAGTCATACGCCATGCAACTTGCAAAACCGATTTCATCATCTACACGCAACCCACTTGCAACGATAGGGAGGTTTTGGGCCTGGATATTTTTGCTGATTCTTATTCTGTTCTTCTCTGTGACAGGGCAGGGCTTTTTTGACCTTTTCAATTTTCAAAACATTGGCGCAGACATGGCGATTGTGTTGATTATGGCCTTGGGTCAGACCTTTGTCATTATCTCCGGTGGTATTGACCTTTCCACGGGCTATGTGATGGGACTCGCCGCGGTCGCCTCGTCGCTTACTATTACGCATCTCAATCAACAACTTCCTCTTGCACTCATTGTTCTCGTGGCTATCGTTGTTGGCCTTGTTGCTGGCCTTATTCCTGGCTTTTTGAATGGCTTCCTCATTGCGCGATTGCGCGTTCCGCCTTTTATTGTGACGCTAGGTATGCTTGGCATTGCACGTGGAGCCGGTTTTATCCTCTCTGGTGGGCAACCTATAAGTGTGCAGACCAATGGCATCGGACGAATTGGTAATGGCAATCTGGCGTACTACCTGCCTAACGTCGGTCTCAGTTTCTTTAGCCTGCCACAGAATCTGCACAATGTGCGCCCACGTGACATCGTGAACATTCTCCCCTACCCACTGATTTTGATGATTATCATTGTCATCATCTGCCACTGGCTCCTCAGCCGTACACGCTTTGGACGCCATACGTATGCAGTTGGTGGAAACGGTGAAGCGGCCTCGCGTGCTGGTATTCCTGTTGTACGTCACACCATTATCATCTACATGCTCTCCGCATTGCTGGCCTCGGTTGCGGGCGTACTGTATGTCCTTCGCTTCACAAATGGAGCGGCAAACGCTGGTGACGCACTTCTCCTCGACTCAATTGCGGCGGTGGTCATTGGTGGGGCTTCGCTCTTTGGTGGTGAGGGCACAATTATTGGAACTCTGATTGGTGCATTGATTATCGCGGTCATTCAGAACGGCCTGGTCATTATCTCAATCGATCCCTTCTGGCAATTTGTCGCGGTTGGAGCCGTTATTATCCTGGCGGTGCTGGTCGATCAAGCGAAGGCTCGCATCAGCCAGTAGGAGAAAATCGTGGAAGCACAACAGCCCATTTTGCAAATAAAAGAACTATCCAAACGCTTTGGGGGTCTGGTCGCAGTAGACTCTGTAAGTATGCAGGTCTATCCAGGCGAGGTGGTGGGGCTTCTCGGTGACAACGGTGCTGGAAAGTCTACCTTGATTAAGCTTATTTCCGGAGTACATCGCCCTGACAGTGGGCAGATGATGTTCAACGGGTCCGAAGTCAGTTTCGCCTCTCCACTCGATGCACGACAAGTGGGAATAGAAACGATCTATCAAGATTTAGCACTGTGTGAGAACTTGGATGCCAGTGCGAATATCTTCTTAGGTCGCGAAAAGATTGAGCGCAAACTGGGAGTGTTGCGCGAGTTGAATTATGGTTATATGCAACAGGAGTCGCACCAAGTATTGGAGCAACTTGACATCCAAATTCCTGATATTCGTCGCCCAATTCGCCAACTATCAGGCGGGCAACGACAGGCGGTCGCTATCGCTCGCGCTGTCTATTGGAATGCTCGCTTAATGATTATGGACGAGCCAACAGCCGCACTGGGTGTTCCCGAACAAATCAAGGTGCTTGAACTTGTGCATACTCTGCGCGAACGTGGAGTGCCAGTCATTATTATTAGTCACAATATGCAAGACGTGTTTGCCGTAGCAGATCGTGTTATTGTCATGCGACGAGGACGCAAAGCAGGTGAGCGACTCGTCAAAGAAACGGACAACAACGAAATTGTGGGGTTGATGGTGGGAGCCGAACGCAAGGCGTGATCTCTATGTACAAAAATGTTTTCGTCATTCACATGCAAAAGGAGGGATTCCGATGTTGAAACGTAGCCAGTTCCGCCAGTTACAGCAACGTACAGCAGCAGAGCTTATACATCATGGGATTGTCCTGACACCACAAGAGCAGGAAAGAATCGAGATCGTCGAATTCGGCCTGAACGAGGTTGAACGCACTGGACTCGAAATCGTCGTCTACATCAACAACGAACGGTATTGTGCCAAAGAACTGCTTCTCTTTCCTGGACAAACATGTGCCGAGCATAGGCATCCTCCTTTTGCAAACGATCCCGGCAAAATGGAAACCTTTCGCTGTCGCTCGGGTAAAGTATGGCTGTACGTCGAAGGCGAGAAAACAAGTACTATTCAGGCGCGTATTCCCGAAGGCAGTGAGGCATATTATACAGCGTTCCACGAAATCGAGTTACATCCAGGCGAGCAGTATACCATTCCCCCTAACACACGGCATTGGTTCCAGAGTAGTAGCGAAGGTGCAGTCGTCTCAGAATTTTCAAGTCCCAGCCATGATGAGTTTGATGTCTTTACCGATCCACGCATTGGACGTTTTACAGAGATTGTCGAGGATTAAATGATGAAGGACCTCTTGGGCAGACGGTTTCACCGGCTCTTTGCAGGCGATGAACGATCAGTTGTCATCGCAATGGATCACGGTAGCACGGATGGTCTTGTCAAAGGCTTTGAACATCCTGAACAATTGCTAGAGCAGGTAGTGGCAGGGCAGCCTGATGCAATTTTGACGACGGTTGGCATCGCCCGCCACTTCAGTAAACAACTCCGTGATGTTGGCCTGATTATTCGTTGTGATGGTGCTACGTCTCCACTACTAGAGCGTCCACGAGAAGCCCTTTTCGATGTTGAAACGCTGTTGTCGCTTGGTGCAGATGCAGCAGCAGCTATGTACTTTCCAGGGACAGCTCTTGGTCATAAGTCCACAATGTACTTTCCTAAGTTAGCAAGTGAGGCTCATCGCTGGAATATGCCAGTCATGGCGGAGGCATTACCCTACGGCTTTGAGGCACACGAGGCGGGACGCGCAGTAGACACTGTGGCCGTAGCGAGTCGTATGTCCGTTGAAAATGGCGCGGACATTGTAAAAACCTTTTATACAGGAGACCGCGCAGGCTTTAAGCACGTCGTTGATACTTGTTATGCACCCGTACTTGCCCTTGGCGGTCCTCGCGCAAACAGCGAAGAGGAGTTTCTTGAAATCATCCGAGGCGCAATGGATGCAGGCGCGGCAGGTGTTGTCATTGGACGCAATGTATGGCAGGCGTCCTCTCCTGCCGCGATGACAAAGGCGTTAGTCGCGCTTGTTCATCACGATGCCAGTGTTGCCGACGCACTCCACATTCTCCATGAGTTAAGACGGTAGGGGCCGCAATGATGGCATTTGAGTACCAAATTCCATAGGAACGAAAGATTACCGTCATGTATCTGCTTGGCATTGATGTTGGGACCACCAACACAAAAGCTGTCATTTTTGATACCGACACAGGGCAAGTGCGCTCTTTGGGACATGCACGTACAATAACGCGGCACCCTTCAAGAGAGGAAAGCGAATTTGACGCAGATGAGTTATGGCAAACGGTCATGCACTGTCTGCGTCAAGCTATCGCACAATGCGACCATCCAGATGCAATTCGCGCCATCTCGGTAGCAAGCATGGGTGAAGCTGGCTTTCCATTGGACGCACAAGGCAACGTGCTCTATCCAGCAATTGCGTGGCATGATTCACGCACAACTGTACAGGCGCAATGGTGGCACGACACGTTTGATCGGAAGCAGTTATACACAATCACGGGGCAAGTCTTACACTCAATGTTTGGTATTAATAAACTGCTGTGGTTACGCGATAATAGGCCAAACGTGTTTCAGAGAATGCATCAATGGCTGAGCATCGAGGATTTTGTCCTCTGGAAATTAAGTGGATGTATAGCCACTGATTACAGCATTGCCTCACGTACCATGATGTTTGACCAACACACGCTCACGTGGTCAGAGACGCTCCTGAAACACGCAGGTTTATCCATCAATAGCTTCCCATCAGTCGTCTCTAGTGGCACCGCGATTGGTACAGTAACAAAACAACTTGCGGAAGACTTAGGGCTATCTCCCACTACTGCTGTTGTTACAGGAGGCCACGACCATCTTTGCGCTGCCTTAGCGGTTGGCGTAGTGCAACCAGGGCAGGTACTCGACTCCGCAGGAACAGCGGGTGTCGTTTTGGCATTGAGCAACTCGTTTCAAGCCAGCAATGAGCTACTCGCTGGGGGCTACTCTCATTACGCGTATGTCTTGCCGCATAGCTACGTAACAATGGGTTCCATAAGTTTTGCAGGTGGAGCTGTTGAATGGCTTGTTAATCTGCTGTATGGACAAAGTATGCAAACTCTGGTCTCCGAGGATGTGTATATACAAGCATTGCAAGAAGCTGCGCAAGCGCCACCTGGTTCACGGGGTATCACAATCTTACCCTATTTTCTTGGTACTGGTACTCCACATGGACAGGACGTAGCAACCGCTACGTTTTTGGGAATCACACCCTCGCATAGTCGTTCTGAACTGGTGCGAGCCTTGATTGAGGGATTAGGCTTCTGGCTACGTGATAATCTGGAGGCATTTGCAAGCATGAGTATTGCGCCTCTTCATCCAGAGATTATCGCCGTTGGTGGTGCTACTCGTGCAACCGCATTGATGCAAATCAAGGCCAATATCACCGGGTGCCGCATTAAAGTACCTCTTGTACCTGAAACCGCTGCAACAGGAGCGGCACTCCTCGCAGGTATAGGAATACACGCATTTTCTTCAGTCAACGAAGCGGTTGCGTCAATACAGCATTCAGAAAAAGTGTACGAACCAGAGCAAGAAGCCGCCCTACACTATAGTGATCTTTATCAACATGTATACATCCCCACTCGCCGCTCTATTCTTAAATAGAATACGGAGTTTTTGCGGAGGAGGATGCATCCTCCTCCGCA
>JAABUQ010004214.1_pt1 | contig 24855 bp, 24 predicted proteins | sample 5560001 | NCBI WGS metagenome assembly JAABUQ01 (sample SAMN10711888, study PRJNA513371) | rock metagenome | isolation source: Antarctica rocks | place: Antarctica: Victoria Land, Finger Mt nord | collected 2015-12-18
GACCATGTCCCAGGATTTGGCGTCCATGCCGGGGCGGACGCTGCTTTCGCGCATGTCCACGGCCGGGTTGCCGATGGCGGCATAGGCTTCGCTCATCCGACCACTCCTGCCTCGATTTCCGCCAATGTGGCGTCGCGGTCCTGGGGTCCGAGGAAGCCCAGGTGCCACTGCCAGGCATGCTCCATGAAGCCGACGCCGCGGCCGGCGATGGTGTCGGCGATGATGCAGGCCGGGCCGAGGCGGGGGGTGTTCAGCGCCCAGTCGAGCGTCTCGCCCACCAGGTCCAGGTCGTGCCCGTCGATGCGGCGCACCTCCCAGCCGAAGGCGCGCCACTTGTCGGCCAGGGGTTCGTTGTTCATGGTTTCCGCCACCTCGCCGTCGCTGCCGACGGCGTTGTTGTCCACGATGCCCACCAGGTTGTGCAGCTTGTAGTGGGCGCCGGACATCGCGGCCTCCCACACCTGGCCCTCCGCCTGCTCGCCGTCGCCCATCATGCACACCACCCGGCCGGGCGACCCCCGCAGCCGCAGGCCCAGCGCCATGCCGACGCTGACCGACAGGTTGTGGCCGATGGAGCCGCTGCTGAAGTCGGCCCCGCGCACCTTGCGCATGTCCGGGTGGTCCCCGTACGGCGACCCCAGCCTTGTATAGGTATAGAGGTCGTCCCAGCCGAAGAAGCCGAGGTCCGCCAGCACCGGATACAGCCCGATGGCGGCGTGGCCCTTGCCCATGGTGAAGCGGTCGCGGTCCTGCCAGCCGGGCTCGCCGGGGCGGACGTGCATGAACTCGTAATATAGCGACGCCACCAGCTCGGCCATCGAGAAGGCGCTGCCGTAGTGGCCGCTGCCGCAGATGTCGGTCAGCTTCACCGTCTCGCGCCGGATCATCTTGGCTTTTTCGCGCAGCAGGTCCTTGGACACGTTGCGCCTGGGCCTGCTGCCCGGCTTGTCCACGCCCCGCTTCTCCAAGCCATGATCATCCATGGATCAGCATCCCCCCGTTCACGTCGATGACCGCCCCGGTGATGTAGCCGGACAGCTCGGAGGCCAGGAACAGGAACACCCGCGCCACGTCCTCCGCCTCGCCCAGCCGGCCCAGCGGGATGGTGGCGGTGATGTCCTGCTTCATCTCCGGCGTCAGCTTGCCTCCGGTGATGTCGGTCTGGATCAGGCCCGGCGTCACGCAGTTCACCCGGATGCCGTCCGGCCCCAGCTCCCGCGCCATCGCCTTCGCCAGCCCCAGCACCCCCGCCTTCGCCGCCGCGTAGTGCGGGCCGCCGAAGATGCCGCCGCCCCTCTGCGCCGACACGCTGGACATGCAGGCGATGCTGCCGGCCCGGCGCTCGCGCAGGTGCGGCACCGTGGCCTGGCTGAGGTTCAGCACCCCGCGCAGGTTCACGTCCAGCACCGCATCCCACTGCGCGGGTCCGATCTCCATGAACTTGAGCGGCTGGGTGATGCCGGCGTTGTTGATCAGAATGTCGATGCCGCCGAAGTCCGCCAGCACCCCTTCCACGGCTCGGCCGCACGCGGCGCGGTCCGTCACGTCGCAGGCGTAGCCGCGGTGCGCCGGACCCAGCCCGGCCGCCGCCTCGTTGAAGCCCTGCAGGTCCAGGATGGCCACCCGTGCGCCGTGCGCCGCGAACAGCCGCGCCGTGGCCAGGCCGATCCCGCGCGGGCTGGCGGCCCCGGATATGACCGCGACCTTGCCGTCGAGCAGCATGCGTTTCCCCAAGTCTTGTTGGGCCGGATGGTCGCGCCGGGCCAGCCGGCGGGCAAACGCAAAGTTTGCATCGGATGGTGACAGGGAGTCACCTTGCCGCCATGCTCCCGCTCCCTGCCCTGCGCGTGTTCGAGGCCGCATCCCGCAACCGCTCGTTCCGGCAGGCGGCGGCGGAGCTGCACCTGTCGCCGTCCGCTGTCAGCCATGCGATCCGCCGGCTAGAGCAGGGGCTGGGCGTCGCGCTGTTCGAGCGGGATGGCCGGGCGATGGCGCTCACCGCCGCCGGGGAAACCCTGATGCGGCACGTCTCGCGTGGCTTTGCCGAGCTGCAGGCCGGGGTGGCCGCGGTCGGCGCCCGCGGGCCGCTGCTGTTCCGGCTGCATTGCGCGCCGTCGTTCGCGGCGCAGTGGCTCGCGCCGCGGCTGCCCCGGCTGCTGGCGCGGCACCCGGCGCTGGAGGTGCGGCTGCACGCCGATGCCAACTACTCCCGCTTTGCCGCCGACGAGTATGACGCCGACATCATCTACGGCCTGCCGCGCACGCCGGGGCTGGTCGTCGTGCCGCTCGGGGAGGAGGTGGTGATGCCGCTGTGTGCGCCCGCGCTGGCGAAGGGGCTGCGGACGCCTGGGGACCTGGTGGGCCGCCTCCTGATCACCAGCGACAACAAGATGGTGCGCTGGGCGGATTGGTTCGCCGCCAATGCCATGGCGCCGCCGACGCCGCATGGGCCGCGGTTCGACCGCTCGTTCCTGTCGGTCGCTGCGGCGGCGGACGGTATGGGGATTGCGCTCGAAAGCACCCGGTTGGCCGAGCGCGAACTGGCCAGCGGGCGGCTGGTGCAGCCCTTGCTGGGGCGTGCCGTCGATTGCCGTTATGTCGGCCACCGACTGGTCTATCCAGCCGCGCGGGGCGGGCCTGTCATCCTGTTCCGCGACTGGATGCAGGCGGAGCTTGGATTGGGCTGAACCAACCGCCTTTAACCACCGCCTTTGACCCTGGCCGGTCCGTCCCGACCCTTGCCGTCATTGCGAGCCGACTTCGGCGCGGCAATCCAGAAGCGGCACGGACTGCGTTGGCTGCCCCTGGATCGTCAGGCGGCAAGCGCGGCTTGCAAGACCTGCGCGCCCTCGCGGTCAGGTTACGGGCGGTCGGCCTAAATCTATTCCGTCCGGAAACGAGGGGTAATTGGCGTTTCCGCCATCGCCTGCCCCCCATATCAATCTTGGCGATGCGGGATCGATCAGCTTGCTGCGCCAACTGCCGCCTCACTATTCCAGCGTTCACAAACCTGATGCTTTATTGGCCTGACGCTTCATCGGATAGGAGCAGTTATAGCTCTGCCCCGCCTGTACGGCTTCATTGACGGGCTGATGCAGCCCAAGAACCTGAAGGCCATGCTGCCTCACATGGCCGACGACATGGTCCTTAAAACCCCGCTCGCCAGCCGAGCCCTTCAGGGGCAAGGCAGCGATCAGGCCAGTCGTGGAAGCCCTTATGGGCGCCGTCGGCAAGTTCGAGTTTCGCGGGATCATGCAGGATCTCCAGCATGTGTCCATATTCTTCAGCGTCACGGTCGAATCGGCCGAACTGGACGGCATGGACTGTATGTCAACCTCGGCAGCGGCGGTGGCCGGACCAGCACGACCTACTCGGTGTAGGGCGGCAGCATCTGGGATGTGGACGTATGGGGGCGCAACTGCCGCTAGGTCGAGAGCGACACGGTGGTCGCACAGGTCGATACCGCCGACCTGGTCAACGCTATCATGTCCACTCAGGCGCTGCTGGCGACTGACTATTTCCAAATGCAGGACCAGGGTGTTCCAAATGCAGGACCAGGGTGCGCTAGACAAACTACTGACCGACGTGGCTATCGCCTATGCCGACATGCTGCGGATTACGCGCGACCAGTGCTAGGCAGGTATCATCGACCTGTTTGCCCACTCGGCCGCGCAAACGTACCACGCGACCGCCCCAGGCCAGCCTTTGATTTAGCCGTGCTCACTAGATGTCGAAACTTCCCGTCCAGCGATCTCTGCCAGCAAAGACCAAACCCGGGCCGGCTCCATCGGCACCTCTGGGTCGTTCAAGATGCGGTCCAACTCATCGAGCCTGGCATCGTACTCGGACTCGGACAAATCCACCCCCTACCTATACCTGACGCTCTGACAGCCAAGAACGTGGCACACGCATGTTGGTTCGTCACGATGCTGCGCCGCAATATCACACCGACGACAGCACCGCCGGCGCCAAGGCGGCGTCCTTGGCCGCAGGGTGCGCCGGGTTGCGGAACCGCAGCTCGCCCTGCGGCGCAGCATCGGGCTCGGGCAGGCCGAACAGCTCCAGCCGAGACGCCAGGGTGACAGCGACGACGCTGCGAGCCTCCGGGTTGGTCATGAACTGCCGGGCCTCGCCCTCCAGCTCCAGCCGCTCACGCAGCAGGCGCCACTCCGTGCGGTCGGTGTCCTCGATGAACATGGCGAGGATACCGGGCCGGGTGCCGGTCAGCCGGGCTGGGGCGACGGCGGCCATGCGGCGGCGGACCGCGACCGCGACCTCGTTCTGCTGCCCGGCGCGCGCGGCCATGACGAACACCCCGCCCCCCGCGGTTGTGACGGCCAGGTGCGCCTCCGGCCCGAACTCCTGCCGCAGCCGGGGCATCAGCCCCAGCTCGTCCGCCTGGGCGGCGGCGAGCATCAGAGGGTCCAGGCGCAGCATTGCCGCCTCGTCGCCATCGGCCCGGCGCGACTGCTTGAGCATGGCGGTGATGCGGGTGTGCAGGTTGGCCAGCAGGTCGCCACCCTCCTCCTCCGGCCCCCGCAGGCCCTGCGGCAGGGTCATCTTCAGCAAGTAGCGGCCGGGATGGGCGCACAGCCAGGTCTGCAGCTCCGGATCGATGGCGTCCACGAGGCGGAACCACGCGCCGCGATGGACGCCACGGCCCGCCTCAGCGGAAACGGTGTCGCACACCACCTCCGCCTCTTGGCCGCAGCGGTGCAGCAACAGGTCGAACGGCGCCGCGTCGTCCAGCCCGGCGAACGACACATCAAATCCACGGGAGCGCTGCAGCGCCGCCGTCCGCAGCAGGTGAAAGGTCGGCACCAAGCACCCTTGCTCCACCAGCGCCGACCGCAGCGATGCCGACAGCCGCAACCGCCCGGCGTTGGTCAGCCCATCAAACAGGGTGGCGGCGGCCGTCGCATGGGTGGCAATCCAGCGTTCGGCCATGCTCAATGGCCGGTCCGGTGTGGTGCGGCGCAGCCGGTCCACTGCAAATTCAATGCAGTGGCGCTGCAACGCCTGCCGTCCGGACCGGGTCTGCGCCGATGCCACGCCACGCAGGGCCTGCAACCGGTCCCGCCATGGACCCACGCCGACGAACCCGACGAACGCATCGAGCGCGGATTGGTCGATGGGTTCGGTAAGCGGCTGCATCGGAGGCGCGAGCGTGTCACCCTTCCCGGCGTCCGGCAACAGCAGCGAGGGGGGAAGGGCGTTCAGGTGCGTGGCAGCCACGTATTGCCCGGCGCATCCGGAACCTGCGCCCGCTGACGTAGCAGGTGATCCGCGAGCACGCAGGCAACCATGGCCTCTCCTACCGGAACCGCACGGATGCCCACGCAAGGATCGTGCCGGCCGCGGGTCATGATATCCACGTCCGCACCGGCCCGGTCAACCGATTGCCGCGGTACCAGGATGCTGCTGGTGGGCTTTACCGCGAACCGCGCCACGATGGCTTGCCCGGTCGAGATGCCGCCCAGCACGCCGCCGGCATGGTTGGAGCCGAACCGTACCGCGCCGTCCACCATGCGCATCTCGTCCGCGTTCTGCTCGCCCCGCAGGGCCGCGGCTGCGAAGCCGTCGCCAATTTCCACGCCCTTCACCGCATTGATCCCCATCAGCGCCGCCGCGATGTCCGCATCCAGCTTGGCATAGATGGGGGCTCCGAGGCCTGGCGGCACGCCCTCGGCGACGATTTCGATGACGGCGCCGACGCTGGACCCGGCGCGGCGGATTTCGGCAAGCTCGGCCTCCCACGCCTCGGCGGTTGCAGGGTCCGGGCAGAACAGCGGGTTGCGGCCGACCGCGTCCCAATCCCAGCGGGCGCGGTCCACAGCGTGCGCGCCCATCTGCACCATGGCGCCGCGTACCTGGACGGCGTCGCCCAGCACCCGCCGGGCCACGGCGCCGGCCGCGACGCGCGACGCCGTTTCCCGTGCCGAGCTGCGGCCGCCGCCGCGGTGGTCGCGGATGCCGTACTTCATCTCGTAGGTCAGGTCGGCGTGGCCGGGACGGAACTGCTGGGCGATGGCGCCGTAGTCGCGGCTGCGCTGGTCCACGTTCTGGATCTCCAGCGCGATGGGGGTGCCGGTGGTCAGGCCGTCCAGGGTGCCGGACAGGATGCGGACCTCGTCCGGCTCCTGGCGCTGGGTGGTGTACTTGGACTGGCCGGGGCGGCGGCGGTCCAGCCAGGGCTGGATGTCGGCCTCGGTCAGGGGGATGCGCGGCGGGCAGCCATCGACCACGCAGCCTATGGCGGGACCGTGGCTCTCGCCCCAGGTGGTGACGCGGAACAGGTGGCCGAAGGTGTTGTGGCTCACGGCGCCCCGGCGGTCACTCTAGTAGGTTCCGTTGGCATTTTCCGGCGTGACGTTGATGTCGGGCGCGGCCGGGTTCTTCATGCCGACGATGTGGTAGCCGCTGTCGACGTGGTGGACCTCGCCGGTCACGCCTTGGGACAACGGGCTGAGCAGGTACATGCCAGCGCCGCCGACCTGCTCCAGGCTCACGTTGCGCTCCAGGGGGGAGTTGTACTGGTTCCAGCGCAGGATGTAGCGGAAGTCGCCGATGCCGCTGGCGGCCAGGGTCTTCATCGGGCCGGCCGAGAGGGCGTTCACCCGGATGCCCTGCGCGCCCAGGTCCGCCGCGAGGTAGCGGACGGAGGACTCCAGCGCCGCCTTGGCCACGCCCATGACGTTGTAGTGCGGCATCACCCGCTCGGCACCCAGGTAGGACATGGTCAGCAGGGACCCGCCGTTGCGCATCATCGGCACCGCGCGCTGCGCCACGGCGGTGAAGGAGAAGCAGGAGATGTCGAGCGCCTGCTGGAATGCCTTGCGCGGGGTGTCCAGGTACTTGCCGCGCAGGTAGGCCTTGTCCGCCCAGCCGATGGCATGCACGACGAAGTCGATCCCGTCCCAGGCGCGGCCGATGGCGGCGAACGCGCCGTCGATGCTGGCGTCGTCCGCCACGTCGCACGGCGCGACCAGGCTGCTGCCGACGCTGGCCGCCAGGGGACGCACGCGCCTTTCCAGGGCGTCACCCTGGAAGGTGAAGGCCAGTTCCGCCCCCTGCGCGGCGCAGGCGCTGGCGATGCCCCAGGCGATGGAACGGTCGTTGGCCACGCCCATCACCACGCCGCGCAGGCCCTTCATCAGGGTGCCGCCGCTCGGGAGGGTTGCGGCGATAGGGGACGGGCCGTCCGACATGGGGCGTCTCATGGTGGGGGTGGAAGCGGGTGGGGCGTGGTGGCACAAGCCGGCGTGGGGGGGAAGGGGCTTCTCGTCCTGCTATCCCTCCGGGAGGGGGAGCAGCATAGGCGGCATGCCGGGCCCGGCGAAGGGCAGGATGGAACGGCGGCGGCGGGAGGCGGTTGTTGCAGGGCGCACAGCACTCGCACAAGCAGGACAGATCCGCATGGCCCATCCTACCTTCACCCCTGGCGCCGTCGCCGTCATCACCGGCGGGGCATCCGGCATCGGCCTGGCCGCGGCGACGCGCTTCGCCCGGATGGGCCTGCGCGTCTGCATCGCCGATCTCGGGGCGGACCGGCTTGCCAGCGCGGCCGCAACGCTGTCCGCCGCAGCCCCTGGCGGGGCGGCGGACATCATGGCGATGCCCGCGGACGTCAGCCGCGCCGAGGACATGCGGCGGCTGGCATCCGCGGTCACCGAGCGGTTCGGCGGCATCGACATCCTGATGAACAACGCCGGCCTGCAGCCCGGCAGCGCGCTGTTCGGCCCGGAGCACGCCTGGGAGCAGGTGATCGGCACCAACCTGTGGGGCGTTATCCATGGCGTGCGGGCCTTCGTGCCGGGCATGATCGCGCGGGGCCGGCCGGGGCTGGTGATCACCACGGGCTCGAAGCAGGGCATCACCACGCCGCCCGGCGACCCCGCCTACAACGTGTCCAAGGCCGGGGTGAAGGCGTTCACCGAGGCCCTGCAGCATGAGCTGCGCACCACGCCGGGCTGCCGGGTCACGGCGCACTTGCTGATCCCCGGCTTCGTGTTCACGCCGCTGACCGCAAACGGGCGCACGGAGAAGCCCGATGCGGCCTGGACGCCGGAGCAGGTGGTGGACTTCATGCTGGAGCGTCTTGAGGCTGGCGACTTCTACATCCTGTGCCCGGACAACGACGTGCCGCGGGCGCTGGACGAGCGGCGCATCCTGTGGGCGGCCGGCGACATCGTCGAGAACCGGCCGCCCCTGTCGCGCTGGCACCCCGACTATGCCGAGGCGGCAAAGGCGTTCATGACCGGCGGGGGCTGACCGCCGCCCTCTGCCTGGACCTAGGCCCGGTAGTCCAGCCCGATGTCCAGCACCGCCGCGCTGTGGGTCAGCCAGCCGACTGAGATCAGGTCCACCCCCGTCGCCGCGATGCCCGGCGCGGTGTCAGGGTTGATGCGCCCGGACGCCTCCGTGATCGCCCGCCCGGCCACCATGGCGACACCCTGCGCCAGCATCGGCGGCGCCATGTTGTCCAGCAGCACGGCATCGACGCCCAGCTCCATTGCCTCGGCAAGCTGGTCCAGGGTGTCCACCTCCAACTCGATCTTCACCAAGTGGCCCGCCGCCGCCCGCGCCCGTTCCACTGCGGGGCGGATGCCGCCGGCGATGGCGACGTGGTTGTCCTTGATCAGGACCGCATCATCCAGGCCGAACCGGTGGTTGGCGCCGCCGCCGGCCCGCACGGCGTGCTTCTCCACCGACCGCAGCCCCGGCGTCGTCTTGCGGGTGCAGACAATCTGCGCCTTGTGGCCCCGCACCGACGCCACGATCGAGGCAGTGGCGGTGGCGATTCCGCTCAGGTGGCATAGGAAATTAAGCGCCGTCCGCTCGGCCGTCAGCACCCCGCGGGTCGGGCCGCGTATGGTGGCGATGACATCCCCCGGCTTGACCGCGCTGCCGTCCGGCCATCCCGGCACGACCTCGATGCCTGGCTCGATCAGCTCGAAGGCCAGGGTCGCCAGGTCCAGGCCGGAGATGACGCCGGGCTGCCTGGCCACCAGCGCCGTCGTCACGCGATGGCCTGCCGGTACGATGGCGTCGGTCGTGATGTCGCCGGCCCGGCCCAGGTCCTCCAGCAGGGCGGCCCGGACCATCGGTTCCAGCATCACGCGCGGCAACGGGAGGAGCATCTCAGGCGTCCTGCAACAGGGGGGTCTTGACGGGCGTGACCTCTTGGGCGGCCCGCAGCGCGTCGTCGAGGCGCAGGGTCCTTGGGCAAGCCGCGGCAGCGTCTTGGGCCGGGAAGTCGGTGCGCCAGTGCGCCCCGCGGCTTTCCTGGCGGCGCAAGGCGGCCGTGGCGAGCAGCAGACCGACAGCCGCGGGGTCAGCCGACGGACCGCTGGACAGCGCGAGGGGGAGCAGGGCGGCAACCGCCTCCACCAGCCCCTCGCCGTCCCGCAGCACGCCGGCCGCGTGCGACAGGATCACACGCACCGCGGCAGGGTTGGCCGGGGGCGGCAGGGCATCCATTGACGGTAGCCGGATGGACCCGGCTGGGGCGCCGGCTACGTCGTCGGCTACCCAGCCGGCGCACACGGCGGCCTCCAGCAGGGAGTTGCTGGCCAGCCGGTTGGCGCCGTGCATCCCCGTGCAGGCGGCCTCGCCGCAGGCCCACAGGCCGTCGATCGTGCTGCGCCCTGCGGCGTCCACCGCGATGCCGCCCATGTGGTAGTGCGCGGCCGGACGCACCGGGATCGGCTGCGTTGACGGGTCGATGCCGGCCGCCCGGCATAGCGCAGCGACTCCAGGAAAGTGTTGCGCGAAGCCCGCGCCCAGTGCCTGCCGGGCATCCAGGAACACGGTGTGGCCCTCCTGCAGGCGCCGCCACACGGCGCGGGCCACGACATCGCGCGGGGCCAGCTCCGCCCCCGGGGTTCCGGCCATGAAGCGCTGCCCGGCCTCGTCGATCAGCACCGCGCCGTCGCCGCGCACGGCCTCGCTGACCAGTCCTAGCGGGAGGGTCTTGCCGTCCAGCGCCGTGGGATGGAACTGCACGAACTCCATGTCGCGCAGCACGGCGCCGGCGCGGGCCGCCAGCGCCAGGCCGCCGCCCCAGGAGCCGGCCGGGTTGGTGGTGTGCAGGTACAGCCCGCCGACGCCGCCGGTCGCGATCACCACCCGGCGCGTGGGCAGCACCTGCGCCCCGCCCGGCCCGGCCGCCACCACGCCAACTACGGCGTTGTCCTCGATCAGCAGCCGCCGCGCTTCGACCCCTTCCAGCACCATGATCGAAGGCGTCGCGCGGACCGCCGCCACGACGGCCCGCAGCACCTCGCGCCCGGTGCCGTCGCCTGCAGCGTGGACGATGCGCCGGCGGCCATGCGCCGCCTCCTGGCCGAGCCGCAGCGTGCCGTCCGCCTCGTGGTCGAACTGGGCGCCGAGGCGGGCCAGGGCCTCGATGGCGGCGGGACCGGCCTGCACGATGCGGCGGACGGCGGCGGGGTCGCACAGCCCGTCGCCGGCGGCCAGGGTGTCGGCTAGGTGCAGCGCCGGGCTGTCGTCCGGCCCGACACAGGCGGCGATCCCGCCCTGCGCCCAGGCGCTGGAGGCCTCGGTCTCCAGCGGCGCCTTGGACAGCACCACCACCGGTTCCGGCGCCAGCCGCAGGGCGGTCATCAGGCCCGCCAGGCCGCCGCCGATGATGACCGGGCGGCTGTCGATGTCGTTCGTCTTCATATTGCCAGCATCCGTTCGACGGCCTGGCGGGCGCGCACGGCCACCGCCGGGTCGATCACTACTTCGTGCCGCATTTCCTCCAGCGCCTGGCGGATGCCCGGCAGGCTGATGCGCTTCATGTGCGGGCACAGGTTGCACGGGCGCACGAACTCGACCTCCGGGTGCAGCACGGCGACGTTGTCGCTCATCGAGCACTCGGTCAGCAGCAGCACCCGCGCCGGATGGTGCCGGGCGACCCAGTCCTGCATGACGGCGGTCGAGCCGGAGAAGTCCGCCTCTGCCACCACGTCCGGCGGGCATTCCGGGTGGGCCAGGACGACGACGCCGGGGTGGCCGTCCCGCACCTGCCGCACGTCGGCGGGGGTGAACCGCTCGTGCACCTCGCAGTGGCCGTTCCAGGTGATGATGCGGACCGAGGTTTCCGCGGCGACGTTCTGCGCGAGGTACTCGTCGGGCAGCATGATGACCTCGGGCACGCCGAGCGACTCCACGATCGCGCGGGCGTTGCCGGAGGTGCAGCAGATGTCGGACTCCGCCTTCACCGCCGCCGAGGTGTTCACGTAGGTCACGACCGGCACGCCGGGGTGGCGCTCGCGCAGGCCTCGCACGTCGGCGGCGGTGATCGACTCGGCCAGCGAGCAGCCGGCGCGCAGGTCGGGGATCAGCACGGTCTTGGCGGGGTTCAGCAGCTTCGCGGTCTCGGCCATGAAGTGGACGCCGGCCATCAGGATCACGTCGGCGTCCACGTCCATCGCGCGGCGGGCCAGCGCCAGGCTGTCGCCGACGATGTCCGCGACGCAGTGGAAGATCTCGGGCGTCTGGTAGTTGTGCGCCAGGATCACCGCGTTCCGCTCGCGCTTGAGCCGCAGGATGGCGTCGATGTCGGCGGCGAAGCTGGGCCACTCGGCCGGGAGCACGACGCTTTTGACCCGGTCGTATAGCGGCGCCGTGCGCGCTAGGGCCTCGGATGCGGCACCCATGTTATACTCCTTTTGAGCACTACTGACCCGTACATCGGGCGTGGATGGGGCGGAGTCAAGGCCGGGACAGCAGCAGCTTGGTCCCGGACGCCGCGCGCTCGGCCAGCACCTCGCGGCGGAAGCGGAACAGCTTGGCCGGGCGGCCGCCGGTGCCGGCCGCCATGGCGCCGGTTTCCTCGACCAGCTCTTGCTGCTCGACCAGGCGGCGGAAGTTCTGCTTGTGCAGGCGGCGGCCGGCGATGCCTTCGACGCCTTGCTGCAGGTGCAGCAGGGTGAATTCCGGCGGCATCAGCTCGAACACCACGGGCCGGTACTTGATCTTCGCGCGCAGCCGGGCGATTCCGGTGGCGAGGATGCGGCGGTGGTCGAGGCGCATTGGCCGGCCAGGGACCGGCGCGATGCCGGCCAGGGCACCAGGCCTCGCACTGGGCGGTGCGCCGGGCGCGGGCCGGGTCCGCCGCGCCTCCGATACCAGCCCGGCCTCGTGCAGCAGCTCGTAGCGTTGCAGGACCAGCTCCTCATTCCAGGGGCGTCCGTCCAGGCCGAACGTGACGGCGGCGCGCTGCCAGCTTGCAACCTGGTCGCCGGCCGAGTCGGCCCACCCCCGCAGCCCCGGCGCAATGGCGTCCGCGATGACCCGGGGCGGGCCGGCCCGGTGGTCCTCCCATGGGAAGTAGCCGTACCAGCCCTGCCACCCTTCCTCATGCTCTCCGGATGCCTGGCCCTCCCGCGTCAGCGCGAGATAGCTGACCGAGATGGCCCGCTCCACCCCGTCCCGCACCCGATCCTGGACGGCAGCCCCATCCTGGCCAGCAGCCCGATCCTGGTCAGCGAAGGTGTAGAGCTGCTCGACGTAGCCCAGCGGATGCCGGGTCTGCTGCTCCACCCACGCGCGCAGGCCCGATTGCAGGGAACGGTGGCCCGGCTCGAACGGGCCGGACGGCAGCGCCTGCCCGTCCTGCAGCGTGAGGATGCGCGGCTCCCCCGCCGTGACGGCGACCAGGACCGCGACCAAGTCGGCGGAGAACGCCTGCACCGCACCCATGCTCGATCACCCCGCCCGTGCTGCCGAGCCTGCTTGGGTTTCATCCCTGCGCCAACCTCAAAAGGTTTGCCGAGGCCGCCTTGACCGGCATCCCACCTTGTGGCCCTGGATTACGATGTTGTTGCGCCTCTTGCCTGGGCGGGCAACAGGCTGTTGCACGAAGGGAGGGCCACCATGCCGCACCGCCTGATCGACCTGTCGGTCCCGTTGCAGGCCGGCATCGCCAGCGACCCGCCGGACATGCTGCCGGGCATCGAGTACGTGGACCACCACGCCTCGGCCCCGCGCCTCGCCGCGTACTTCGGCGTCGGCGTGGAGCAGTTGCCGGAAGGGCAGTACGCCGCCATCGAGCGCTGCAGCATCAGCAGCCACAACGGCACCCACGTCGATGCGCCCTACCACTACTTCTCCCGCATGGACGAGGCTGTCACCCCTGGCGGCGTGCCCTCCATGCGGATCGACGAGGTGCCGTTGGAGTGGCTGTACCAGCCCGGCGTCAAGCTCGACTTCCGCCACCTGCCGGACGGTCACGTCGTGCAGCCCGGCGAGATCGAGGCGGAGCTTCAGCGCATCGGCCACCCCCTGCAGCCGCTGGAGATCGTCGTGGTCAACACCCGCGCCGGCTCGCGCTATGGCGAGGCGGACTACGTGGACACCGGCTGCGGCATGGGGCGGCTGGCGACGCTGTGGCTGCTGGAGCGCGGCGTCCGCGTGGTGGGCACCGACGCCTGGAGCTGGGACGCGCCGTTCAGCCACACCAGGCGGCGGGTGCAGGCGACGGGCGACGCCGGGCTGATCTGGGAGGGGCACCGGGCCGGGCGCGAGCGGGCGTACTGCCAGATCGAGAAGATGCACAACTTGGAGGCATTGCCGCCGGACGGGTTCGTGGTGTCGGCCTTCCCGGTCAAGCTGCACCGCGGGTCCGCCGGATGGACCCGGGCGGTGGCGATCCTGCCGGAATAGCCGCATGCTCCCTCATCCTTTGGGAGAGGGAGAAGGTCAGCCGACTTGACGAAGCCAGTCCGACAAGTTGTAGAAGTTGTCGATCCGCGCCACCCGGCCGTCCCGCAAGGTGAAGAAGGCGCCAGCCGGCAGCACATACGTCTGGCCCGTGGCCGCCGGCAGGCCCGATGCAGTCTGAACGTAGGCGCCGTGAACGACGAACTCGGCTGCGGCACGGGTCCCAGTCGGCTCCGTCATCACCACCAAGTCGGTCAGCCGTTCCTGGTAGCAGGTGTCCATGCCCGCCATGAACCGGGCGAAGGCGTCGCGGCCCACCTCCCGCCCGCCCTGGTTGATGCCATGCTCCACGTCATCGGTCAGCAGGGCCAGCAGCGCCGGGCTGTCCCCCGCGTTGAAGGCGGCGTAATAGGCACGCACCAGGATTTCAGCGTCGGTCATGCCTCGAACCCTATCACGTCGGCCGGCGGGCTGCGCCAGCCCGGCGGCCAGTCCCGAAAATTCCGCACCGCCCCGTCCCGCCGCACCAGGTCCAACCGGGCCGGGTCCAGGTCGGCCCAAACCCAGCCATGCCCATCGCCTTCCACGATCACGCCGTCCTCCGGGAAGCCGCGGTCGGCCGGGCCATAAACCCCGGCGCGGCCCTGGTTCGCATCCAGGGTCGCCAGCCACGGCGCCGCGCCTACGGTCGGGGACACGGCGACAAAGCACTGGTTCTCGATCGCGCGGGCGCGGGCGGACAGCCGGACGCGGTTGTAGCCGTGCGCGGTGTCGGTGCAGCTCGGCGCCAGCACCAGCCAGGCGCCAGCCTCCGTCTGCGCGCGGACGACGCCGGGGAACTCCACATCGTAGCAGATGGCGATGCCGATGCGGCCCCAGGGCGTCTCGAACACGCCGGCAGGGGCGCCGCCGTGGATGCCCCATTGCTCGGCCTCGAACCGCGTCATCACCTGCTTGTCCTGGAAGGCAATGGCGCCGTCCGGGCGGATCAGCGGCGCGCGGTTCACGATGCAGCCTCCCACACGCTGCGGCAGGGTGCCCGGCGCGAGCCACACCCGGTGCCGCACCGCCGCCGCGCGCATGATGCCGACGATATCGGCAGCCACGGCGCAGACGGCGTCGCGTTCGGCTCCGGCATTTGGAATGGAGCCGGATGACGTGGAGCCGGGCGCGGAGTAGGCGGCAGCCAGCTCCATGCAGGCGTACTCCGCCATCAGCAGCAACTCGCCGCCGCCAGCCGCGCCCTCGCCGACCAGACGATCCAGCTTGGCGGCATAGTCGGCCAGGCTGCCGATGTGGCTAATCGGGTAGTGCAGGACACCCAGCCGCAGGATCACAGCGCCTTGGTCCAGAACTGCATCAAGTGGCCGCTATCGCCGTCGTCGCCCAGGCCCCGCCAGCGCATCGTGCAGGTCAGGCCCGGGCGCAGGGCGAAGCCGCGGTTGCGCCAAAACCCCTCAAGCGTCGTCGCACCGGCCGGACGCGCCGGGTGCCCGGCCTGGCGCTGCACCGCACAGAACGCGGCACGGCGGGCGCCGCAGGATTGGGCATGGGCTTCCCGTCCCTCGAAGAACCGCACGCCAGCGCCTTGGCCGCGGTAGGGGCGCAGCAGCACAGACTCGCCGAAGTAAAACCACTCCGCGATGTCGAGGCCCGCGGCCCGGAATGGCTCCACGACGTTCGGCGTCTCGTCCAGCATTGGCATGCAAGTGGCGAAGCCAACCGGCTCCTCCCCATCCCAGGCAATCACCAGCGCCGCATGGGTGGACCTGGCATAGAGGGCAAGATAGTCGGCCTCGTATGCCTCGGTTCCCTCATACAGGTACGGCCACTCGCGGAACACGGCTTGGCGCAGCCTGGCCAACGCTGGGATGTGCGGGTGAACTGTCTCGCCGCTGGCCGTCGTGATCCGCAACGCCACGGTTCGGTGTCCGCCTGCGGCTAGACCTGCTTGAGCTGGTCCAGGTCCACGGTGCCATGCTGGCTGGTGAAGGCCACGCTTTGGTGCCCGCTCTGCTGCTGGGACACGCCGCCAATGCGATGGTCGGCGGTGTCGTACAACGTTACCTTGCCGTCCCGCTGGATCGCCAGGCGCTGCTTCTCCGGAAAGAAGGCGTAGTGCAGGCTGTTCTGCGAGCCGCTGGTGGACGGCGACCCCAGATCCTGCGGCCACCATGCCGGCGTGCTGCTCATCGGCTTCATGGGTTCCATGGGCTTCATCGGCGCCATCGGCTTCATCGGTTCCATAGTGTTCTCCTTCAGGCACGTTAACGCGCGGCAGCATCGCCCGTTTCGGCAAGGCAGGCCAGCGCGTCCCGCACATCCAACAGCACGGCGCCCCAGTCGCCGGGCCGCGGCTGGCGAAAGATACGCAGCGTGGGGTACCAAGGGCTGTCTGCCCGCCCGTGCCCCCATCGCCAGCAGCCGCGGTGGCGGGACAGCAGCCAAACCGGCAGGCCCAGGCCCGCCGCCAAGTGCGCCACCGCCGTATCGGCCGCGATCACCAGGTCCAGCCCGGCCATCCGCTCCGCCGTGTCGGCAAAGTCCTGCACCCCTGCCATCAGGTCCTGCACCTCCAGCCCCGGCGGCATCGCGTCCGCATCCAGTTGCAGGGCAAGGAACTCCACACCGGGCAGGCCATCCAATACCGCCAGGGCCGCAGGCGGCACGGAGCGGTGACGGTCGTCCACGAATGCTGCACCCCCCGCCCAGGCCAGCCCCACCCGCAGCGGACCCGGCGCCCGCACCGTGCGTGGGGTGCAGGGAAGCGGCGGCGGGATGCTGCCAGCCATCGTGCCGCACAGGCCGGGCAGGCTGAGCAGCGGCAGCACCACATCGAACGGCGGCAGCGCCCCGCCGGTCGCAACCACCGCGTCCGCCCCCGGCGTCCCCTGCAGCAGCCGCACCAGCGCCGGCTGCACGGCCAGCAGCACCCGGCCACCGCACGCCGCCGCGGCCTGCGGCACGTAGCGGACGAACTGCAAGGTGTCGCCCAATCCCTGCTCGGCATGGAGCAACAGGGTACGCCCGTTCAGCGGTCCGCCGTCCCAGCACAGCCCGTCCGGCAGGGGGCGGACGCCGTTCAGGCGCAGCCGGGCCTCATACAGCCCCCACGCTTCCGGCGTCAGGTGCCCGGCGGCCAGCAGCGTGGCGGCCAGGTGATGCTGCATAACCGGATTGCCCGGCGCCGCCGCCAGGGCAGCGCGCGCCGCCGCCGCCGCCGCGTCCAGGTGGCCCAGGGCTTCGAGGGCGATGGAACGGTTGACCAGCGTCTCCGCTGAGGCCGGGTGGGCGCGCAGGCCTGCATCGGCGGCGGCCAGCGCCTCAGTGTGGCGGCCGAGGTCGATCAGGATGCAGCTCAGGTTGGTGGCGTGCGGGGCGGACGGCTGCAGGCGGACGGCGGATTGGGCATGCGGCAGCGCCTGCCCCGCCTCGCCGTGGCCGAACAGCGCCATTGCCAGCTCCGACAGCAGCCCGGCGTCGTCCGGAAGCAGGTCCAGCGCGGCATACAGCGCGCCGATGGCCGGGCCGGGCAGCCGCAACGCCAGCAACACGCGGGCCAGCAGGCGGGGAAGCCCTGGGTCGGCAGGGTGACGGGCGGCAGCGGCGGCCAGTGGCGGCAGGGCTTCGACGGGGCGGCCGGCAGCCAGCAGGGACCCGCCCAGGCCGGCCGCGGTGCCGGCATCATGGGGCTGCAGCCGGGCCAGCCGCTCCCAGGCCGCAATGGCCTCCGGGTGGCGGCCTAGCCCATCGAGGGCAGCGGCCAGGTTGTTGAGGGCGGCGGCATGGTCCGGCGCCAGCAGAACCGTAGCCCGGTAGGCCGCGACCGCCGGCCCCAGCCGCCCCGCCCCGTGCAGCCCGGCGCCACGGCGGAATAGTGCGTGTGCCTTGTTCGCCGCCTGCCGCGTCATCTGCATCCCCTTGTCTGACTGCTCCCTCTCACCCCGGCCTTGGGCCACGAAGCGGACCAAGGCCGGGGTGAGCGGGCCTCTGTTGCGGAGCGGGTTACGCCCGGGCCGTCATAGTGCATCCGTCTTGGGCCAGGGACCGCGCCGCAAAGCTCCCTCACCCCGACCCTCTTCCCGAGGGAGAAGGCGGCTGTTTACGGCGGCGGGATGAACAAACGGCAAACGGCGCCTTTCACCAGCCGTTTACCCCTGCCCGCTAATTTGCCCGGACTGCCCAAAGGACCCCGGCAAAATGGCCCAACTCCGCACCAGCATCACCGCAGCCACCCCCGCTGCAACCCCCGCTGCAACCAACGTCGTCGCCATCGTCGGGGAGAATGCCAACGGCATCCTGGACGTGCAGAGCCGCCACTTCCTGGCCCTGCTGCCCGCCGGGCTGCACGGCCACATCCTGCGCCTGTCCGACCCCGGCTTCGTCACGCAACTTGATACGCTGCTGGCCCAAGGCATCCTGTTCGCCTGGCCCTACGCCGGGGTGGGCGCACGGCTGGAGATCGGCGGCCGCAACCTGTGGGAGGCGGCGGAGGTGCCGTTCATCTCCGTGCTGGCGGATGCGCCGTTCATCATGCCGGCCAACCACCGGGTCCGCTCGACCCACGTCGTCAACGGCTACATCTACCGCGACTGGCTGGAGCTGCAGCAGACGCACATCCGGTCCGCCCAGATGTCCACGCTGCTGCCGATGGGCGTAATCCCCAACCCGGCCGCCCGCGCCGTGTCCTGGAGCCGGCGCCCGCACCGGATGGTGTTCGTCAAGGGTGGCAGCGACCCGGCGCGGCAGCGGGCGCACTGGTCCGCCTGGCCAGCCGCGCTGCGCCGGGTGCTGCACGACAGCGCCGACAGCCTGGCCGCGCAGCCGACCGGTCCGATCCTGCCGACGGTGCAGGAGTGCCTGGCCGCGCACGGCCTGGTGCTGGATGGGCGCAGGCAACTGCTGTTCGGCCTGTTGCACGAGCTGGACACCTACATCCGCGCGCTGCGGGCGACGGCGGTGGCGCGGGCGCTGCTGCCATTGCAGGCCACCATCATCGGCGACGGCTGGGGGCACGTCAGCGGGCTGGGTGGACGGGCGCGCTTCTTGCCGGCGGTGGATGCGGCCGGGCTGGACGCGCTGTATGCCGCCACGCAGACCTTGGTGAACGTGTCGCCCAACCTCGGCAGCGGCGCGCATGAGCGGGTGCTGCGCGGCTTCGCCAGCCGGTGCCGGGTGCTGTCGGACACCAATGCCTACGCCCGCGCCCACCTGCATAGCCTGCCGAGCTACAGCGGCTTTCACTGGCAGATGGGGGATTTAGCTAACCAGTTGGCGGAGGCGGACCGCAACCCGGCCCCATCCGATGATGATCTCGACGTGGCGCAGGATTGGGTCTCCCAGCGCCATGACCCCGCCGCCTTCCTGGGTGCAATGACGGACCTGGCGGAGCTGGTGCGGATGCAGGACGTCATGTCCGGCTACGCACTGGACGCGGCATGAGGACAGCGCCACTTGCGGTCGCTCCAGCGCCGGCGCTTGCGACGATCCCCGTCGCGCGCCCCCGGTTGCCGTCGGCCGCGCGCATCCTGCCCTACCTGCGCGAGATCGACGACGCCGGTTTCTATTCCAACCACGGCCCGCTGACCCGGCGCTTCCAGGCCGGCCTGGCCGCACACTGGGACGTGCAGCCTGCCGAGGTCGCGCTGCTGTCCAGCGCCACGTCGGCGCTGACCCTGGCCCTGTTGGGCAGCGGCGCGGCGCCGGGCGGGCGGTGCCTGATGCCGTCCTGGACCTTCGCCGCCAGCGCCGGGGCCGTGCGGGCAGCCGGTCTCGTGCCGCACTTCGTGGACGTGCGCGCCGACACCTGGGCGCCGGACCCGGACGAGGTGCAGGCGCTGGCAGGCCAGACCGGGGCGGCCGCGATCCTGGTCGTATCCCCCTTCGGCGCGCCGCTGGACCTCCCGGCATGGGACAGGGTGCAGGCGGCGGCGGGCCTGCCGCTGGTGATCGACGGTGCGGCGGCGTTCGACACCCTGCGCGCGGGCGGGCCGATGGTGGCCGGGCGCTGCCCCGTCGCCGTAAGCCTGCACGCCACCAAGGTGTTCGGCATCGGGGAGGGCGGCGCCCTGATCTGCCGGGACCCGGCCTGGCTGGAGCGGGTGCGCCGCCTGGCCAACTTCGGCTTCCTGGGCACCCGTGCGGCAGAGCTGCCGGGGGTAAACGCCAAGCTGTCCGAATACGCCGCCGCCGTCGGCCTGGCCGGGCTGGACACCTGGCGGGATACGCGGGCGCGCTTGGCGGCGGCGGCGCGGTGCTACGCCCGGCACCTGCGCGGCTGCGAGACGGCGCCCGGCTTCGGCCCTGGTTCTGCCGGGGACTGGGTGTCGTCCACGCTGAACGTGCTGCTGCCACCGGGCCAGGCAGGGGACTTAGGCGCCCAGGACTTGGCCAAGCTGGGCATCGCCACCCTACGCTGGTGGGGGCCGGGCTGCCACGCCCAGCCGGCTTATCAGCACTGCCCAAGGCAGCCGCTGCCCATTACGGAGAGCCTGGCCCGCCGCTGCACCGGCCTGCCGTTCTGGCAGGACCTGGAAGGTTACGAGATTGGCCGGGTCTGCGCCGCATTGGCCGGCGATGCGCCTCCGATCCATCCAACAAGGCGCAACAACATTGTGCAAAAATTAGCTGCATCTCACGAAATAGTCGGGTAAGATCATATAAGATGCTCCTAATGCAACAATGGGTCAATTATGACGCCCACGCCAGAAGCCGGCCCCGGACGGACTTCTGGGGGCAAGTCCGGCGCACCGTCCACGGCCGTCCCGTATCGGACAAGCAAATCGACCTGATTGTGGCAGCCGTGGTGGCGGCACTGGGGCTTGGCGCGGACGACACGCTGCTGGACCTGGCCTGCGGCAACGGCGCGCTGTCGGACCGGCTGTTCCAATGCTGCGCCGGCGGTGTCGGCGTCGATGTGTCGGAGTACCTGATCGGCGTCGCGCAGGAGTACTTCGCCACGCCGTCGCGCCAGTATGTGAGGGCCGACGCAGTGGATTGGGTGGAAGCGGAGGCAGACCCTGGCCGCTTCACCAAGGCAGTGTGCTACGGCAGCTTCTCTTACCTGTCGGACGACGCGGCGGCGCGGATGCTGCGCACGTTGCACCGCAGGTTCCCCCGGGTCGGCCACGTGCTGCTCGGCAACCTGCCTGACCCTGCGCGGGCGAGCAGGTTCTATGGTGCAAGCCGCGATGCAACCGGACGCGCAGGCAAGGGGGTTGGCAGGGCGCCAGACCTGCGAACGCCCGACCTGCGCACGCCAGACCTGCGCACGCCGGAGTCGGACCTGGGCATCTGGCGGGATGAGGCGGAGATCACCGCCCTGGCCGGGCAGGGCTGGCAGGTCACGACGCGGCCCATGCCGCCCGAGTTCTTCGCCGCGCATTACCGGTACGACGCCCTCCTGGTGCGGCAATGAGCGGCCTGGGCGCCGCCGCGCCGCTATCCACCTCCAACCTGGTCCACCCCGGCCGCGACCGGGTGATGCGCCATGCGCGCGACGCCTATGCCGGACTGCCCGTGGTGGAGGCGCTGGAAACGCGGCTGGCGGCATTCCACCAGGCCGCGCATTGCGTGGCACTGTGCAACGGCTTCTGGGCACTGGTCCTGTCGATGCGCGCGCTGGCTTTGCCGGGCCGGGGCGACGTGCTGATGCCGTCCCTGACCTATCGCCGCATGGCGGACGTGGCGGCCTGGGCCGGGCTGCGGCCCCGCTTCTGCGAGGTGGGCGCCGCCACCCTGGCGTGCAGCGCCGCCACGATGCGCGCGGCACTGCACCATGAGGTCGGGCTGCTGTTGGCCGCGCATCCCGTCGTCAACACCTGCGGCGTGGCCGGGATCGTGGCCCTGGCGCAGGAGGAAGGCCTGCCGCTGCTGTTCGACAGCGTGGAGTCTGCCTACGAGGGGGTCGAGGGGGGCAAGGTCGGCAGCTTCGGCGACGCCGAGTGCTTCTCCCTGCACGCCAGCAAGCTGCTGAACGGGTATGAGGGCGGCTATGTCACCACCGGGAGCGCCGCGCTGGCCGCCCGCCTGGCCGCCCTGCGCGACGGCACGGCAGAGGACGGCATGGATCTGCGGCTGAACCGCTTCCACGCCGCGATGGCGCTCGCCAGCCTGGACGACCTGGACGACCAGGTCAGCCGCAACCGGGAGCGCTACCACGCCTACCGCCGCCTTCTGGCTCCGCTGTCCGGCTTGCGCCTGGTGACGTTCGACGAGCGGTATCCGTGCAGCTTCAAGAATATCCTGGTCGAGCTGACCCCGAAGTGGCCGCTGACCGCCGCCGAGACCCTGGCCCGGCTGAACGTGGCCGGCGTGCTGGCCCGCGCCTACTACGACCCGCCGCTGCACCTGCGCCCGATGGCCTACCCGCACGTTCCCGCCCACCTGCCGGGGTCGGTGGTGATGGCGGGGCGTTACATGCTGCTGCCGTGCGGCCACCATGCCGGGCTGGACGACATCGCCGCGGTGGCCTGCATCCTGACCGGGGATGCCGGCCTGGCGGCGCGGTTGCGCAACATCCGCAGCAGCTACGGCGCCGGCCGCCCGACGCTGGTGGCCCGCACCGTCAATGGCCGCTTGTCGGAGGCGCAGGCGGCCATGGCGCTGCTGTCGCTGGAAACCGCCGGGGCTGCCGCCGCCCATGCCGCCCGGCTGCGCGCTGCTTACCGCAACGGGCTGGGCGGGATGCAGGTGAGCAGGCATGGCGGGGCTGTTGCCGTGGTCATGGCGGGACGGGACGCCGCGCTGGCCCGGCTGCAGGTTGCGGGCTGGCCGGCGCGGGCGCCGGATGCGCTCGATCCGCGCGCCGCCGGGTGCCTGACCGCGGCCTGGTTCGCGGCGCACACCGTGCTGCTGCCGGTCGGACCCGCCATCACTGGGGCGGCGGCGGCCGAGATGTGCCGCATCGTGCATCCCGCTGCGGGATAGGGTGGCCGCACACGCCATGGATACGCCCTCCTCCACCGGACAGGGTGGACGCACATAGTGCGAGGGCCGCACTGGCTCCATTTCCCTCCGGGAGAGGGTCGGGGTGAGGGAAGCTTAGATGTAGCGGCGCGCAATCGGGAGCTGTTTTCGGCGCACATTGGTTGCGACTGGGGCGCGTGCCTGGCGCACGGTACTTGGGCTCTTGGCCACTTTCGATGACTCAGGGCTGGAGCCGCAGGGAGCGCCGTAGGGCGGTGCCACGTTTTCGCTGGCGCCATCATCTAAAGTGATACTGCTGGCGAATTCCCGTCAGGCGTCCTGGGCCATCATCGTGCGGAACTTCGAGCGTCTTGTCGTTGCCAGCTCGGCACCGCCGAGCCACTCGGTCATCCTGACCAGGTTCATCGCCGCGGCGGTCGCGACGTGCTGCAGATGGGTCTTGGCTTGGCCGATGTAGCGCGACCGGCGTAGGCCGAAGCCCCGGACGGCCTGCGAGATCGTGCCCTCCACCCCGGCCCTGACCGCGCTCAGGGCGGCGAACTCGGCCGTCGTTTCCCGACGCCGCGCGCCCACGAGCGCGATGTGCTGTTCGTGCGTGCGCAGCGTCAGAGTGCGCCGCGCCCTCTTACCACGCGTGCAGTCCGCCAGGCGCTGGCAGGCGCCGCAATCCGCTTCGGCGAACTTGACCTTGATCATCGCCGTGCCGCGGTTGTCGAGGGCCGGCGTCCAACTCGCGCTCATGGCGCCCTGCGGACAGGTTGCCTGCTTCTGTTGCCAATCCACGCTGAAGTTGGCCGCCGCGAAGCCCTTGCCTTCGCGCGCCTGCCAGCGCTCGTCGGCTCGGGCCGGACCGGCGAGGTCGATCCCGAAGTCCCGCCGCGTGGTCACCAGGAGTCCGGCGTCCAGGTAGCCCGTATCGACCAGGTGCACCGCCGGCAGCAGGCCCTTGTCCCGCAGGGCGGTATGCGCCGGCGTGGTTGCTTCCGCATCGGCCACCGGCGCTGCCATGGTCTGGACGTGGGTGATGAGGTGCGGCTTGCCCTCATCACAGGTCTCGGTCAGGTGCGCCTTGTAGCCAATCCACTTGGTCGTGCGCTTGCGGGCCAGGTGGGCATCGGTGTCGTAGGGCGAGCTGAGGAAGATCGAGGACGGCGGGATGCCGTGCTCGGCCGTGCGCCACTGCACGCCCTCTGCCGAAAGATAGAACTGCTGCACCCAGACGCGGCGCAGGGTCTCGACGGCCGGCACCTGCCGCAGCCAGCCCGGCGCTGCCGGATCGAGTGCCGCAGCCAGGAGCGCGTGGCCGTCCTGGCCTATGGTCCGGGCGCGCTCCTCCCGGCGGGCTGCGTTCTTCGCCAGGCGGTCATCCACGGCGCGGTGCCCGTAGCGCTCGACCCAGTCAGGCTCGGCATGCGCCCGCAGCCAATCAGGTGCCGCGACGGCCAGGCTTTCCAGCGCGTGGCGCATCGTCTCGATGGCGCACTCCAGGCGGTTCAGGGCACGCACCGCGGCCAGCACATGCGTGGAGTCGGTCCGCTGCCGCCCACCTCCCGACAGCAGGTCCCGCTCCCGGGCAAGCGTCAGCACCGCGTCGAGCAGCCCCTGTTCCGCCCCGCCCTCGACCAGGCGGGACCGGAACTCGCTCAGCACGGTGCTGTCAAAGCCAGGGTCGGTCAGCGGCAGCGCCAGGGCATACTTCCAGTCGATCCGGCCGCGGACCGCCTCGGCCGCCTGACGGTCGGGCAAGCCCTCGGCGAACTGGAACAAGGTCACCAGGGCCAGGCGCCAAGGCGCCTCCGCCGGGCGGCCGCGGACGGGGAACAAACCCGCGAACCGGGCGTCGTCGAACACCGCGCCGAGCTCGTCGCGCAAGCGCGTGTAGCGACTGCCTTTTGGGAACGAAGCGCGTGCGACGCGCACGGTCTCCTCGGGGATGGCTGGGGAGACCTCAGGGCGAAGGGACATGATGCTGACCTCGGGAGGAATGCCGCGACGTCGCCGTCAACCAGCGTCTCGCCCCCAGGTTCCAGCGCCAAACCGCCCCGATGAATTCGCCAGCAGTATCTAAAGTGGCCAAGAGCCCGACCGTGCGCCGGAAACCACGCTTGATTGCGCGTCGAGGCGTACATCATTGCGCGCCGCTATAGCCAGGGCTGCCCAGGACGGGCCGGGGCAGCGCGAGGGCCTGGCCGGGATTGGGCGGGCGCTGGCGGCGTCGGGCGAGGGCCAGCGAGCGCACGCGGCGGTGCAGGACCG
>JAABUQ010004215.1_pt1 | contig 24853 bp, 20 predicted proteins | sample 5560001 | NCBI WGS metagenome assembly JAABUQ01 (sample SAMN10711888, study PRJNA513371) | rock metagenome | isolation source: Antarctica rocks | place: Antarctica: Victoria Land, Finger Mt nord | collected 2015-12-18
ATGGCCGCATGGCGATCCCGATGTCGTCGTGCGCTCGGTACTCGGGCAGCGGGCCTTTCGCGGCAGTGTGCGTACGACTCACGCCGCCGGGGAGCGGTCGCTGTTTGAAACGGTGTGGTCATGGTTCGTCGCGCACGTCTTGCAGCCGCTCTTTCATCCGTTCGCAAGCGCGCTCGCGGCGTCACGCGGCGTCGGCAGCGTGCTTGGCGTGGCGCTCGTCGTGCTCTCTCTCGGGGCACTCTGCTTTGCCTTCGTTCGCTTGGCGCTCGCTTTTGCGAGGCCGCCACGCGAAGGCCGCGCCGCTGCGCGCGCAACGTCGCTGCTCACCGAGAGAACGTCGGATGAATGGCGCGCCGTCGGTCGCGCTGCCGTTGCTGCCGGCGAGTACGGACGCGCGGTTACCGCCTTCTTCGCCGCCGCACTCGCGGTGCTGCATGAACGAGACATCGTCGCGTTCGACGCCTCGCGAACGACGGACGAATACCGGCGCCTCGTGCGACGCACGGCAGGACGCGCCGTGGGTTCGTTCGACGAACTGGCCGGGCGTTTCGCGCGCGCCGCATACGCGTCCACGCCGGCTCGTGCCGATGACGCGGCGGTGGCGGAACGGGCGCTCGCGGCGTTCGAACCGGCGCTCGCCGAACCGGCGGTGACGCGCGCGTGACTTCCGCCTTCCCCGCACTGCGGGCGCTGACCGCGCTGCGCCGTCTCCCGCCGCTCGAAACGACGATCGTCGTAATCGCAATCGCGCTGCTGGTCGCGCTGTCGACCTATGGTCACCACAACCAGCCCACGCCGGCACTCGATTCGTTCTCGAGCTACGATGTCGCCAGCGGCGGTTATCGCGCGTACTACGAACTGCTGGCGCGCGAAGGCCTGCACGTCGATCGCTTCGAGCAGCATCCCGCTTTTCTCGACGGAAGCATCGACACGCTGGTGTGGGCCCGGCCGCTCGCCTTCGATCCGGGCGCCACCGCAGCGACCGGTGCGGACCTCGCAACGCTGGCGACGTGGGTTCGCAGCGGTGGGCGACTGTTATATTTCACGTCCGTTGCGCCCCCGCCGGCGGAAGTGAAAGCGCTCGCCCTACCTGCAACGGCCCACCCGCGTAGCCGCACGGCCGGCGCGTTCATCGGGCCGGAGTTTGCCGCCGTCGGTGTGCGGCGGCTTACGGCGAGCACGAGTCCCAGTTGGATCGTCACGCAGCGTGGGAGCGCGCAACGGCGCGCGCTCCGCGTGTTGCTCGATGATGGGCGCGCTGCGGTTATCGTATCATATGCGCTGGGCCGCGGCACGGTGACGGCGGTGCTCGATGAAGGCGCCTTCACGAACGCGCGCATCTCCAGCGGCGACACCGCGCGGCTCGCGGTCGCGCTCACACGACCGCGGCGCTCCGGCGCTTACGTCAGCTTCGATGAAGCGCTGCACGGCTTCATCACTGCGCAGCACTGGTGGCAAATCGTCCCGCGTCTGTTCCTGGTGGCGCTCGGGCTTATGGGATTGACGTTGTTGGTCGGGCTTGCCGGAGCGGGCATTCGACTCGGGCCACCGCTGGATATCAAAGGGGCGACCGAGCGCTCATCGTCCGATTTCATCGATGGGCTGGCGGCGCTCTTGCAGCGCGGCGGCGCGTACGGACATACGCTCGTCGCGGCTACCACCTCGACGACGTGCATCATCGCGCAGGCGCTAGGGCTGCCGGAGGACAGCGCGCCCGAGCGCGTTCTCGTCGCACTCGAACCCGGTGCCGAGCGAAGCGCGTATGAAGCGCTGCTGCAAACAGGCGCGCGTCGTGCCTGCAATGAGCGCAGTTTCGTGCACGGCATCGCGCTCGCCGCTCGGCTTCGAAAGGAGTATGCCGCGCATGGCCGCTCGCGCCACTGATCTCGGGCGCCGCTTGCAGGACGGCATCGACCGCGTCATCGTCGGTAACGAAGCTGCATCGTATGGTTTCCTGATCGCGTTGCTCGGCGGCGGTCACATCTTGCTCGAGGGCGTTCCCGGTACCGCCAAGACGCTGTTCGTGCGCACCTTTGCGGCATTGCTCGATGCGCCGTTTCGACGCATCGCGTTCACCCCCGACCTGATGCCGGCCGACGTCGTCGGCACGACGGTCTTCAACCCCCAGACCTTGCAGTTTTCACTGCGCCGCGGTCCAATCTTCACGTCGATGCTGCTCGCGGACGAAATTAATCGGACGCCGCCCAAGACGCAATCGGCGCTGCTCGAAGCGATGGAGGAACGCCAGGTCACGATCGACGGCAACAGCGAGCCGTTGCCCGAGTTCTTCGTCGTGTGCGCGACGCAAAATCCCGTCGAATTCGAAGGGACGTATCCGCTTCCCGAAGCGCAACTCGATCGCTTTTTCGTGCGCGCACGCTCGAACTATCCGAGTGAAGCAGAAGAACGCGCGCTGCTCGCGCGCGCCGCCGGCGGCTTCGATGCGCGCGATCTACGTGCGGCCGGCGTCGTGCCGGTCGCTTCACCGCCCGAGATCGTGGCCGCGCAGCGTGAGGTGCGGGCCGTCCATGTCGCGTCGCCGGTGCAAGCGTATATCCAGCAGATCGTGACGCGCACGCGGGGGTCTAGCGACCTCGCGCTCGGCGCGAGTCCGCGCGCCGCACTTGCCTTACAGAGCGCCGCCCAAGCCGCCGCGACGCTCGCCGACCGCGACTTCGTGACGCCGGACGACGTGAAAGCCGTCGCGCCGCTGGTGCTGCCGCACCGCATGATCGTGCGGCCCGAAGCAGAGGTCGAAGGAATGACGGCCGAGCGCGTTCTCGACCGCATTCTCGCCGCGGTCGAAGTCCCCAAAGAAGCCCAACCCGCGACGGTTCACCGCGCAAGCTGGTAAACCGGAGCGCCTGATGCGGTCGGTCTTCCCGGCTCTTTGGCTGTCGGTGCGCGGCATCTTGAGCTTACTCGGCGTTGCCTTCATGCTGGCGCTTGCGAGCGCGCTGCCCGTTCTGCTGCCGGTCGCCGTCGTCAGCGCGGTCGCTTTCATTGCGCTCGGCGCAGTTGACGCGGCGCTGGGGCCGTCCGCCGCCACGCTACGGATTGCGCGGCGCGCATTGCCGCCGCTCGCACTGCGGCGCCGAGCCGAGCTTTCGTACGACGTTGAAAATCGCGCGGGGCTGCCCGTGCGGGTCGGTATCGTCGAGCCGGCGCTCGGGCCCGTTGCCTTCAGTGCGACCGAAACGGTCGTACGTCTTCCGGCACGCTCCTACGCGAGCGCTGAACTCGGCATCGAACCACGCGAGCGCGGCGCTGCACTCTTCGGAGCGTTCTACGCATGGAGCGAGAATCGCATTGGACTGCTGCGGCGCCGCTATCGGATTGCAGCGCACGAAGAAGTGCGCATCTTTCCCGATCTATCCGCCGTCGTCGGCACCGGACGGCTCGCGGAACGCCGTACGCTGCTCGAAGCGGGGCTGCGGCGTTTGCGCTCCCGCGGAGACGGAACCGAATTCGAGAGCCTGCGCGAGTATGCCGACGGCGATGCGTTTACGCGCATCGATTGGAAAGCGACCGCGCGGCGCGGGCGTACGATGGTCGCGCAACACGAACCCGAGCGCAGCCAAAACGTGATCGTGGCGCTCGATTGCGGTCGTTTGATGACGCCGCGCCTCGGCGCCGTGCGCAAATTCGACTACGCGCTGACGTCAGCGCTCTCGATTGCCCGCGTCGCGCAGCAGGCCGACGACAACGTCGGCGTTACTGCCTTTGCGGCACGACCGATCCTCGAACTCGCACCCCGCCGCGGCGCTGCGCACTTCCGTACGCTCGCGCACGCGCTCTATGACGTCCAGCCGCGCTTGGAAGAAGCGGACTACGAGACGATCTTCGCCGCGCTCGGACGGCGTTACACCAAACGCAGTCTGATCGTCTTATTCACCGACATCTTTGATCCCGTGACCTCGAGCGCCGTGCTCGCCGGCGTGGCGACGCTCGTGCCGCGCCATCTCGTGGTGTGCGTGCTGATGAACGACGCGGTGCTGGCGGCGGCGCTCGACGACGACGTGCACACTCCGACGGCCGCATTTCGCACCGCCGTTGCCATGCGTCTTTCCGACGAGCGCGCCAAAGCCGTTGCCGCCTTGCGCGGCCGCGGTGCCATCATCATCGACGTCCCCGCGCCCAAACTGACCACCGCCCTCATCGACACCTACCTCGACATCAAAGCCCGCGGCCGGCTGTAGACCTAGCGGGCCTCATGCGGCCGGCAAAACCGAAATAGAGAATCAGTGCGACGGCGGTCAGCGCGCCGACGCTGAAGCGAAACAGCTCCGTCGTGCGTTGCGGCGTCACGAAGCCTTCGATCGTACCCGCGATGCAAAGCAGACCCGCGACGCCCATCATGAGCACGCCCGCGCGGCGAGCATTGACCTGGAGGGCGTCGATACGGCGCAGGCGGCCCGGCGCAAGAATGCCCTTCGCGAGCAAGAGGCCCGCGGCGCCCGCGATCTGTATCGACGTCAGCTCGATGACGCCGTGCGGCGCGATCGTCGCCCAGAAATCAGTACCGAATCCGCGCGACGCGAAGAGCGCACCGAGACCGCCGAGCATCAGGCCATTGTTGAGCACTTCCCAGACGGTCACGATGCCCAAGCTCATCCCGCCCGCGAAGGCGAGCAGTGCGACTTGAATGTTGTTGCTGATGATGAAGGTCGAGATCGCCGGCGCCATGGTGCGATCAAAGCCGAAGTTTGAGTCGTGCAGGCTCTTGCCGATCGTCGGAATTTCAGCCGCCGGCAAGAGAGCGTAGGCGTTGGCCGGGCGCATCGACACGAGCCAGTACGAGACGACCCATGCCGCCACGAAGAGCGCCGTCGTCGCCGCGATGATCGTTCCGGAGCGCCGCACTTCGCGGGGAAAGGTGGTGGTGAAGAACGTTGCGATGCGCGTCCATCCGCCGCTTTCGGCGTCGGCCTGAACGACGACATAGCTGCGCGCGGTCAGCCGGTTGAGATACGCACGCAATTCCGGCGAGTACCCGCGACTGGCCGCAGCTGCCAAGTCGGCCGTTACGGAACGGTACAGGAGCGCGAGTTCTTCCAGTTGCTCGGGATCGGTGCGCCGCACCCCCTTGCGGTCGACGCTCGCCAGCAATCCCTCGAGTCGCTGCCAGCCGTCATGACGGCGTGCCGTGAACGTCCGCTCGCGCACGCCTACGCATTTGTCGGCCCGACGCGCACGGAACCTGTAACGCGGGCCGAGTATAGCGACTTGCCATGTCCAGCAGGATTTAGCACATCGAGCGCACGGTCGACGTCGCGACGGGCGAAAGCGTCGCTTTTTCGTATGAACTCGCGGGCCTGGGCAGCCGCTTCTTCGCGGTCTTCATCGACATCGCGATTCAGGTCGCCGTCGTGCTGATCGGAGCGCTCGGCTTGACGTTGCTCGCTACTGGTCCCGGCGCGCACGCGGCCGCCGCCGCAAGCGTGCCCACGAAGCTCGAACACGCCGTCCTTATCGGTCTGCTCGTCGCGGCCGGTTTTTTGCTGTTCGACGGTTACTTCATCATCTTCGAATGGCTGTGGTGCGGTCGCACGCCGGGGAAACGGCTCATCGGCATCCGCGTCGTGCGTGACGGCGGTTTCGCGCTGGATTTCACGAGCTCGGTCATTCGCAACGCGATTCGTATCCTCGAATTCGCGCTAGGGTTCTATGCGATATCAGCGCTGGCGACGTTGCTCTCCCCGCGCAACCGCCGCCTAGGTGACATGGCGGCTGGTACGATCGTCGTGCGCGACGGGCGCTTCGAGCGCGCCGCTGCGCCGCCGCTAGGCAGCCGCGACGGCGCGGACGATCCGCTCGTGCGTGAACTCGGCGCGCCCCAGCGTGAACTCGTCCGCCGCTATGCGGCGCGCCGCGCCACGCTCAATCGTATTGCGCGCGCCGCGGTTGCCGCGGACATCGCCGCGCTCGTACGCCCCCGCCTCGCCGCGTCGTTCACGCACCTGGGCGACGACGAACTGCTCGTGTATCTTGCCGCGACGTCCCTTAGCGGAGACGCCGAACCGCCGCTCCGCTAGCGATGCCTGAAACGCCGGAACGTTTCTCGCGCGAACACGAGCGCTGCGCGTTTGCGGTCTTCGTACAACTGCGCCGCTTGGGCCGGGGTCATGTGATGCCCGTTCTCATAGAAGAAGCCTGCGCTTTCGCCGACGACGATTGTTCCGGCGTACGCGATGGCGGCCTTGATCGGAATGCCTGCGACGGGAATGAAGCCCGCGAGTTCGCGTGAGAGCGCCCGCCAGCCGAGGCCTCCGCCGACGACGGGCAGCAGGTCCCAGATGCGTTGTACGTCGGGATCCTTGCCGTACGTCGCGCCGACTTGCATCAAAAGCGCGACTTGAATCCCCGTGATCGCGACCATGTCCCCGGCCGCTGCCACGGCGCCGAGCACGATCCCGAGCACCGGAACCTTATCGACCAGGGCGCTGGCGGCCGCGATCTTGAGCGCCGACGACGCCGCGTCGCGCGTGATCTTTGACGTTACCGTTTCGCGCAGCGCCGGTAGGCGCCGGCCCACCGCGACCTCGACGCCCTTGCAGCGATCGATGAGGTGCACGAAGACGCGCCCGCGCAGCGCGCCGAGGCTGATTCGCGGGACGCCGTATTCAGCGACCTGGCCTACCGTCGGCGCAACGGCCGGTTGCTGTGCCTGTGCCGCGCCCTCGTCAACCGTCACGGCGAAGATGGGAAGCTTGAACGGCCGCAACAGGTCCAGCCGTGCGCCCGCGACGTCACCGGGCCGGCCTAGAAAGACGATCGCTTTGGCATCCGGCGGCGCCGGTACGCTCATGCGTCGCAGATCGACGGTTTCGAGGGTCGCCGGCGCATCGGAGGCGACGAATGCGTCGCGCCGCGCGAACAACAAAAGCGCACGAAATTCCGCGACGAGGCCGGGATCACCGCACAGCAAGAAACGGAACGGCTTGCGGCTTTCGGCCCCAACCGCGCGTGCCTTGGCACCGTGACGCACGAGGCGAAACGCCGCGTGCCCCGCGTTAATCGTGGTTGCCGTTGGTCGTTGCTCCGGTCGGGATGCGCGCTTCTTTGAACGGATCGTCGGCGTAGTCCATGTAGACCAACCCGAGGAAGATTTCCAGCGACTGCGAGCGCATGCCGCGCTCGTTGGCTACATCGATGATCGTGCGGTTCGTGGACCGCGCTTCGTCGATGATGGAGCTGGGCGTCGTATTGGTGTCGGCAGCGACGATCGACGCTGCCGCAACTTCGCCGGAGGTCAGATCATCGTGCTGCTTGGTCGCATAGTCGACGCCGTTGCTGCCGACCCGCTGTTGCAGCGCGTACCGCAAGGTCGCATAACGGTCGCGCGGGGAGCCCACCCCGAGCATCGTGATACGCGTCTGCAACTGCCGCGAGCGCGCGAGGTTGAGAAGTTGCTCCGCTTGAGAACCGGCGACGGCGGCCTTCGAAAGCGACTCGGTCGCCTTCTTCATCAGCGGGACCAGGGCGTTGTAGTCCATTTGATTGATGTCGCCGTTGAAGTCGAGTTGCGAGCGGCTCAGGCGCTGAGTGAAATCGTTGAGGTCGCCGAGCGACACGTCGAGCAGCGCGAGCGAACCACGCGCCGCATCAAGGGAGCGAACCATATCGCCGTCCGACAGTTCCATGTCGTCGAACATGCGCGGATACGAGGGCAACAGTGCGAGCGACTGCGCGGGGACGGGATCGAGGCCGAGCGGCGCACCCAGTTCGTGCAGGATGTTCGCATTCTCTTTGACGAGGCCGCTCTCGCGGTTTTTCTGCATCGTCCCGACTTCGTTGATCGCGGCCGACGATTTCGTGAAAGCGGCGTCGATGTAGCGGCCCATCGCGTTGAAGTTTTTCAGGACGGCGTCGAGCCGGCCGCCTTGGCGTACCGAAATGCGGCTGAGGTCAGGGATGCCGTATGACACGTTTTGAACGCGCGTGTTGACCGACTTGATCAAGTCTTTGCCGTCGTCGCGGCGGGCGGCGATCGTCGAATCGGCCTGCGTTTCACGGGCTTCCACGTCGGCGAGCTGAGCGCGCAACGGCGCCAAATTGGGCTTGCCGAGCGTGAAGTGCGGTTGACTTTCTTGTAAGGCGGCAATGTGCGAGAGTGCGGCCGCGCGCGTTTCGGTCGTGCCCTTCACAGCCGCCTGGCCGAGCGTCTGCCGGCTCTTGCCCGGCTCGCCAAGCGCGATCTGCGCTTCGCCCAGGTGCAACAGCGCAATCGTGTTGCCGGGGTCGGCGCGCAGCACTTGCCCGAACTTGAGCGCGGCGATACTGTAGCGCGCCTCGCTCTGATCGTGCAGCGCCTGCACCAGAATCTGATCGGTCGTGCGCTTCTTGGGATCGAGTTCTTCGTAACCGACGAGGTGCGAGACGCGGCTGGGGAAGCCGGGGTGGCTTTCGAAATACTTGTCGACCAAGCTCGAATGCTCGGATTCGGCGGTCCCCATGTGATTCATGAACGATACCATCGAGTCGGGATCGTAGCCCGCGCGCGACATCAGCAGCAGCCCGTACTGGTCGGCCTGCAACTCGTTGGCGCGCTCCTGCTTCGAGATCAGTCCCGCCTCGGCCAGCTGACCGAAGCGGTAGATGAACGGCGAGAAGATCGATGCGATGCTGAACAGAAGGTTCAGCGCTTGAGCTTTTGCCGGCAGGGTGACGGTATGACGCCGTTCGTTGTGGCCCGTCTCGTGCCCGATCACGCCCGCCAACTCGTCGTCGCTCTGGACGAAATCGAGCAGTCCCGAATTGACGTACACGTAGCCGCCACCGATCGTAAACGAATTAATCTCGGGCGAATCGAGGATCTTGATGTTGTACGGCAGATCGCGGCGCGCGACTTGGTTCCAGAGCTTGTCGCTGACTTCGCCGACCCAACGGTTCATGAGCGGATCGGTGACGACGTTGTATTGCTCGATGATCTGCTTTTCTTCTTCTTTGGCTTGCTGAACCTCGGCTTGCGTCGACATCGCGCGGGCCGGCGAAGGCACCATTGTAAAGATGAAGGATAGAGCGAACAGGGCGTGGCCCAAACGGCGGACGGACATGGCGATACCTCGGCGAGCCGGCACTCGAGGGCCGGGAGACGTTAATTCGACGCGAGTCCGCACCGCTCATGGCGCATGTGGACCCCCGTATGTGTATAAACCCTGATTGTTGTGCATTGGATGTGGATGACGAAGGGCCGTACCAGGTCTGCGTTGCATCGCACCGCCAAATGTTGCGCGGAACCGCAGCCGGCCTTGAGTTCGTCTTCGGCGAACGCTCTTTCGACGTTTCCGCCCGCGATATCGCGGCGCGCTTAGAGGAACGGCCCGACTTCTACCGAGGTAGCCGAGCCGTCGCGATCTTCGAAGGCGAGCCGCCGCCCGACGATGCCATACGCGGCTTCGCGCAGACCGTCGGCTCGCTCGGCATCGTGCTGCGCGGCATCTACGGTACGTCCGACGCGCGCGAACTGGCGGGTCGCATCGCGCTGCCGTACCTGGGCGAGCCGCCTCGGCCGAGCGTCGCCAACATCGCCCGAAAACGCGCCGCTCGGGCCGGCCGCGGAGCCGAGTTCACGCCCGAGTCGCGCTCGCTCGACGCCGATTTTGCCGGCGCCCGAGCCGACATCGCTTCGCGGCGCGCCCGTGGCGAGGCGTCAGTGGCCAGGCCGAAGTTCGACGCGGCGGCTCGGGCAGCGGCCGCCGCGGTGCTCGGCGGCGGAGCGCCGGCGGCATCGCCTCCGACGCTGTACCATCGCGGCACGTTGCGCGGCGGCCGCGCGCTGCAGCAGGTCGGCACCGTCGTCGTCGTCGGCGACGTGAACCCCGGCGCCGAATTGGTGGCCAGCGGCGACATCGTCGTCTTCGGAGCGTTGCGCGGCACGGCCCACGCCGGCGCGCAAGGTGACGCGACGGCACGGGTCTACGCGCTCGATCTCGCGCCGACGCAGCTGCGCATCGCGACCTTCATCGCGTCCGGCGACGGCGCGGCCGGCGGCCGAGAGCCCGAGGTTGCCTTCGTGCGCGACGGGCGCATCGCGACCGCCTCCATCGGTACGGCGGAGTTCGGGCGATGAGCGCCGGCCGCGCGATCGTCATAACCTCCGGCAAGGGCGGCGTCGGTAAGACGACGACCACCGCGAACTTGGGCGCGGCGCTAGCCAAGCGCGGCCGCAAGGTCGCTCTGGTCGACACCGACATCGGCCTGCGCAACCTCGACCTCGTGCTCGGCGTCGAAAAGCGCATCGTCTTCGATCTGGTCGAAGTCATCGAGGGACGTTGTCAGCTGCGCCAAGCACTCATTCGCGACAAACGGCTGCCGACGCTCGCGCTCTTACCAGCTGCGCAAACGCGCGAGAAAGAGGCGGTCGGCGAAGAGCAGATCAAAGGCGTCATCGATGAGCTGGTCGAGAGCAACGACTATGTGCTGATCGACTGCGCGGCCGGCATCGAACACGGCTTCCGCATGGCGATCGCGGGCGCGCGCGAAGCGATCGTCGTGACGACGCCCGAAGTGAGTGCCATCCGCGATGCCGATCGCGTGGTCGGGAAACTGACGCACGCCGGCTTGCCGTTGCGCGTCATCATCAATCGCGTGCGGCCTGAGATGGTTAAATCGGGCGACATGCTGTCCGTCGACGACGTGTGCGACGTCCTATCGGCCGAGCTGCTCGGCATCGTTCCCGACGACGAAGAGGTCATCGAAACGACGAACCGCGGCGAGCCCCTCGTGCTCGACGAGACCAAGCGCCTTACCCCAATCTACGATAAGATCGCGCGGCGGCTCGATGGCGAAGTCGTTCCCTTCACGAATCTGGCCGCGCCCAGTTTCTTCGGACGGCTCTTCACGATGTGGAAGGCGGGATGATATGACGACGATGATGCGCGCGTTCGAAACGGGCGCCGCGGCGGTTCCGAGCACGCTCGAAACCGCAGCGTCGCCAGTCGAGTTGTTGCCGGTCGTGCAGCCTGCGCCCCAACCGGCGCAGCCGGAACTGGCGCCACCGCACGGGCGCGCGATCGTGATCACGAGCGGCAAAGGCGGCGTCGGGAAAACGACGACGACCGCCAATCTGGGAACGGCGCTGGCAGCGCGCGGGCAACGCGTCGTGTTGGTCGACGCCGACGTCGGTTTGCGCAACCTCGATATCGTGCTCGGTCTGGAGAGCCGTGTGCGTTTTCATCTGCTCGATGTGCTCGAAGAGAAAGCGACGCTGGAGGAAGCGCTCATCCGCGACAAGCGCACTGAGTCGCTTTCACTCCTCGCCGCCGCGCAAACACGCGAAAAGGAAGACGTCGTCACCGCGCAGATGACGACGCTCATCGAAGAGCTACGGCGTCGCTTCGACTACGTGCTGATCGACTGTCCGGCCGGCATCGAGAAGGGTTTCAAGAACGCCGTCGCCGGTGCGCAGCACGCCATCATCGTGTGCACGCCGGAAGTTTCGGCGGTGCGCGACGCCGATCGCGTGGTCGGTTTACTCCCGAACGATTGGCGTCCGGACTTGATCGTGAATCGCGTGCGGCCGCAACTCGTCAAGAAGGGCAAGATGCTGTCGGTCGACGACGTGAACGACATCTTGCGGCTGCCGCTGCTCGGCGTCATCGCCGAAGAACCCGGTGTGATCGTCGCGACCAACAAAGGGGAACCGCTGGCGCTCGATCCGGCCAGCGGCATCGGCGCCGCTTACCGCGCGATCGCAGCCAAACTCGTCGGCGAAGAAACGCCCGATGCCAGCGACGTGGGGTCGAACGGCGGCGGCTGGTTCGCCAAGCTGGGCGCGCTGTTGGGAGGACGCTAAGCCGTGCTCGATTTTCTCAAGAAGCTGTTCTTGCCGCCCGAGCGTTCCAGCGAGACGGCCAAAGAGCGGCTGCGCGTCGTGCTGCTCTCCGATCACCTCTCGCTCGCGCCCGAGACGGTCGAAGCACTCAAGCGCGATCTGCTCGAGGTGATCTCGAAGTACGTTGAAATCGACCTCGCGCATGCCGACGTCAGCTTCGAACAGCGCGAACGCGACGTAGCCATGCTGGCCAACGTCCCGATCACCGGCATCCGGGAATATCCCCGGCCCACGGCGCCGCGCAACGTTGAACCATCACCGGCACCACAGCCGGCCGCCCACGCGCTCGAGTCCACTGAATCGTCCGGCGACACAGAGGCGGCACCAGTGGACGAGGCGGAGTCAGCCTTGGCGCCTGCTTCCGACATCGAAGAGAGACAGCCACCGCCGACGCGGGCATCGCACGCCGCCGCTCCCCGGCGGCGCCGCCGCAAAAAGAGTGTGGCCATACAACCCTCGTAAAAGTTTCCGTCGAGGGGCGCCAGAACGGTACGGTACGTGGAAAGGCCATGGTACCGTTCGTTCAACTGGGTGATGGCGTTGACGGCGCTCGCAATCTCGATTGCCGGCGTCGTGTTCATCGGGTCGGCCGATCTGCACTCACCCGATGCTGCGAGTGAATGGCGCAAACAGGTCGCCTATATCCTGATCGGGCTCGCCGTCATGGCTACCTGTGCAGCGATCGACTATCACAAGTGGCAACGCTGGTCGTTCGGACTCTATATCGCGAACCTACTGCTGCTCGGTTTGGTGATGGTCGGCGGCCGTAGCGCCCTCGGCGCGCAGCGCTGGATCAACCTCGGGCCGGTGCAGTTTCAGCCGTCGGAACCGGCCAAGCTGATTCTGGCAATCTGCATCGCGGCGCTGCTGGCACGCGTGGCCGTCGTCGGGTGGCGCGAGATCGGGATGACCTTGGGCGCAGTCACGGTTCCCGCGCTTCTTATCCTCAAACAACCCGATCTTGGAACGACGCTCGTCATCTTCGCGATCGTGACCGCCGAATTGTTCTTGGGGGTCGCGAACCTGCGCCAATTTCTCGTGTACGCTTTCACCGCACTTGCCGGTGCAGCGGTGGTGGTCGGCACGAACGTGGTGCTCAAGCCCTTCCAGCGGGACCGCCTGCTGGTCTTCCTCCATCCCGATGCCGACCCGCAAGGCGCCGGTTGGAACCTCAACCAGTCGAAAATCGCCGTAGGCAGCGGCGAATGGTTCGGTAAAGGACTGTACCATGGCACCCAGACGCAACTGAACTTCGTACCCGAGCACTCGCGCGACTTCATCTTTACGGTCGTCGGCGAAGAGACCGGCTATATCGGGTCGCTGTGTCTGATCGGTTTGTACGCGGTCGTGCTGTTCGGTGCCGTGCGCGCCATGCTGGCCGCGCGCGACCGCTTCGGCGTGCTGCTTGCAGCCGGCTTGATTGCAATGTTCGCATTTCACATCACCGTCAACATCGGGATGACGGTCGGCATCATGCCGATCACCGGCATCCCGCTGCCTTTCATGTCATACGGCGGAACCGCCATCCTGACCGACTTCGCCGCGATCGGCGTGCTCCTGAACATCTACGTGCAGCGCGACAGGCTCGTGTTTTGAGAATCGATCATCTCCAAGGGCCGCGCTCGAAGCTAGGCCGCTAAGGAAGCCAAGCGGGACAACACCTTTAAGAGGACCCGTCCTCCACAGCCGCCAAGGACTGGCTATCCGATTTAAGATTTTCGCGTGCGCGCCGCAGTTCGGCCGCGTCCGCAACCGAAACATCGGAAGACGCTCAGGTCGCGCCGCGGACTATCCGCATCGGCTGCGATCGGTGCGCGCCGCCCGCCGCTAAACGCCGGGCCGGAACAATTGAATATGTGGCGCCCGCCCTGCGAGGCGCCAACCGATAAGGTAGCGCCGCTTCCCGCGGCGCTACCGAGAAAGGCAATGGAACGTGCCAACTGAGATCCTCATCTCGAGCGACCCCTGGGAGAACCGGGTCGCCATCCGTGAGGACGGAGAACTCGCCGAAATCTACTTCGAACGCGAAGAAAAGGTCATCGGCTCGATCTACAAAGGTAAAGTGGTCAACGTGCTCCCCGGCATGGGAGCGAGCTTCGTCGACATCGGCCTCGGCCGAAACGCCTTCCTCTACGTGGACGACATCAACAAGACGCCGCTCAACATCGGCGACGTCGAGATCACGCAAGGCCGCAGCGGCTGGACCATCAACGAAAAGATCAGCAAGGGTGACGACGCCCTCGTGCAGATCGTCAAGGAGCCGCGCGGCCTCAAGGGCGCGCGCATCTCGACGAACATCTCGCTGCCCGGCCGCTACTTGATCCTCATGCCGACGGGCCGCTATTCCGGCGTCTCGCGCAAGATCGAGAGCGCCGAGGAGCGCAACCGCCTCAAGACGATCATGAAGATGATCCGGCCGCCCGAGATGGCGACGGTGGTCCGCACCGCAGCCGCCGGCGTCAGCCAATCCGAGCTGATCGCCGATCTGGGCGTGCTGATCCGCATGTGGCACGGCATTCTCGAAAGCTACAAGCGAGCGCAAGCGCCGGCGCTGATCCACAAGGACATGAATCTCGTCTTCAAAGCCGCGCGCGATTTCATTACGCCGGAAGTCGACCGCGTGCTGATCGACGATATGGAAGATTTCGAAAAGGTGCGCGACTTCATGCGCCTCCTCGGCCCGCAATACGTCGACCGCATCGAACATTACGACGGTGGCCGCTCGCTCTTCAAAGATTTTCACATCGACGATGAAGTGCAGAAGCTGCTGCGTCCCAAGATCAACCTGGCGTCGGGCGGCTCGATCGTCATCGAATCGACCGAAGCGTTGACGGTCATCGACGTCAACAGCGGCAAATTTACCGGCGGTCGCAATCTCGAAGAGACGATCGTGAAAACCAACGTCGAGGCCGCCGCGGAGATCGCACGCCAAGTTCGGCTGCGCGACATCGGCGGCATCATCGTGTGCGACTTCATCGACATGTCGAGTGAAGCGTCGCGGACACGCGTCATCGACACCCTCAAAGCCGGGCTCGTGCGCGACCGCACGCGGACGACGATCCAGTCGTTCTCGGCGCTTGGTTTGCTCGAGTTCACGCGCAAGCGCGTCGGCAAAGACCTTTCGGGCCAACTGCGCGGCGCGTGCCCGACGTGCAAGGGCTTGGGCACGGTGATGTCGCCCGAATCGGTCGCCATCGACGCGTTCCGCGACGTGCGCCGCTTCGGTCACGGGCAAGGCAACGGCGCGGCACGGCACAAGCCGATCGAAGTCGTCTCCGCGCCGACCGTGGGCGCCCAGATTGAATATTGGTACGAGGACGAGCTGGCAGGACTCGAACGTGAACTCGAAACGACGATCGCCGTGCGCGTCGACCCCGCGTTGCATCCGGAAAAGACGCGCATCTTCGAGTTGCCCGATGAAGCCGCGGCCACCGCGCCGCCGCCGAGCGTCCGCGTCGGCGACGAACTGGAAGCGCCGCTCGTGAGCGCGCGGCTGCCGGTTGCGACCTCGGCCCTGGCGCTCGTGGGCGACCGCCTGGTCGAGGTCGAAAATGCGGCGGGCGCCGCGACCGACACCCTGCGCATCAAAGTGATCGATATCGACGAGGACGGCACGATCCTGGCCGAGCCGCGCGGCCCGGTCGCGCTGCCGGCGGCCGAAACCCGCAAGCGGCGTCGCCGCGGCGGACGCGGGCGCCGCAAACCGCTCGAAACGCCGGCCGAGCAGGAAGAAGAATTGCGTGCGCTGGCGGAGGAAGCCGCCAAGGGAATCGGCCGCCCGGGCCTTGGTATCTCGACGACGGCCGAAGCCGAAGCCGAGGATGCCGAATCGCGGGCTCACAAACCGCTCGGGCCGGCCCTCGCGACCGTGACGCCGATTCGGCCCGTGCCGGACTACGCGTCGATCGATGCCGCCGGCGAAGGCCGCGCGTATGCAACGTACGGCGGCCCCGGCGACGAGGGGCGCAAGCGTCGCCGCCGTCGCCGCCGTCGGCGCCCGGGAGCTGCTGAGGGTCTGCCGGCGGCAGGCACTGATGTTGCAGCCGCACCTGCTGCGGGCGGCACGCCACCCGTGGACCCTTCCTTCGTCGCGCAACCGACGGAAGACGAAGAGGACGAAACGGCGGCAGCTGCGGCGGTCGCCGGCGATGATGGCCAAGTTCGCCGGCGCCGTCGTCGCCGCCGGCGTCGCGGCCGGGGTCAACTGCCGGACCAAGCAGCGACCGCGGCACAAACCGTACCCGACCGGCACATCTTCCGCGTCGACGGAAGCGGTGGGGCCGAGCCGACGGGCCGGACGGCGCCGCCGGAGCCCAGTCGCGCGATTGCGCCGCTCGAACGGAAGGCCGCGCCCCCGGCAGTCGAAGCCCCGCCTCCAAGCCTCACCGTTCCGGAGATGCCCGAGAAGGCGCCCAAGGTCGCGAAACCCGCCCGCCGCCGGACGCGCACCCAAGCGGAACCAGCGGAGTTCACGGTCGCGCAGGCCGCACTTCGGGGCACGGTTCCGGGCGCGCCGCCAGGCGTGCCGGGTACTGGACCGACGGAGCCGAGCGTCAGTTATGCGATGCCCGCACCCGAGAAAGCCGCACCGCGCAAGCGCGGGCGTCCACGAAAGGTCGACGTCACGGCTGCGAGCGCGATACCCGAGGCGGCCCAGCCCGCCGCGGTCACGGCTCGTAAATCCGCCGGAACGGCGCGCAAGACGACGGCCAAGAAGTCGTCGACCGCCGCCAAAAAGACGTCCGCCAAGAAGACGACGGGCGCCGCTAAAAAGACCGCCGCCAAGAAAGCGCCGGCCGCCCGCAAGACAACCGCGAAGAAGACCGCCACCACCACGCGCCGCAAGACGACCTAGTGCACAAGGTGGACGTCTTCGTCGATTTCGACGGGACGATCACCGACCGCGACACCTTCGATGTGCTCGTGCGGCACTTCGCGGGCGATGCTGCTTGGCACGCGACCGAGCGTGGACTGCACGACGGCAGCGTGGCGTTGCGCGACGTGTTGCAGTTGCAAGCGTCCCACGTGCGGGCCGGTTTTTCCGAGGTCGCGGCGCTGTTGGAGCGCTTCGTCCGGGTCGACGAGACCTTTGCAGCGTTCGTCGCGCGATGCCGAACGCTCGGCATGGCGGTGACGGTAGTCAGTTCCGGCGTCGAGCCGCTTATTCGGCTACGATTGGCAGCGCTCGGTCTTGGCGACTTGCGCATCGTGGCCAACCAGGTCGATGCCGACCACGCCGGCTGGCACATTCGTTTTCGGGATCACGTGCCCAACGGAACAGACAAGGCCGCGCTCGTCCATGAAGCGCGCGAGGCGGGCGCGACGTCCATCTTCATCGGCGACGGCCTGTCCGATTACGCCGCGGCGCTCGAAGCCGACTACCGCTTCGCGCGCCGCGGTCGCGCACTCGAACGGTATTTACGCGACCGCGGTCTCCATTTCGAAGCCTTTTCGTCCTTTGCGGATATTACGTGCCGGTTACCGCTTGCGCGATCTTGCCTTGCAGGTACGTGATGGCCGAGCGCAGTTGCGGATCGGTCGTCGGATCACCCAGGCGTGCCGTCTTGGGTTCGATGGTGACGATGTCGGGGGTGATGCCGACGAGGTTGATGTCGCGCCCGTGCGGCGTTAGGTAACGGGCGGTCGTGATCTTGACGGCGGAGCCGTCGGGCAGCGGATGGATCGTCTGGACGACGCCCTTGCCGTACGTTTTCTCGCCGATCAGTTCACCGACGCCGTTGTCCTGAATGGCGCCCGACGTGATCTCCGATGCCGATGCGGTGTACTTGTTGACGAGCACCGCGAGCGGCTTGGGCGCGATCGCATCGTCTTCGGCGTCGTACTGCGTGTCGCGGCCGCCGCGGTCTTGCACCGAAACGATCGGTCCCGACGCGATGAACTTCGAACTGACGTCGATGGCAGCGTTCAAGTAGCCGCCGCCGTTGTCACGCAAATCGAGGATGTACGCCTTGGCGCCCTCGTTTTGCAGACGCGACAGCGCTGCGCCCAGTTCCGAAGCGGTGCTCGCTCCGAAGACCGTCAAGCGCGCGTACCCGATGCCGTCCGGCAACAGTTTCGCGTAGACGCTCGGCTGATGGATCGTATCGCGCGTGATGGAAACGATCGGGATGGGCGCGCCGCTGCGCTGGATTTCCAGGCGGACCAGCGTGCCCTTCGGTCCACGCAACATCTTTGAATCCTGTTCGGTCGTTAGTCCCTTCGTCGACTTGCCGTCGACCGAAACGATGACGTCGCCCGATTGCAGTCCCGCTTTGTCGGCCGGACCCCCCGGAATCACTTCGTTGACGTCGAGGAACTTCGTCTTGTCGTCGACCCCGATCGAAATGCCGACGCCGCTGAAGTTTCCGCCGTCGAGCCCCTCATTGAGCGCGGCGTATTCTTTTGGCGACAAGAAGACCGTGTATTTATCGTGCACCGAGTCGAGCGCGCCCGAGATCGCGGCGTACGTCAGAGAACGGCTGCCGAGTTTGGCGCCGTAGGCGTTCACCGCAGCGCCCACTTCGCGTTCGAGCGCGCGTTCGTTCGCATCGGGATCGGCCGTCGCCCGCGGCTTCACCACGTGCGGATTCTTGATGCCGCTCTTGGTTAAGTACTCCAGTACTTCCGTGCGAGCCCCGTCGAGCACCGTCTGCGGATCGACCTTCTTATAGAATTCCTGTGAGAGCAGCGAATAGCTGATCTGCAGCTCGTCGCTCTCGAGGCCGGTCAGTCCTGAGGCGGTGGTCGGAGCGGTGAGCGCAGTCCCCAGGAGCGCAGCGGCGGCGAGGACGGGCAGGGCACGATTCATTGGACGTCTGTTACCTGTTGGCGGTGCGCCGGAGATAGGCTTCGGCGGCGGTAAGTTGTTGGTCTTGCGGCGTGCCGATGAGGGGCAGATCCACCCGCTGATCGACGACGATATCGGGCTCGATGCCCTTGTGCTGAATGTCGCGCCCGCGCGGGGTGACGTATTTGGCGGTGGTGATCTTCAAGGCACCGCCGTCGAGCGTGTTGTAAATGCTTTGCACGACGCCTTTACCGAACGTCTTGGTACCGATGAGCGTTCCGACCCGGTAGTCTTGAATTGCGCCGGCCGTGATCTCCGAAGCGCTGGCGGTGAACTTGTTGACCAGGATGACGAGCGGTTTGGCGCCGACGTAGGCGCTCTCGTCGGAGGCGGTCTGACCGACCGCGGCTTTGGTGTCGCGATCACCGAAGCGGTCGATCGTCGACACGATCGTGCCTTGCGGAATGAACAGACTGGAAATGCTGACGGCGGCATCGAGATAGCCTCCGCCGTTGTTGCGCAGGTCGAGAATGTAGCCGCGGGCATTGTGCGCCTTGCCGTGCAACAGTGCGCGGCGCACTTCATCGTAGGAGGTGCGGCCGAAGTCGGCGAGGCGGATGTACTCGAAGCCGTCCTTCAGCTCGGCGTGAACCGACGGCACCACGATTTGCCGCCGCGTGATCGCGATCGTACGCGGCGTGGATGAACCGGTGCGGCGAACCGCAATGTGGACGACCGTGCCCGTCCGGCCGCGAATCAGCCGTTCGACGTCGTCGACCTTGAGCGGAGCGACCGCACGGCCGTCGACCGCGATGATGCGGTCGCCCGTTCGTACGCCGGCGCGCGCCGCCGGCATGCCTTCGATCGGTTCGACCAGGATCGCCTTGCTGCGCGGGTCTTGCACCATGTAGACGCCGATGCCGCCGAAGTCGCCGCCGCGCAACGACTCTTCGAGCGAATTGATCTCCGTCGGCGACAGGTAGGTCGTATACGGATCACCCAGCGACGACAGCATGCCGCGAATCGCCGCCTGCGTGAGCTCGACCGACGAGGTCTGCTTACCATACCGCGCTTGCGCGAGCGCCAGGTCGCGGTTGAGCGCCGCGATGTCCCGGTGTTGATCGCCGGTCGCCGTCAGCACCGGGATGCGCGGATTGGAAACGGCATGGGCTTTAAGGTAGATGACCAGCTCATGCTGTTCGCCCGTCAACAGCGTTTGGGCATTGACCGGTTTGTAATACGTGCGCTCCACTTGCCGGAAAGCGTTGTCGAGCATCGCTTGATCGCTGCCGTGCACGTCGCCCAGCAATGCGCGCAGCTCGATCGACGGAAAGCCGCTCGCGTTGTCGGTGAGCGCCTCATACGGGCGCACGTCGTGCTCGTGCGCAAGGTACAGCGCCCCGCCCAGAGACGCGACGGCGAGGATCAACAGAGCGGTCAGGGCTCGGAACGTTTTCGGCAAGATCCCGTCGATTTCTGCGGCAGTGAATGCGGGGCAACGAGGCGCGTTGGTGCTACTTGAACGCGCCCCACATCCTTTCGGTTGCAATCAGCGTTACCCTAAGTTCACGCCGGAAACCCTCCTCGTTTACGGGGAGATTGCGCCTCCCGGTACGTGACGGTCTACAAGCGAGAGCTGGGGTCGATGGGGACGCCGTTGATGCGGATTTCGAAGTGGAGGTGCGGGCCGGTCGCATCCCCGGTCGCGCCCACGGCCCCGATCGCCTGGCCGCGCTGCACGTCTTGGCCCTCGGCGACGAAGATTTGCGAACAGTGTCCGTAGAGCGTCGAGGTTTGGCCACCATGATCGATGATGATCGTGTTGCCGTAGCCGCCTTCCCAGCCGGCGTAGATGACGCGGCCGCCGGCGGAGGCGGTGATCGTGGCGCCCATCGGTGCGCCGATGTCGATGCCGGTGTGCATGCGGAAGCCGCGGCCGTTGGGATCGTTGCGCATGCCGAAAGGCGAGGTGATCGGGCCCGAAGCCGGCCAGGAAAAGGTGCCGGGCGCCCCTTCATTGACCGGCGGCGGGGCTTGCTGGCCGGCCAGCTGCGCAGCCCGGCGGCGGGCGGCTTCCTCGGCGGCCCGCCGGGCCTCTTCCTCGCGCTGGCGCTCGCGAATCATCGCTTCGAGCTGCGCTTCTTGCGCGGCCGTTAGGTCTTCGAGCTGCGCCACTTCATTGGCGACGGTGCGCCGTTGCACGTCGGCCGCAGCGACGAGAGCGGTGCGTTGGTCGGCGAGGGCGGCCAGTTGGTATCTCGTCTGCTGGGCTTCGCGCTGCGAGCCGGCCAGCTCGAGTTCGCGGCGTTCGAGCGCCGCGCGGGCCGTTTGCACGGCCTGCTCGGCGGCACGCCGGGCGCGCACCGTCCGAACGTTGGCCGCGATCAGGTAGCCGATGTCGTCCCAGCGTTCGACGAACTCCGCGAACGATGTCGCCGAGAGCAGGACGTTGATGTAACCGAGGTCGCCGCGCTCGTAGGTGTCCACCAGCCGCCGGCGCAGCGCGTCGTCGTGACGCCGTAGGGTGGCTTCGGCGGCATCGAGCTGGACGCGGTTCCAGGCGAGATTGCCTTCGTTGTGGCGGATGCGCGTTTCGATGACGTCGAGCGTCGCCGTGACGCGCGTGATGCCGGCGCCGGTCTGCACCAGTTGCTGGCGTAGATCGGAGGCGCGCACCGTTTCGAACTGCAGGCGCGCGCGGCGGTCCTCGAGACGCTTGCGGGTGGCTTCGATGCGCGACTGCTGCGACTGAATCTTGTCGCCGAGTGACGCGGCAGCAGGTTGCGGGAGAGCCGCCAGCCCCGGCGCGACTACCGAAGCGATGACGACGGCGCAGCAGAACGTGCGCAGGCGCAGAACCGGTTCTTCTCCTACGTCCGTAAGTGGCGTCCGACCGAAAACCACGACGCGACGATGCCGACCGCCGCGCCCACGCCCAACAGTTCGAGCGCGAACACGACCGCGTTGACGTCGGCGTCGTGTAAGGGGACGAACGGCAGCGCCAATGCCAGCTTGGGCAACAGTTGCGCGCGCGCGAGCGCCAGCAGGGCGACGGCGAGCGCCGCTCCGCAGAGCCCGGCCAGAAACCCTTCGCAGATGAACGGCAGCCTGATGTACCCGCTCGAGGCGCCGACGAGCTGCATGATCGCGATCTCACGACGGCGCGCGAACACCGTCAGGCGGATCGTGTTGGAGATGATGATCGCCGCCGTCACAATCAAGAGCGCCACGATGCCGAGGCCGATGCGTCCGAGTACCGCTGAGAGACGCACAAGTTTCTGCACGGCGTCCTGCGCGTACTCGACCTTCGCGACGCTCGGCATCTTGCGCAGCGCCGCTGCGACTTGGTCGACGTGGTTCGTGTCGATGGCGCGCACGCGCAACGCGTCCGGCAACGGATTGCTCGTCAACAGCGACATGTCGATCTGCCCGCGCAGCCGGTCGCGCATCTGCGCCAAGCCTTGCGCTTTGGGCACGTAGGTCACGCTTGCGACGCGCCGGTCGTGCCCGAGCTTGGCGACGATGGCTTTCGCGTCGGCGGCGCTTGCGGTGTCCTTGAGAAAGACGCTGACCTGAACCTGGTGCAAGACGTCGTTGCCGATTCGCCCGACCGTTTCACGGGTGAACAGAAAGGCTCCCAGCAGCAGGATCGTTACGGTCACCGTGCCGATCGCCGTCAATTGCATGATGACGTTGCGGCTGAAGTTGCGCGCAACCTCACTCAGAAAGAAGCGAACTCGTCCTGGGTCCAACGCTGTACCTCATGATCGGGAGTTCTGCCGTGTCCGCCGCCGCGCCGTTTCCGGCGTGATAGTAACCGCGTTCCTCGTCGGCCACGATGCGGCCGTCGTCGAGGCGGATGACGCGGCGGCGCATGCGGTCGACGACGAGCACGTTGTGCGTTGCGATCAGCACCGTCGTGCCTTTGAGATTGATGCGGTGCAACAGGTCCATGATGTCGTTGGTGTTCGAGGGGTCGAGATTGCCCGTCGGCTCGTCGCACAGCAGAATCTTCGGATTGTTGACGAGCGCGCGCGCGATCGCCGTGCGCTGTTGCTCGCCGCCGGACAGCTCGTTCGGAAACACGCGCGATTTGTGCGCCAGGCCGACGAGATCGAGAACGCGCGGAACCTGACGGATCACGTCGCGGCTGCGCGCGCCGGTGACCTGTAGCGCGAATGCCACGTTTTCCCAGACCGTCTTGTCGGGGAGCAGTTTGAAATCTTGGAAAACGACGCCGACGTTGCGGCGCAAATGCGGCACTTTAGAGCGGCGCAGCTTATCGACGCGGATGCCGTCGACGGTGACGCTGCCGCGGCTGGGGGTCTGCTCGCGATAGAGCAGCCGCAGCAAACTGGATTTGCCGGTACCCGAGTGTCCGACGAAGAAGACGAAGCTGCCCTTGGCGATCTCGAGGTCGATGCCGTCGAGGGCGCGCGTGCCGTTAGAATAGACGAGCGTCACGCCGCGTAGCGAAATCACGCGGCCGGCCCGGACCCGTACATTACAGGTGTTTTTCGGCGCCGAAGCGGAGCAAGACCTGCGTCATATGAATTTTGATTTTACCGAAGACCAGCGCGCCATCCAAACGCTCTGCCGCGACTTCGCCGAAAACGAAGTGAAGCCGCGCGCCGAAGAGATGGATGCGCAAGCCGAATTTCCCTACGACCTCGTCAAGAAGATGGCCGATCTCGGCTTGATGGGGCTGCCGTTTCCCGAAGAGTACGGCGGCGCCGGAGCCGACACGGTCAGCTACGCGCTCGCCGTTATGGAAATTTCACGTGCCGACGCGTCGACCGGCATCACGCTCGCCGCGCACGTGTCGCTCGGCTCGACGCCGTTTGCGATGTTCGGCACCGAGGAGCAGAAGCAGAAATACCTCGTGCCGCTGGCACGCGGCGAAATGCTGTGGGGTTTCGGGCTAACCGAACCGCAAGCAGGCAGCGATGCCGGCGGCACGCGCACGCGTGCCGAGTTGCGCGACGGGTCGTGGATCATCAACGGCACCAAGGCCTTCATCACGAACTCCGGCACCGAGTTGAGCGGCGGAACGACGATCACCGCAATCACCGGCACCGATGAGCGCGGCCGACCGGAAATCTCGAACATCGCTGTACCGCAGGACACGCCCGGGTTCACGCGTTCCAAGAAATACCGCAAGATGGGCTGGAGGGCGTCGGATACGCGGGAGCTGGCCTTCGAAGATGCGCAGGTGCCGGAGGGCATGCTGCTCGGCGCCCGCGGGCGAGGCCTCAAGCAGTTCCTCAAGATTCTCGACGGCGGCCGCATCTCGGTCGCAGCGCTCTCGGTCGGTTTGGCCATGGGCGCGTACGAAGAGGCGCTCGCGTATGCCAAGGAACGCCGCCAGTTCGGTCAGCCGATCTCGAAGTTTCAGGCGATCCAATTCAAGCTGGCCGACATGCTGATGGAGATCGAGCACGCCAAGCTGATGGTCATGCGGGCCGCTTGGGAGAAGGACAACGGGCGCGACTTCGTGATGAGCGCGAGCCTTGCGAAGCTGTACTCGGGCGAAGTATCGCGGCGCGTCGTCAACGAGGCGGTGCAGATTCACGGCGGCTACGGGTTCATGGACGAGTATCCGGTGTCGCGGATGTACCGCGATCAAAAAATCAATGAGATCGGTGAAGGAACGAACGAGGTGCAACGCCTCGTCATCGCACGCTTGATGGGGTTATGATGATGCCGAAGATTTGGAAGTTCTGTGCGCTTGCCGTCGCGGTGCTCGTGGTGCTGGCGTTCATCGCGATCCGGCCCGCGTTCGCATCGCTGAAGCCGGGCGCGACCGCGCCGGAATTCGCGACCCAAGCCTCGCTCGGCGGCAAGGTTTTCGACTTCGACTTGAAGGACGCGCTTGCGAAGGGTCCGGTCGTCCTCTACTTCTATCCGGCTGCGTTCACCAAGGGCTGCACGCTCGAAGCGCACGATTTCGCCGAGCACATCGACGACTACAAGAAGCTGGGCGCGACGGTCATCGGCGTGTCCGTCGATCCGATCGATAAACTCAACAAGTTCAGCGTCTCGGAGTGCCGCAGCAAGTTTCCGGTCGCCTCAGACGCAACGCACAAGATTTCCGAGTCTTACGATGCCACGCTCGGCGCCGGTCCCGCGACGGTCTCCAACCGGACGTCTTACGTGATCGCTCCCGACGGTAAGATCGTCTACGCGTACACGGCGCTCGACCCAAGCAAGCACGTCGCCAACACGCTCGA
>JAABUQ010004216.1_pt1 | contig 24846 bp, 14 predicted proteins | sample 5560001 | NCBI WGS metagenome assembly JAABUQ01 (sample SAMN10711888, study PRJNA513371) | rock metagenome | isolation source: Antarctica rocks | place: Antarctica: Victoria Land, Finger Mt nord | collected 2015-12-18
TAATTATAAAGTTTGTTAATCTTTTTTTAAATATAATTATTAAATATAATTCTTTAAAAAATATAATATTCGATAAAGAATTTTTATTTATAAATACTTTCTAATCCGAATTATATTATTATTTTAAAATTAAAAAATATTTATTAATTATATTTTACTTTTAAACCGATAATATAATAAAATAATAAAACTAAACTTTAAAATAATATTTATATAATTATTATAATTATAAGTATGGTAATTAAGCTATATTATTATTAATAATAGAATTTGTTTATAATAATTATTATTATAAAAATATTAAAATAACTTTATTTTTTATATATTATAATTATAACCTTATTATTCGTTTTGAAAATAAAATATTTAAAAATAAATAAATATTAATAATAAAAGAAAAAGCAAAAAAATTATAATCTATTTATATTAAATTTAAAAAAAATTATTAAAAAATAATAAAATATTAATAGAAATATTATAATAAGAAATATAAATTATAAACGTTCCTTATAAATAGTTTAATATTATTATTTATTAAGAATTTAAAGTAGAAGTACTTTAATAAGAAGCTATTTTATAAATTTATTAATTTTTTTTAAGTATTCGATATAATCAGAATATAAGCTTACCGCCTAGCGTTATTTAATATTTATCGGATTTACTTAATCTTTTATATTTTATTATTAAAATTTTATTATAATTTATAGGAAAATAATTAAAAATATATATTACTTTTTAAGCTAATAAATAATTAATAAGAATAGGAAATAAAAAAGGTATTAAGGAAATACTATTAAAAAAATATTATATAATATTAAATTAAATAGAAAAGCTAGAACTTAAAATATAATTAATAAGTTAATAAAAAGAATATAAGAAATATTATAAAGAATATTTAGAACTTTAAAAGCAAAATAAAAAAATAATAATTTTATTAAATATAAATATATTTATTATAAATATTCTAAAAAGCCCGAAGGTAGTAGAGAAAATATATTATTTAATAATTAAACTTATATATTAAAGGTATAATAATTATTCGACTTTAATATTAAATAAACTTAAAGATATTACTCCTTTAAAGCTAAGCCTAATAATCGCTTTTATATTAAACTTATATCGAAGTAGTAATAATATAGCGTTAATTATAACGCTTATATTTATATTAATTTTTTATAATTTTAATATTTATAAACTTAATAATTTTAGAATCTTTTTTTTCTTTTTATTTCCCCCTTTCTTCCTTCCTTAATACTTTTTATTTCTATATTTTCTTATATAAGGGTTAATTAAGTTATATAGAATTTAATATAAAAATAGAACTTATATTTCCCTTTTCTTCCTTAAATATTATAAATATTATTATAAAAATTATAAATATATTTTTAAACCTTATAATTTTACCCTTTTTAATAATAATATTTCTTTTTCTTTTTTTAATAATAAATCTTTTTTATAAAAATTAACAAAAATTATATAAGATTATTAAATATAATAATTAAAAAAAATAAATTAATAACTTTTCTAAATAAATAATAAAAGAATTAAAGATACTTTATAAAATAGCAAGTTTATAATAATTATTATAAACTTCCGCTTTTAAGCCTTCTAATAATTCTTTTATATAAATTATAACCTTAATAATTAAAGATTTATATATAAAATCTTTTAATTCCGCAGCTTATAAGGAGTTATAATAACTTTTAATAAAAACTATTTTAATAACTTTCTTAATAAAATCGAAGGCGCCGGCCTTAATATATAAAAATTAAATATAAATATAAATATAGAAAGTATATAAAGGGATTATATATTTATTAAAGTTATAATATTCCCTACGGTATTAAATATAAATATAATTAAGGGTAAAACTAAGATAGAACAAAACAATTTTGCCTTTAAAAATAATAATTATATAATATAAATAAAAAAAAGTATATTATATATATATTAATTATAATTATATGATAATTATAAAATAAATATATAATAATAATATATAACAAAATAAAACAAATAGAATATTATAAAATAGGAAAGATATATTAAAGCTTATATTTATAAAAAATATAAATAATAATAAAATAATATTTATATTATTTATTTTAATTCAAAGGGCTAAATAAAAATAAAAAGTATTATATAATTATAATTATAAAAGAAAAATAAATATAAAAGAATTTTTTAATATTATAATTTTATATATATTAAACTGTATTATTAATATAACAATACCGGTATAATATTAAAAAAAGGAGCTATATATAATAATAAATAATAAATTAATAAATATTTATATTATAGTTATTATATTTACCGAGTAGTATTTAAAATATTATAATATTATATATTCTTTTTTTTTATATTTCTTATAAATTTAAAAGATTTTTGAAATATTATATATATAGAAATTATATAAAATATATTAAAACTTTTTTCCCTTTATAATATTTATAATAAAGGGTTTTTAATAAGTTTATAAGGATACTAGTTTGTTATTTAAAATTTTTAAAATTAATATTTAAAAAAAAAAAAATTATAAAATTATATATAAATTTTAATATTATATATATATTCTATATATACTTTAATATATAATTAAAAGTTATATTAATATTAAACTTATTAAAGCAACTTTATATTTATTTTATTTAAAATTTTTATTTTATTATTTTAAAAGTCCCTTATTTTTTTAATAATAACCGTTAATTCTTTTATCCTCTTAAAGGATAAAGTTAATAATAATTACTTATCTATTGCATTTAATTTGCGTTCTATTATCATAACAGCTATATCTAGTTATTATATTCTATATTACCATTTACTATATACCCTAACAGAAAGCGATAAGTAAATTAAAAGCTTAGCTTAATAAAAAATTTAAATTAAAGTATTTAGAAGCTATTTTTTTTTATTTAAAAATAAAAATCTTAAGAAATTACGATAATTATATAATAATTATTACTTAAAAGGGTTATATCGCCTAAATATTTAAGCAATTAGGAATAGAAAATTACTATACTGTTAAGAATATTATAAACAAGAATATAAAGCTAGAATAGTTACTTCTTAAATACGTTGCTAATAAGAAGTTAAAAAACGATTTTATATCTATTATTAAAGCCTTAAATTAAATAACCGAAATAAATTAATTTAATATTAATTTTGTAATATATCGTTTAAATAAGTACCTTATATAATTAATAAATAATTATTATATAATAGCAAAACGGGTAATAAAATATTTAATTAATATAATTAAGATTGGAATAATATTTAAATCAAATTATATATATAATAGGACTTTTTAAGCCTATTCTAATTCTTTCTAATATAATAATATTAATAATAATAAATTTATAATAAAATATCTTTTTAAATTAATTAATAAACCGGTTAGTTAAAAGTTTAAATAGGAATTAATTATAATTATATTATTAATTAAAGCTAAATATATTGTTATATTAAAAATATATAAAGAAATTATATATTTTAAAAATTTGCTTTAAGAACTTAAATATAATAAAAATTATATAAAAATTATAAAAATAAATTTAAATAATAAATTAATAATTAATTTAACCGAAAACCTTATAATATACCCTAAAACAAAGTATATATAACTTCGGTATTATAAAATAAAGAAGTTAATATAAAATAAAAATATAATTATAAATTAAATCCTTATCGAAAAAATAATAATAAATCCTTTAATAAAGTTAATAATAATAATAAGCCTAAAATATATATTCTAATTACTAAAGCTGGCTTAGGAAGGTAAAAGAAAAAATATAAAACTTAATAAATTATTTATTAATAATATTTTAAAAGTTATTATAAAACCTAAAAAGGAGTATTAAAGAATAGTTAAAGTAATCTCTCTAATAATATTAAATTAAATTAAATCTAATATATCGCAATCTTAGATTATTATTAACTAGGTTATATACCGAATAATAAGGGCTATACTTAGGGTATATCAGCTTTATTAAATATCTTATTATTTATAGGGCCTAGATTGATCAGCCGAGTATATAGATGAGCCTGTATTCCTAGGTAGATAGAGCAATTGAAATCTCCTAAGCCAACATCCTCAAAAGGGAGATAACCGTGTACCAACGGAACTCACACCAGAGTTCCAAAACCGAACCAGCAAAGAACACCGTCGATCCAGCTTCACAGAAAATTTTGTGACAATCAAAAAATTCGCACTCGCAGCGTTCAGTAACCATGCGCTCGTTATCGATACGACCTCAGTGGGTGTCACATTCTGGGCTACCGGGCCAGCAAAGGGCCGTAAATGCCTCGTTGAAGAAGATGATGGGACTAGGCGATCAGTGTCGCTTTACACCGAGGACGGATCTGGACTCATTGAGGGCAAGGTCTATCGTGTTAGGAAGGAGATCTGATTCGGCTGCGTTCATAGGATATACGGCGTTTTGAATTTGGCGTTAGCGACATCATAATGTAATAAACACTGTGCTTACCGATCACATTCTCGAGAACACTTCGCCAATCGTTCATCTGATCCCTCGGAGGACACATCTCTAACGCTCCAGCCGCTCCCTCCAGAAATACAATACCAATTGTTGTTTTGCCGCCTTTGTCCACTGTCGCTCTAAAACCATGGCTTTGTTCCGTAAGTCATCTGTCTCCTGTCGACATTGGCGACAATGGACAATCCTGACACTTCGCAGGCTATATTTTCGATGCCGGGTTGCCGTCTGGAGTTTCTTCTGCATCCATCTTCATCTTCGACTTCGTACCGACATCCGCTCACTACCGAACGCTCGAGTATCATTCTTAACCTGGCTTTTATAAATACAACTATACCGATCAGATGCCTCACTCGAAAGATACCCCACGTACAGCGGGCTGGAAGAAAGCCGATTACTCAGCAGCACCTCCGAAGATGAAGGCTGCGAAGGGCGCGTTGAAAAAGGTCGTTTTGCGATCCATCCTTGCTATTAGAGGTAAGGACTATGACAAGATCAAGGACGAGTCCTTGCTCTCCCGCAAGCCCTTCCCAAGCGAACGTGACTTGAAATCCGTTGAGGGTCCCCTTAGCGGCCAGAGCACGAACCGCGGCGTCGTTGGCTATGCCACGGGTCAGCAGTATCTGGTGATACAGGATGACGGCACATGGGGCAAGTCATTCTTCTCCTTGGCGGAAGCCTACGGAGTAAATGACACGGTGGTGATGCCACTCTCAAACGACTTCCACGATCATCTGGAATTCAACACTTCGAACTCCTGCCCAGCTGATGATCTTCCCGAGAAAAAGTTGCGTCACAAGGGCCAAGGAGAGATGACGTTTTGGGCAGAGGGTCCCGCCAAAGGGCGAAAGTGCCTAATCGAGGAAGAAGATGGAAGGAGGCACCTAGCCTCCCTGTACACCGATGACGGTTCGGAGCTGAGGGAGGGTGAGATCCTCCACATTAGATACGAGGTGTAAGTACCGGATGTGCTAGTAGACGGTCGTTACTTGTTCTTCTTGTTGGCATGTGCGGTTATGCGATCAGCTTACTTGTAGAAAGCAATATCACAGTCCTTACCACAACATATCTCCAGATGCAAATGTTGCGCAACGAAATTCCTTTCCCAAAGCTATAGTAAAATCAGTAATGCTTGATATAGAGTATGCAACACAAACAGGGCAGCAGCAACCCGTTGACACACGGGAGGAGCACCCTGCCCTCATGATTATGCGACAATGAGGGCGAGGGTGTTGATTATACAGCCTTCTCTGGTAGAAGCGGTTCATTCTTTGGGTCGTACAATTCTCAATTCTCATCGCCAAACTTTTTTGTTTTGTAGAATTCTCCAACACCAAGCTGAAATATTGACGTTGAATCCCTCAGTCTATAAATTTCCCTCTTGCTACCAATCTTCTCTCCTTCTTCAAACATCTCATAGCTCATAAAAATACAATCCCACTTCTCACAATTAACCACTGTCTCAACCACTGTAAATCATATATATATACTTCCACTTGCAATACCTCACTGGTGTCTCACGCACTGTACTGACCAGCCATTCACTGTACACTTGAAAGATCACCACCACGATCTTCCACAAGATGCCTACTCCAAAAGCCTTGAGGAATTCAAGGCAGCAAGCGGCCGAGCTGTTCTCCAAGTTGCTTCGCCGGACTCCCAGATCAAGTGCCACCACTCAGGCAGAAGTGCCACGCCCACAATTTTCACATCTTGCTCCAGAGGTCCTTCTCCTGGACCCCGGGCTTGCCTTCCAGCCTAAGCAATGGCGAAGTGTTGCTGTATCAAGAAGCTGCAACAAACCTGGTCTACCCACTGCTGGGCAAACCTCGTCTAGCACTCGCACCCCCTCACGCTTCAGCCGGAGAACTATCCGAGGAGTTGAGATTGACCCCAAGACTGTGGAGGCACTGTATGTGCATTGCGGTATCATAAGACTGACGGATCTGCGTCAAAAGCACATCTCAGATATCAACGACCTGCTTGAGGACTGGGCCTTCGCCAATCCAGCATGCGCATGCCATATTGACGGTCTGATTGACACACTCAACCTCAGGCTGGACAATGAGTCACTGCAGCTCTTGACAGAAACAGCGCTGTGGAAGCGCTCTAGGCCCGCTACAGCTCGCCGGGAACTTCGGAAAGCTCTTTCGGAAAGGAACCATGTTCCAATTGAGGTCACGAAGAGTCGAATCGACAAAATACAAGGCTCTTGCACGCAAGAGATGTTCTCCACCTCTGATTTACGGACGCCAGCAAAGACAAAAGTCCCAGTGCCCAATCTCCCACTGGTTCTTGAGCGGCTATACATGAAGCAATGCCGTCTTACGAATGAAAAGCTGGTCAAGATGAATGCCGAGAAACGGGAAGCGATGTTTGATTTTTGGGATCGGTGCTACCCGCTTTCAGACTATCACTTGAAAGCACTGGATGATCTATGGGGCCGGCCAGAGAATCGGGACAAGGCTTATGACAATTACCTAAGGGCCCCTAAAGCACCAGGTGCCCGGTCTTGAGGCAAAATGCCGGAAAGGGGTATCAAGGGAAGGGGATTCTCTGTATATAGCATGTCGCATAACAAGAAACAAATTCAAAGCGGTTCACACACACACCCTCCGTTTGAAGTGCACTAAACCATGAGAGGATGGATAAAGGAATTATCACGCACCTTTGACGTTTCCCGTTGCCATCTTCAATTCTCTTATGGCGGGTAAATTCTGCTTTTCTCAACCTTCGTAGGTTAAATGCGAAAGTTCAAATTGAGCTTCTCTGGCCAGAGGCCCTCAAGAGCATTGTTCTCCTGGGGATTTTTCTCTCAACTCATCACTGCCCTATACTTATCCACTCACCATTGTTGTAAGCATTGGTCATCGTCCATTTGACTAATTTATCAATCATTTCAAGCCTCAAGACTTTCCATCAGAATCGATCAAGCAATCAAACCATGATTTCAGTCAGAGAATCGATGACCCACCTCGCAAAGAAGATGCTGGGTCTCCCACCCAAAGGACATGAAGCAGCATCAGAGATCCCAAAGGAGACTTCCTTCCGCCTCCTCCGGAAAGTGCAGACTGTTGACAAGACCGGCTTCCGACCATTAACTGAATGTAATCGTTACCTGATTCTCACAAATTCAAAGCCGAACTCCGAGTCCACTGAATTAGGGAACTCAAAGTCGCCTAATTCCCCCTCAATATCTTCACAAAGACCCGAATTAGCGCCAGTTCAAAACAGTAGCCTACCTCGCTTCAGTCCCACCAACTGCTATAATGTTATGTACCAGCCCCCTGGATTCGGAGTAAAGCCAAGGACGGTGGAAGAGCTCTATCTCCATTGCGGAGTCATTGCCCATGCCGAGTTCTTCAGCAATGATACCGACAATGTCAACGCACTCAACGAGACCTGGACATCTGCCAACCCACTCTCGGCGACGTATATTGATGGCCTAGCCCACCGGTGGGCCCTCGATTTTTCTAAGCCGAACCTGAAGTACCTCACTGACTTCGACGTATGAAAGCGATCTGCTCCGGCGCTACTTCAAGCCGACCGCATTGACTTTGGAGGTCGCCTTCGCGATTTGACGGAAAATTCTGCGATGGAGCCTCCTATTGACAAAATTGTACCAGAGGATATTGCGCTCGTCGTGGAAATGGTCTGTACCTGGACCTGCGAACTTGGGATAATGAAGTGCCGAAACATGGACAGGGAAAGGTACGAAGAGCTCAAGGAGCAAGTATACCAGTCCTACCCCATCACCGACTTTCACCTGGCACGAATGATCCAAGGTTGGGGTCCTAGCTGGACAGAGAAGGGCTCTCGCGAGAGACGTTTGCCTGCTTGGTCCTGTAACGACTGGACGCCAAGATTGGCACCTGGCCGAAGGGATGTCCGTCCTGGTGTGCTGGATAGAAGGGGACAAACAGGGCGTAACGTATGGTGGAGGTAATGAGGATGCGGAGGGTTTGTAGAAGAGGTAGCAAGTATGATCCCAAGCTGATACAAGCAGAATAACTGCGCTAGCTGTGAACCAACGTATCCAGCCCCGTTCTTGTCCACTTGCAATTCCTGCTCAGTCAAATTTGCCCCTTTGTCCCATCTCGTATTATAATGACATTGTCGTTGCCGAACGGACCTTTGCTTTTTGCATTATCAAAGACCCCGACGTGACAATACTCTTCATTCCGAGACTCTTTTTCTTCAGACTTCTCCGTCAACACTAACCATGGAATTGCTATATCTTGGAATCTTTGCTATGCTTTCAATCCTTCATCACTTCCCACTCCCCACCATCCAATCATAGCATTCGGCACTCCCACATCAAGTAGCATATCAATTCTCGTCGCAACCATTGACTTCGCAAGCCAGGCTATCTATTCAAAATAGCCTCACCATGTGGCCAATCACTGACTATAAAATGCCTCAGTACACCATTGAAGCTTTCCAAACCACTCGAAAGCTGACACCGTAACAGCCTCATCCAGTAAACACGGACTATGATTTCATTCCTCAGACCGCCCGCCCTTCACCAGTATTTGTGATAATGACTGCACTGATAACATCTCTAAATGATACTTATTGTCCAGAGGAGGCCGGTTGGAAGGTTAAAGAAGACCGGGTGAAAGCGGAGCTATCGAAGGAGCGCATTGCAGGGAAGACATTCCAAACAATGAGAGCTTTAGAGTGGACGAAGGCTGACTGGGAGTGAAAGGTCGACTTGAACCAAAAATGCTGTTCATGGAGCGCTTCTTCTGCGACAAAGTCTTTGCCAGTGGACCAAGTTGGGCGTGGCGGCGCGAGAATGTCCGAGGAACCGACTCTTCTCAGAAGGAGTGGACGGCCACTGCTTCAAGCTAGACATGTTTGGGTCTTGAGATTTGGGAAGAGTGGTTGAGTTGGCCGGTTTTCTGAGTATGAGTGATCCTGCGGCGTTGAACTCACTTAGTTATTCGCAAGAGCCCGTCCATTAGGTTTTCGTCTCCTCCTGTGTTGAGAGACGTGACTGATAGGCGATTGGATAGTCAATGGGAAGGGTCTGTGGATGTCCGACAAGGAAAGCCCATTCTAATCCACAGCAGAGCCTTCTGTAAAATGCCAGATTCACCTCTTATCTCCATGTCCTAATCTTGTAGCAGTCTCGACCATTTCTTCCAAAACTAGATGAGCTTTCAATGTTCTCGACTCCTTGCCAATGGCGTTGCAAGCCAACCCTTGCCCAGTTCGAGCACCAAGCACTGGCTCAGTTCTTAGCGGGTAGGGCGGAGAAGGAAGCTGTCCACCTACCACTTCATGATAAATCCCCATTTCTTCCGCACATGCTGGCAATCTCAACCGAGCCGTCAGTATGGTCTGACAGGATGGGCTAGTTTGATTGTGCTCTAGGAGGAGCGAGGGTCCAGCGAAGGGTTGGCGGCCACGCTGAGGATTGGCGGAGTGTAATGGATGTAGGGGACGATCATGAGGTTATAGACACGCTTGATAGGATTTAGGGTAAGGCTTTGAAGCTGGCGGAGGGCCCGCAGGTTAGGCTGGTACATGGTTTGTGGGTCTGCGAATTGTAGAGAAGGTTGTCAGTCGCGAAGTCGGTTAACGGGTACGGCGCAGACTTGCCAAATTGTTGGACTAGCGAATCAATAGACTTGCTCTGGCGGCTTGCGAATGGAATGAACGGATGCGGTAAGATATGTACCGGGAGGTTGTGCTGTGCTGAGCGTTGCGCTTCTTATTGTTTACGAGCAGTCTACAGGAGTCTTGTTTGTGCGTAATGGCTCCTGCCTTTTCGGTCTACTCAAACACACCTTTCAAATGCAAGTATACAGACAACAAGGTTGAAGCATTGCCTTTATTCTCTCCATCATAAGCTATGTACAAGCAATGCCACGCCTTAGCCAGTAGTCTCAGGCAAGGATGAACGACCTGCACGCCGCCATCTTGTTTCGACCGCTGCGCTACATTTCGCAACAAAATTCCCTTCGCTCGCTCCTTCTAAATATTTTTGCATGCAATCGAGTTCTCTCCCTCGCTCAACCTGCAAATCATTCAGCGCCATGCTAATGCTCAAAAGCCGTCACGCAAAAATGTTCATTATTGAATCGAAGGTATGTTGGAATTATGCAAAGCCGAAGTACTCGCTTCCGGCTGTCATGGCCGTGTAGACTTGATGTCTGAGAGCTTCGTAGCTGTCGTATTCTGGAAGATCGAGTTCTGTAGGAGCGGTCAGCGAAAAGCTCAAGGAGATGGGTGGTGGCGACTCACGATTGAAGCACGTATGCGAACTTGGCAGTCTATCTTTGTTGCCGTAATCTCGATGAATGTTGAAACGGCTGAAACCATTCATGCCCTCGAGCTGGCCGAAACCGTTGAGAGGCACTTTGCTAGTACCGGTGACAAATTGCAGAAGCTTGGCGCGCTCTTCCTTGTCAAACGAGCGCACTGCTCGCCAAAACCATTGGATTTGAGGGGAAGCGGCCTGGTAGTTGTGGTAATCGGTGTGTGCCTTCCAGTCGTCGACATCGATGTCAGGAAGACCAGAGATGAGCAATTCGAGTTCTTGCTCGTTGAAGATTGAGATGAGCTCAGGAGGAACAATCTCATGGAAGCCTGGCAAAGATCAGCAAAGGGAAATAGAAACAACTTAGCAACCATACCTTCCAAAAACTTCTCCAACTGCGCCTGAACAGAGCCTGTGAGACGATATTCAACCACCAACTGCACATACTCCTGCTTATTGTCTTCCGTCACTGGAATGTTGCGGCCATTTGGCACCAGATCCACAATTTCAGCGACACCAAAATCATCCGTCTCAATAGACAGGGTCTCCGTGATGATCTCTGTAATGTCATTCTCCAGCATCCAGATCAACGACTTGTAGTAATCTAGATCCAAGGTCTCCATATCCTTGATCGACACAGTCTTCCCGAGAATCCGCTTGTAGACAGCTCTGCTGAAGTGGCAGTCCAATGCTCGGCTTTCGTAGAGTGCTTTGCCAATGATCCGCCCAATGAACCTGAAGAACATCAAATGCTCATCGTTGACTTTGCTGAGCTTGTTCGGGTGGAAAGTAGTTCGATCAGAGGCGACTGGAATGAAGAGAGCATAGTCGGGATTGAACATTTGTCGCGACAACACTTGGAACCATTCTCGAGTAACGCCACCAGCGTCAACACCTTCTTCACCGTTAAAACGAATGCTGAGCTTGCCGTATTTGATTTCATCACCAGTCTTGAAGGACAGCCATTTGAATGAGTCAAGAAAGACTTGATCACGTCGGACAGGAAGCTGTAGTGGTGGTTGTGGATGTCTAGCTTCTGTGCCGCGTGAATGAACACGTCGAGTGAAGTAGTTGCGCTTGTTATCAAAGTCTAGCACCTTGGGATTCTTGACCAACAGGGAGAAAGTGCCACTCATCAATTTCGGGTTGTGTCGGACGAGATCGTTGAGAATCTTGCGATGCTCTTCGGTGAAATTGAAGAAGAGAGACTCCATTCGAGATTCTGGAGCCGGACTCGTGACAGCGAACTCTTTAGTAGCTTTGATGAGTGGAGCATCCTTCAGTGTAGTGTTCTTGCAAACGACCATCAAAGCCTCAACAAGTGGAAGTAGAATTGTGGCAATGTTCAACATGCCATCACCCTGTCGAATTGCACTCAAGCACTCGCTGAGCTTGTCCCAGAGTGGACCGAAAGTGGAATTCTCATACAAAGAGGTGAGAAGATCGGCATTCGATGATAAAGCTTCCTCCTTGTGTCCTTCAGCAGTCTTCTTCCCACCGGTGCGCTTTGGATCGAACAGATAGTCCAACGCAGTCAGGATGCGCAGAAGTTTCGCCTGATCTGAGGACGCGGGCGAGAACTTTGAGAGGGCCATGCCTTGAAGATCGGTCCCATTTTCGGCTTGCTTGATTTGTGGCACAAGCTCGTCCAAGTCATTCAGAATCGACTGACCAAGATCCTGGGCTTGCTCGATCAGACCCTTGCCGAAAATTTCCTTTGCCTCGGGAATAGCTGAGAGGTTGTTGATGGTTGAGAGTGTATCTCGGAAGGTCTTTGCACTGCACTCTCTCGCGGCAAGAATATTCACGACAAGTCGAAGGTTCTCCTCTGGCACAACAGGTGGTACCAGTGTTCGAGGCTTCTTTTTGTCCTCGCTTGCAGACTTCTTAGGCTCTTCGGATTTGGCCTCCACTGGGCCGCTCTCGGAAGCTCCTGTAGTCGTTTGACCTTCGGTAGGCAGGCCTTCTGTAGGAATAGTGGTTTGCACATCGGCCATCGGAGTGGTACGATCTTGAGCTGCAGCGTCTGGAGTGGCAGCATCTTGATTTGTAGTCCCGGCAATTTGTACTTCCCTGCCCAGTTGACCTCGTATCTCATTCATCCTCTGGGCAATTGAAGCATCTCTATTAGACACGGATGGTGGATCCGCGGGAGCTTCAACGGCTTTTGGCTCTTTGGCAGACTCCTTCTCCTTTTTGAGCAAAATCGTCAAGGGCTGAGTCACACGTTGTAGAAGACTAGCAAGCTGCTCCATGCAAGTAGAGCTCTCCATGATCAGTTTGCGACCAAGCAGACTGAGTAGAGCGTTCAGTGCGAACTTGGAAGCCCTTGTTTCTTTGTTCTTGCCATTGCGATTTGCCTTGCTCTTCATGCCGGACGAAATTTCGTGCTCTGTAAGGAAGAAAGAGGGTATGTGATCGTTAAATTGGGTCATGGCTACAAGAGCACTCAAGCATTGCTGAATGACCATCAAGGGGGTAGCGTCCAGGTTGTTCGCGACGGATGCCATTTGTTCCGTGAAAGTACCTGTACGCTTGACAAGCTGGGGCGTTTTTGGCGCAATTGGCTGCTTAGCACGAAGAGAAAGCTGAGTAAAGCTTCGCTCGACAGCGTTAACATCGGTACTCCCATCTTGTAGGATCGACAGCAGTAAGCTGATGACCTCGGCGCGGGTTTGACGATTTTGAGCCACATCATTCAGGATATTGTGTAATGAACCGCGGGCTGTGCCATGCTGTGGAATGAACATTAATCGGAGTAAGGTCGCCACTCCGGCTTTATCTAGCATCTGAACTATTTGCTTTCGTGGAGGCTTCTTGGCAGGATGATGGGGTGCCTCCAATCGATCGAGGAGGTGTCGTGGAAGGACGCTGGAACGAGAAGCGCGACCTGGCATACCAGCAAATCGATGCATCGACCGGTCTCCACCTAAGGCGCGAGCTTCTGCTGCAATCTCTTCTGGCAGATGAGCAAGCATTTCCTCGTCTTGCTCCATAAGGACGTGTTGCCGTAGAGTTGGGTCGAGGGAGGCAAGGAAACTAGCGGGGTCCATCTCCTCTGCACGTGGCGGATCACCTCCGGCAGCGGCCTGTTGCCGTCGAGTTTCTTCACGCTCTCGGCGGCGACGCTCCTGGGTTTCTTGCTGTAGAAGTTCGGCTCGAATTTCGGGTGGTAGAGCGCCGAGGAATTCCTCATCGATATCGGTAGGTGGTGCTCCAGCAGTGGCGGCTTGCGATCTCTGCATTGCAATCTGTGACAGGATGACTTCATTGCGAAGCTCTTCTGGCAAGGCATCGAGATATGCCTCATCAATACCCATATCAGTGATGTCAAGCTGCTGGCCTTGGAATTCCACGATGACTCTCTCAGCTGGCTGAGATGGCCCAGCTTCGTCTGCCTGTCCCTCACACTGGTCTTCGCTCTCAACTGGCTGGGTAGACTCAGTGGTCTCCACACCCTCCATAGCACCATCTTCCGCATTGAGCGGCCGCTCCCCGTCTTCAGCTTGGCCTGCCGGAGCTTCATCTCCAGCCTCGGGCTGAGCTTCAGCTTCCGCGGCCGCTGCGGCAGCAGCCTCACGTTCCTCTTGCTCTCGCTGCTCACGTTCCTTCTTTTCCTTTTCCTCTCGTTGGACCCGTTCCTGCTCTCTCAACTTCGCTGCTTGCTCCTCCATGCGCTTCATCTCCTCTTCCTGTCGCTTCCTCTTCTCCAAGGCGGGCGGCACTAGAACGCGAAGAAGTGAGTTCACGATGCGAGCAGCCTTGTCATGGTATCCATTGGCAAACAAGAGCCGAGCCTCCTCTTGCCATCGCTGATAGGTTTGCGCAGGTACAAAAGGGACTTGCTGAGAGCTCTGGGTCATGCTCGGCAGGCCATGTGGGTCGCGATGACGATGTCTGAAGCCCAGTACAGCTTGCAATTCTCGTGGTAGCTGAACACCATCACGAGGATCACCGTTGATTTGCAAATGTACTGCACCATCCGGCCCACCCGTTGTCGTCAGCATCGGGTTGCCCTGGCCGATGGCAGCTATGAGGTTGTTGACGAAGGACACAGGACTCTCGGCCATGATGCCACGTGTTGGACCCTCTTCCATACCGTGGACCCAGTAGTCGCTGAGGCTATTGGCATCAGAAAGCGCTGAGCGCCCTCCTCTAGGGGACCCTGTTTGTGAAGGCCTGTCACTCCGCTGCAAGAGTGGATTGGTACCATCATCTGTTGGACGAGGCCCACCAGTCGGTCGGTGAGATCGATACAAAGGCATGTGACCACGATGTGTGGGAGGTCCTCCATTGGGAAAGAGGGACCAGGGATCAGGCACGGGCATCCGACGTATGTGCCGATGATGGTGATGGTGATGATGATCGTGCGGAAACGGCTCATCTTCAGGATCGTGCCAGTAGGGAAGATCTGGCGTCCCTGGCTCATCATCCTCATAGTCTGGCTGGTAGATGACCTCTTCTTCGACGATATCCTCGCCTTCATCTTCCTCGTCCTGGTCATCTTCTTCATCCTCATGTCGCACAACTTCTTCCATATACCGATCATTCTCGATATCCATGATAAGGTCTGAGGGGCCATCCTCGAGACCCTCAAGGCGTTGAAGAATAGCCTCGGGGCCTCCGAAGTCGGGATCATTGTCTCCCGGAGCAGTGTCGAATGGACCATTGTTTCGCAGGATGTCATCTACGAGATCTCCATCATCGTTGGCTTCCTGCTCTTCCATCTCGTCTTGCCATTCCTCTTCTTCCCCTGCAGCGAGACTAGCGTTCTCGTCGTCCCCAGTTATCTCATCAATGACCTCAATCTCCTCATTTGCAGAGTCGTCTGGATCATCTTCGTCGTCTTCTGATCCCTCATCATCGTCATCCTCGTCATCTTCGTCATCATCATCCTCTTCGATCATGACTTCGACATCCATACCAGTATCACCATGTAGACCTTCCATATGACCAGCTTCACCCAAATCTTCGTCCTCATCACTAATTACATCCTCACCATCACGCTCCATTTCATCCTCAAAGTCCATGCCTTCTTCATATTCTTCGTCGTACATCTCGTCGTCTTCAGCTTCCGAATCACCCGAGCTAGACTCTTCCTCTCGACGAGGCTCAAACATGCCGAGAGTGGAGTTTCGAAACAAGTCAGGTGTTTCTTCTCGCTCGTCGTTTGCTTCAGACACCGAGGTAGCACTGGAAATCTCATCCTCGTCTGCTGTTAGACCTGGAGCAGTTGAGATGCTGGAGGTCTCACTCAGGGTGACAGCGGTGGCGGTGAGTAGCTTGAGCGGCCGCAGGATGTACTTGATTGCACGCTGAGAACCAGGAAAGTTGAGGTCAATGTCGGCGATAGAGCCAGTCAAAGCAGCGATGAAGTTCTTCTCAAACATGAGCTTGGCAATTGCTCTCTGTGCTCCGTTCTCGGGTACGGATGGCATCGCGGAAGTGTTCGAGACAATCTTTCCGGTCAGAAGGCGATTGAAGAGATCAGCAATATCGAGCAGCCGAGCATATTTGACATCAGGGTATTCCTCGGAGGCGTTGGCGTCTTTGTAGGCCTTCAAAGCATGTTCCAACACGAATCTCCTTACAAAAACTAGATCTTGCTGATCATCTTCATCGAGAGAGCCAGGCTTGTGGTCATAACCACACTCATTCGTCTTGAGGCACAAGGCAACAATGGTGGACATTGCCCAGTTCGAGGTGTTGTGTTTTTTCCGGTATGCAGTCGATTCATCGGTTCGGAGAGTACCAACTGGAATCAAATCATTCAGTAGATAGTTGAGTAGCCCAGACCGCGGCTTTGAGGGAGTTGTCGTCTTTGCTTCTGCTTTTCGAGAGAAGTTGATGAATTCAACCTTGGTCTGATTGTAAGACTGCAAAAGTTCCGTAAGACACTGTAGAATGAAGCATCTATACATGTAGATGGGATGTTGCTCAGCCTTGAACTCAAGTTTCTCGGGTTTCTTGGAGGTAGGTGAGTCGGATGCGTTTGCAGGCGCTGATAGAGTTGAGCTTCCGGTCTGGGAACCGTTCGCGGCATTCGTGTCTGATAAGGGTTCCGTAGAACTCGCATTGGCAATCTGCTTCGGCGGCACTATCGCATCTTTGTCTTCGACGTCCTTGTACGAAAGCAATTCGTTGAGGAGATAATGGATGACCCCACTTGGTCGCTCAACCACCGGGGCTTTGGACTCAGCCTTCAGGACCTGTGACGCCGTTTGCGTTTCTTCACCCGAAGGCTCTTTTTCTTGTGTAGTCTTAGCTTCTACCTCTTCAGTGCCCGAGGTGCCAGTTTTGGGGGTTTCGTCTGCGGGCGCTTCAGGCGTAGGGGCTTTCTTCTTGAGGGCAAGAATCTGAGGTCGCTGAGCAGTGTCGTATCGTCCAACTTCGAGCTCCTGATTAGTCACTTCCACAAATATTTCCGGAGATCGCAAGACAAGGTGGTACATCTGGCGAACGTAGCCTGTTGTATCCGTTGGACGGCTTGGTCTCGTCTCAAAGTTGGCCTTGATTTCGCTCCGCATAATCTGTCGGATAATCTCATCATCCTCAACAACGTGTCTGAGTAAAAGCATGAAGCAGCCAGGAAGTCGCTCGTTGGTCATGCCAGACAGCTGCTTGATCATCACGAACAGACGTTGAATGTTGCGCTTTTCGCCCAGTCTTGAAGCTATACTTCGGTTCCGAGTGAGAATGACCAGGGTCCTCACGACAGATAGGACAAGAGACTCGTCCTTTCCGATGCGTGGCATCAGTTCCAACAAAGCGTTGAGCAGAGAGTCTTTCACCTCATTGGAGACAAGAGGTGGCGGTAGCTGGACCATGCTGTCCTCCGTTGATGGAACTTCAGTCCCTGGGGCAGTCCATTGTATCTGGGCTGGCTGCACATCTTCCGCGAGGATCTTTTCGATGACGAGCAAAGTCTGTCCGATCCAAGGCGACGACTCCTCAGGCGGCTGATCTGGAAAAATCTTGACGAAGCCCAATAGTGCCTCGAAGCTCTCCTTCAATTCGCTCAAAGCTGCTTCGTAAAAGTCACGGTCTTGCAAGACAAGTGCAAGCAGATTCGCGTATGCCGCAATCTTCTTGCCAGCGGACCGGAAGTCCTCTTCCATCTGGAACGATATTAATGACTGCATAAGTGTTGCACCAATTTCCCCACGCATGATCTTGCCGTCGGACGCCTTGAGAGTAGCGGCGCCGATGAGATCCGCAAGCTCAAAGGTGACATCGTTGTGAACGTTCAATACGTCGAGAGCGCGGTCAATGAGATTGCTTCTGACCACATTTCTAGCAGCATCAAGCTCCTCAAGCGTTACTGGAACAAACAGCGTTGACCTTGTCGCATTCGTGCGCTTTCCCCACAAAGATGCGCCCCCAGACCTTGTTGGCTGTACCGATGAGCCAGAAACAATCATCAGCGGAGGGCGTATGCTTTGTAAATTGTCAACGCTCATTGCCATGCCTTCCTGCGCGCCGTCTGACAGTTCGGGGGGGACACCGGGGGCAGGAGGTTGCCATCCACTCTCGTCACCATCTGCCTCTTCCACTTCAATAAGAGCGTTGACATCAGAGTCTGAAAATAGCGGCTCTGATGGCGTCAACATATCAAGCTCTGGAGCAGCTGCAGGGGTTTCGCCGCCAGAAGCGTCAGGATTGCTTGATGTTTCATTAACAGGGGTTGAACGACTCGATCCGCGGCGTTTGTGTGGAGTCGACGCCTCAAGTATGTTTTTTCGCTGCTTGGGCCGATCGTAATCAGGAATTGGCAGTCTAGTGGCTTTTGGCTGAAGGGCCTTCAAACGTTGACAGTATGCGAGAGCTGTAGCTTGCACGTTCAAGCATCGATATAACGCTTCCTGGGCCAAATCGTTCTGGAAGCCTTTCTGCATCAACGTTTGAAGCTTTTCCGCAGAGATGTCGTATCCTCTGTGTAGCTCCTTTTCCCGTATGGGGTAATCGCTGCCTTTCTTGAAAGCATGCTGCTCGTCTGCACCTTCGAGGACCGTCTTGAGGATATTTATCAGGCATTTGACGATAGAACCATTTGCCTTGTCGGCAAAATCAGAATCCCACAAAGACTTAACAACGGGAAGGACTGCCATTCGCAGCTCAACTAGGAATTGAGAAGGGGAGAAGTAGTGGGCATGACCTGGTCGAGTTTCAGCTGAGGCCATTGCATGTGATTGGCTGGCATCGATTATTGTCTTTGACGCGGTGATATGCGTGTAGAAGCTCAAGATGATCTTCATTCCTCCATACGCAGTTACCGACCTCGCTTTATTGTCAGGCGTGTCTGGAGCTTTATGCAAAGATACAGTCTCTTCGTAGAAGATATCAAGAATTTTCTTTATGGCGTCGAGACCGCCATCGTACTCGAATGCTTGCAACACTAGTGTCAAGACTTGTGAATGGGGTCGTTCTATGGATCCTGTAAACACTCATTTAAAATCTGCTCACTTTCAAAAATGAGAAGAAAGACGACTCACCTTCAACCATCAACTGAGACAGAGATGTCAGAATGACGATCCAGTAGGCATGGCGATCCTTGGGCGCTGCGTTCTGTGGCGCCTCGAAATTCAACTGCTCGAGAGTTGCACCTGACATGGCTTCGGCGATCATGCAGGCATTTTGACGCTGGTAGTAGTCGTGCGAGTGTACCCGTCTCTTGCCCACCAACACCTTCCCAAGGCCTTGGAAGAAGGGCACAATAGCCGAAGGAATCTGGCTTAGCAAAAACCGTAAAGTCTGCACGTTCTTAAATGGGGCGGTCTTTTCGTCATTGGCGACAGAAAGTTTCCTTGCTTTCTTGGGTTTCGCGCCATTAGGGGTTCCGTTCACAGCATTGAAGTCTACGCTCGCAGTACCTTGTGAAGGACTGTTAGCTTCCTCGGGGATAAAGCCAAACACTTCATCAGCTTCTTGGCTACCCATACCATAGCCCTTGATCCTAGTAGCCTCCTTCCATGACTCAGGCATTCGCTTTTGAAGTAGAATCTCTTCCCAAACGCAAACTCGGTGCAGAAGACCGAGAGATTTGATGACGCGTGTGTACATGTCGGTCAAATTCACCAAACTAAAAGGTGACTGACTGGATCGAGAATTGAAGATAGGCGGAGAAAAGACTTCGTAGAGGACGTTGCAGAGAGTGTGGACATGGACAAGCGACTGGACGATTGTTGAGCCAATTGCCGCATTGGATACTTTGGCGACCCCTTTGCCCTTGCCAGGCGTGGGCGAGGTGAATTCGCTGAAGAAACCATCCACACTCGAACATTCATACAGAGGCTCGAGATTGTTCAAGGCCGCTTCCATGCATTGTAAGATGGGTGGCAAGACCAGATGTGGTTTCTGCTCGGCCAGCATGTGTACGACCTTTGCAATCTCCGCGCTCGCTGGATCACCATTAAAGTCATAGGGAAGAGTCGGAAGGGTCGCTAGCTCGAGGATGCGATCTGCACCGCCCGACTCGACGAATAGCGCGCACAGCGTGGCGTTCTCAAAAAAGCCCGAAAAAAACTTCAGGGCCACTTCAATGAACGTTGATGTGCCAGGTAGCTTGTTGTGGTCTGCTCCGTCTTCTGACAACTTAGATTGTTGAGAAGACTGTGTAAATGAATCCGGTACAGTGGCACGCTGACTGTTTTCTTGGGAAGCCTCGGTCATGACAACGTCTTCTTCTTGTTCTGCAACATTTCCTGTTGAGCGCTCCTTGCCAGCTTGGACTAATCGACCTTCATCGTCCTGGAGCCAAAGCTTTGCGCCCTGGCCAGAGGCGATTCCCCGAGAATTGCAGAGGTTCTTGACGCGACCAATCATCTTCAAGATAGCAGACATCACCAACATCTTGAGGTTTGGGTGGTGGCGCACCAATTCGTCGAAGGAGCTTCCTAGAAGCCTCGCCAATTCCATTTCCGAACCCATAGACTTGACATGCTCTGGACTCTCGAAGATCTCAAAGAATTTGTCTAAAGCCTGGGATTTTTGAAACATGTCCATGCCGGAGTGATTGAGGCAGATGGCACCGAATGCTTGAGGGACTGTGACAATGGCATCAGTTGCTGGTAGTATGCCTTGTGCCAATATGTAGTCCTCGGGTCGAGAAAATTGATGCCCATCCTCAAGGAAGAATTTCATCAACGTCTCGGTGTCTGCATTCGGGTCTGGCAAGGCGTTCTTGGTGTTTGTCGCGGAGTCTGTGCTCGCCGATGGCTCCGCGCTCGTTGATTGCTCTGTCGTTAGTCGTTCTGTCCCACTCTCCTCAGTGGTGGCATCTGTCGGAGTTGATTCTGGAATTTCTTTTTCCATGTCCAAAGGTATGGAGCTAATTGCTTCAAGAAAGCCCCTCGATAGGCCAGCTTCTGAGATGACGGCATAGCTTGTAGGTTCGTTGTGAATGAAGCTGCTCATAATGTTGACAGCACCACTCCAAACACTAGAGCCAAAAACTTTCGTGTTGATGATCACAGTATGAAGGCCACTCAAAAGCTTAGGAGAGTCAATGAGGTTCCGAAGTAATCGGTCAAAATTACCGCTATTGTGTGTCATCATGTGGTTGATGATCTTGAACAGCATGCGGAGAGTTTGCTGCTGCGCGAATGGAATCTGGTAGTCAATCACCAGGGTACGGAATTCCTGAGGCAGCCCTTCCCCTTGCTTGGCTCGCTCAATGGAAGATTCGACTTCGTAAGCGATGAGATCCGATATTGTTTCGAGGCCTTTGTTGTTTGCTAGGGTTTGGAAAGCATCTCTTACTGTGTAAATGAAGCTGTTCAGGAATGCGAGCACTCGTGGATGGTTTCGTTCGGCCTTTTTCGTACGTAGATTGAGCACTTCAATCAAGATGTCAAGAAGACCTGCAGCAACCAACGTCTCGCCTGTTCGAGGAGCAGAAGTGGGCAAGGTGTCGAGTAACGAGAAGACAGCCTCACGCCATTCTTCGCGTTGGGCGTCGATCTGTTCAGCATCATCCTCGGCCATGTCGGCAACAGCTTTCCGAAGTATATAGAACAAGACACCATGATTCACATTGATGCTCAGAGCCGCGCTGACTTCAGCGGCTTTAGCCTTATGCTTCAGAAGCGCCTCCAATGTTCCAATAGCTAGCGTTTGCAATTTCATGCTGATCGTGCTTGAACCATTACCTGGAGGGTGGATCAATTCCGACAATTGGTGGACGAGTTGCAGATTGTGCGGCTCATCAGAGTCTTGCTTCAGTATCTTGCTCTCGAAAAGTTGCTCCGCATAGATGTAGGCGAGGTTAGTGATTGCCAATAACCGTATGCCAACAATGTCTTGTCTACTTTGCGGAGACTTTGTCACAGCATGTGCCACGCGCACCCTTGACAGTAAATCATACCGCGACTCTTTGGGTAGGTCCTCCAACGTGTTACTCAGGATCTCCTCAGGCGGATACGAAGCTATGTCAGTCTGAGAGATCTCCAGCTGTTGCATACCAGCAACATTTGCCTCTTCTGGCATGCCATTTGTTGCTGCAAGCGATGCTGGATCTGGAGTCTCATCGGAGCTCGAGAGCCGGCTCGGGCGAGACAGGCTTGAATTTCGTCGTGTTGGCGAGGGAGTGGAAGGGTTCTCGTCATTGGCGGAAGTCGTTCGTTGGTAGTATGTGAGATGAACTCCGGCCCATTCTTGCCAGCTAGCAGGAGGATCAGCTAGCGCGGCCTGACGATCATGCTTGGCTGACCCGTTCGCCAAAGGCCGCGTATCTTGTGCCAAGGCGAGCATGTCATTGGCATTTACGGCAGCCGAGCCTTTCGACGATGGATGGGCCTTCTCTTTTCCTTTGGCTGTAGGAGTGAGAAGTTGGGTAGAGACATCAGGCGAAGAAGGTAGCTTGATGAACGGATTTGCCAGCTTCTGCACCTTTTCCAGATCAATGTTGTAATGACTGGCGAGTAGGGCGTTGTTCAGGTTCTGGCTCGCATGAACGCCTCGTTGACGTGATGCATGAAACCGCTGGGCGAGACGAACGGCAAGCTGGAGTGTGGTCGACAATAGTGACAAGCTGGTTGTGTTGAGAAGGGCGCCTAATCGCTCGCTGCTGTTGTAGAGACTTCTGTTGCCACAGTTTTCCAAAAGGCTCCTCGAAAACTGCAATATATCTTCCACCAGTTGCCGATCCCCATCGGTTGAGAACCCAAGCGCAGTAAGATCCTCCGCACTTGTTCGCGTCACGGTTGCAGTCGCGCTTTCCTCTACCACACCACTGGCTAGCAGCCTGCACGTGAAGGTCTGCGTCTGAGGTCCATTATCAAGCCCATACTCTCTGATGAAGCTCTCAAGTGTATTGTCGAACCTATTGAGCAAAGGTATCCAGTGATATAAATCTCCTCTGGGAAGTGGCCATCGGAGAGGAAAAGAATGAAGAAGTTGAGGTAGGTGTGATAGAGGGAGTGTGCTGGCTTTGCTCACAAAATCCGTGACTGCCGGTGACTATGAAGCCATAGAAGTCAGTACGTGGAGAGTCAAGACTCGTGGCACCAAGAGCTTTGTGAACTTACAACGGTCGCTTCGTGCTTCGGGCCGGCTGCCTTCTTAATTCGCCCCATCTTGACAGCCCCAAGAGCGTAGAACGCTCATGTGTATGTGTGTAGCACAGATCAGAATCGGGTTTGCGGCTGTTATTTTGGTGATATTGGTGGGGTGTGTTGAAGTGGAGTATGCGGGCCGTGGGTTGAAGATGGTAAAGTTTTCGTGCCTAGGTGGTCAGCGGTCAAAATTTAATACTGTTACCTCTGGTGAGAAGCTGGATATAGATCGAAAAGGAGCGGCACAACGACCTGAGATGGGGTTTTTAGGGTATTCGGAGTCGAAATGAAGGTGCTGCCCGGGTGGACAAGTCGTGTTGAGGTTGAACAGGAACAGAGAGTGAGGTTCAGTACGGCGGTGTAGGTCACCGACTGAGATCTGGATGGTCTGGGTATGGGCGTATGATGATGAGTGAGAAGTGGAAGGATAAGATGTGTGTGATAGTGAAGAAGTTGATCGCGTGGATTACAGGTGGTGGTGAAAGCTTCTAGCAGGCGAAGTGAATCTGGCGAATTGATTGTTCCGATGACGCTAGTGGCCTCGGAAAGCTTCCGTCTTTTTCTCTAAATTCTCCCTCTCTCCCTCTCCGAGAGCTGGTCTATCTTTTTCATATTTCCATATTGGATTAATATGAATCACGTGAAGTCTCTGATACTACGCCAGCGAACCCGCAAGCCAGCAACCTAGATGACTGGCCCGAGCACTTGGTCGATGTCTATCCACCAAAAGTACAGGTTCTTGGGACTTGCACCGAGCCAAGCAGCTCGTTCTTTTTTCATGGAGCTATGAACAGAGCAATTTGCTGCAAACAGTGCCATAAAACCTTTGTCAAATAACAACATCCCAGCTTCCATCTTCTGCAGAGAGCTCTGTCAGTCTAATTTGAATCCTAGATGTGCACGATCCGTCTAGTGGGAGACCGTAGAGCACTGTTCTCCGTAATATCACCAGGGTGCCAGACTAGCCTAATCAAGCTAAGCGGGAACGCGAAAGGAATTGGCTCGTTGGATACCTTAGAAGCGTCTGCCCACTTCTCAATCCGAGCCCCAGCGTCACTCCAACTCGACAGGACCTCGCGTTCCGGCCTCCTCTATGCAATGGCCCAAGAAAAATTCACCCTTGCAGTCCGTCCCCGCGGTACGCAGCCCTCTCTCCACCGTGACCCAAAAATCCACGCCTCCTCTAACAACAACCATAGGCAAACCCATCAAAAAGGTCCCGGAAGAGATCACCGTGCCCGCCATTAGCCCAACCACCACCCTCTATGAAGCATTAGCCACGCAATCCGGCACCTCCATCCACCGTCTCCGTGTGACAAAAGGCAGCGATGGCGCACACGTGCCGAACAGCAAGGACATCCTGATCGATTCGACCGGGTTGCGACATCAGAGCACCATCTACGTCAAAGACCTCGGTACGTCCCAAGCATCCAATCCCTATTGCTACATACAACACACCTCCCCCCTCCCCCTTCAAATGGCCCCGCTCTGCCCCACCCTTACCACCCTCAAAAAACCCCCACTAACCCAC
>JAABUQ010004218.1_pt1 | contig 24844 bp, 17 predicted proteins | sample 5560001 | NCBI WGS metagenome assembly JAABUQ01 (sample SAMN10711888, study PRJNA513371) | rock metagenome | isolation source: Antarctica rocks | place: Antarctica: Victoria Land, Finger Mt nord | collected 2015-12-18
AAAATAAAAATAAAAATAAAAATAAAAATAAAAATAAAAATAAAAATAAAAATAAAAATAAAAATAAAAATAAAAATAAAAATAAAAATAAAAATAAAAATAAAAAAATATTAAAAAAATATTATAATTAATTTTTAAAAATTATAATTAAAATATATAAAGTAATAATAACGGAAGCTTTAAAAATAAATAAATATATAATATTAATTAATTTATATATAAAAAAACTAATAATTAAATTAATAATTAAATTAAATTTGAATTATTTTATATATATAATAAAAATAATAATAAAATTAAAAAAAATTATTAAAATATTAAATATTTAAAAAATGGAATAAATAATTAAACTTTTAAAACTTAATAAAATATTAAAAATAACTTTTTATATAATATTATTATAAATATTATTTTTAAAATTATTATTTATAAAAATAAAGAAATAATATATTATATATATAATATAAAAAATATATTTTTAAGTTATAAAACTTATTTTAATAGGAATAATTATATAATAATTATATATATTTTTATTTATATTTAATATAATACTTATTAAAGTTTATATAAAATCTATATATTTGCTTCCCTTAAGGGCCTTTAGTAATTTTTCCGCTGTTTGTCTATTGAAATTATCGTATATTAATTATTGTTTTCTGTGTTATTGAAAATCCGTCCTATATCTCCGTATCCTTTTATTATAAATCCTCTGTTTTTGATATATAAATTAAGGATAATAAGATTCGAACTTATAACTTTATAAATTTATACGCGTTATAAATACGTTTTGTATAATTATCAATTTAGCATCTAATAACGCTACTACTACGCTATTACTCCTTATAATAATTATATTAGTTAATTAAAAATAAGAATAAATAATATATTTAAATAACTTAGGAATCGCCTTTATATATTATAGAAAATTAAAAGATTTAATAATAATAATTAAATAATTATATATTCGATATATTACCGAAATAAATATAAAATATATATATAAAATATTTTTAAATAACTAATTATTATTAAAAGTAATATAAGAAATATATTTTTTAATAAATTAAATTAAATAATATTATATATTAATTATTTATAAGGAAATTAAAACTTAAAAAGTTATATTAAAATTAATTTAAATTTTAAATTATATAAAAATCTTAAAGAATAAAATAATAAATAAATTTATAAAACATATAAAATAAAATTATAATAAAAACGACTTTAATATAAAAAAGATATAAATAAAAATTAAAAAATAATTAAAAAAATTAAAAAAAAGGAAAATATTTTATTATTATTAATAATAATTACTTCTTTTAAATATTAAGTTTTATATATAAACCGCTTAAAACCTTATAATATATTTTTAATATAATTAAAAATAGATAAAATAAAATTTAAGGAATTTTTATATAAGAAAAAGATATTAATATTTAAATAACGAATTGCAAATATAGTAAAAACGTTATAATAGTTAAATATATATTATTATTATACCTTTAATAAGGGTTATAAAGGAAGGTTTTAAAAGAAAATATTAATATTATAAATTAAAAATATTATTAAAAAATAAAAAATATATAATAAAAACGATATATATAATTTTCGCCATTAAAGAACTAATATAGTTTTAAAGGGTTGAAGCCTTATTTAAAAAAGTAAAATAATAATATTTAATCTTATTTTAATAACTTTATTTAATAAAGGAAATTTAAATATAATAATTAATTAAGAAAAGATAATAATAAAGTTTATATATATTACTATTACTCCCTATACGGAACAATAGCGGGCTAGGAATATATAATAAAAGCTTATATAAGTTTGTATAGGGTATTAGAACGAATATTAAAAAAAAAAATTTTTTTTTTATAAATATAAAGAAATATTTATTATGTTTTAAATATTCTTTATTTATTATATAAAAATAATATATTATTAATATAAATTACGATTTCTTTATTTAATATTTATTTAATATTGAAAAACTTTAAAAATTGCCCTTAACAAGTAATACTTTATACGTCTTCGAAGAGCAATATATATTAATATTAAATTAATAAGTATTCGAACCTCTATCATCTCTGCTTTTGTAACTCCTTATAAGACAGTACTGGCGAGTCTAGCTCTATAGCAGGAACTGGCGATGCTGCCCTGCTTGCTAGCATTTGGTTAGGGAACCGCATAGAAAAATGGATAATTTATAGTTTTTATTAATATGAGTGGAATTGACAATCAAGGGAATTCTAGTAGATTCCTATCTATTTATATTATCCGTTAAGTTAAATAAGGTATAATATTAGAAAACCTTAATAGTTGCCTTCAATAAGCAATACTCTATATATCTTCAAGGAGTAATATATATCAATATAGTAAATTAATAAGTGTTCGAACTTCTGTTGTTTCTACTTTTATAACTCTTTTTAAGATAATACTAACGAGTTTGACTTTATATTTAATTATTAATTTTACTCATATTAATAAAGATTATATACTGTCTATTTTTCTATATAGTTTCCTAAAAATTATTATAATAATTTTATTAATTTTATTAATAAAATAATTATATATATAACAAGAAATAAAACATTAATATTTAAAATAAATTTAAATATAATTTTTTAAATTTAAATAAATATTAAATTTTTTAAATTTTTTATATATTAATTGTATTATTAATATTAATTTAAAATTTGTAATTTGTAATTATTTTAAAATTATATATTATTAAAATTAATTTTGTTAAAATTTATTATTTTTAAAAAATAAGTTTAAATTTTTTAATTTCTATTAATTAAAATAGAAATTATTATTTAAATATTAATATTTTTCCTCTATATAAGTTCTTTTATAATAAAAATATTTTAGTTTAATATTTTTAATATTTCCCTTTTTAATATTAATATTATTATATTTTATATTTTTATATATTTTTTAAGGCTTTCGAAAAGTTTTCTTAATTTTATTATTTATTAGAAATAAATATTATTTTAATAATTTCTTTGAGAATATTAATTTTATTAATTTTATTTATAATTTATATTATTATTATTAAACAATTATTTTAATAATATAAATAGTTAATATAAATAGTTAATATAAATAGTTAATATAAATAGTTAATATACTTATTAATATTTTTAAAAATAATAAAATTTATATTAATTAAATATTATACGGTTATATATATAATATAATAAAAAAAATTTAAATTTATTCTTTAAGATTTTTTAAAATTTTATAATATCTTTTTAGTTATTAAAGAAATTCTTAATATATAATAAAGTAATAATAATTTAAACTTTTTTATTTATTAAGAATAAATTGTTAAAATTTTTATTTTTATTTTTATTAATAGTTAATTAAGATCCTTTTTTAATAAAAGTAATTTATATTTCGGAGGCTTAATTATAATAATTAAATATTCTTTTTAAAATAATTACTTTCTTATATATTACTTTTATAACTTAATATAAAAATAAATAAAATAATAATATTTTGAAATTAAAATTTTGAAATTTTTCTCTTTATATAAATATACAAACGCTGGCCGAGCTTATAATTTATTAAGAATAAGATTTAAAAATGTAACCATACTCTAGAATTACTTATTCAATTATATAATCCAACATAAAGTCCCACCACATTTATTGCATTACCTGCTGATGCTAGGCTGAATTGGGTGATAGTGGTGAGGAGAGATGCCCAATAGGTTCGCTACCCAGTCCACCTTTGCGCAGGCAAGGCTGAGCGTTCTTGGGGGCCCACTCCTCACAATATCTTCTCACGAACAAAGTGCACTTCGCCTGCTTTCAGTCTTTCGATTTGTGTAATGACACTAATCAAGTATGTCGGATCCATTAAGCATCGCAGCTGGTGTCGTTGGCATCCTGAATGCGGCAGCGCAAATTTCCTCAGTCTTGATTAAATTCGCGAGATCGACCAAAGGAGCCCCTCAGCAGGCTCGAGCGATTATTACGGAAGTCAACGACACGAGTGGAATTCTATCACACCTGCAGGCGTTCCTTCTAGGCAAGGAGTTCGCCGACAGTTCCCGAACGTCAATGCTTAAGGTCGATCGCTTGATTAATATAATTAGCGGCTGTGTACTCACGTTCTCAGAGCTCGAAAAACTTCTCGATGAGCTTGAGACAGGCGAAATGGATATACTAGATCGCGTAAAATGGACAAGGAAAGAAGCTGCAATTGCGGGTCTCATCCAGAGACTTCAAAATCACAAAGCTTCTCTATCGTTGATCCTCAATATTCTGAATGGGTTCGTACTCAATCCTCTGCATTCCTTTCTTTCGCGAGAGTCTGACTAATAGAGACAAAAGAGAATCGATCATTGAAGCAAGGAACTCTGTAGATCGGCTTTTCACCCTAGTGGAAAACCACTATCAGGAAATGTCATTCAGGCTGCAAAATCTCGAGCGTGACGAAACGGAGCAACCCGAAGACAAGTCTGTACTTGTAGATGACGCTATATCGATCACGACCGTCGCTGCAGAAGGCTCGAACACCAGAGAGTCCGATTCGAGGGTTTCTGGCACAAGGACTTTCAGTTTCACCGAGGACTTACAGAAGTCTTGGGTGTACAAAAGAAATCACGCTTTCCGGGAATCCATCGGATCATTGTCGACGAGAAGCATATTCACCTCTCATTGGTCGTGCCTCTCGGCCTTGAGTATGACGGATGTGTCAACCATTTCTGTGATCAATCTACCAATCACCGAAAGTGAGGTTTTTAACGTCCACAGGTCCTCGCAGACCTGGTCAAACGAGCGCTCAGACCCTGGTTGGCCTTTGCAAACCCTTGACAATTCCAAGCGCTCCTCTGGCACTGCCGTAGACACGAGAGACCATGTACCGGATGGCACTATCCGTCCTTGTAAAGGCTGCGGTGACACAACAAAGGATAGAGCTTTTGAACTAGGTAGGCATTACCAATCCGGGTTCATGTACAGGATCCACTAAACCCGGATAGAAGGCAATATGTGGCATATAGACTGCTTGCGCTGCAACGGTTGCGGAACTCTTCTGGATAGCGACGAGAAGTTACTGCTGCTCGGCGATGGGTCCCTACTCTGCGATCAATGCACATATGATTGTAACGTTTGTTGGAAGAAAATCGAGCATCTCGCGATCTTAACCAGTGACCGAGCATTCTGTGCCGAGTGCTTCAGGTGCCGCAACTGCAAGAAGTACATCGAGAGCTTTCAATATGGAATGACACCACAAGGCATATTCTGTGTGAAGTGCCATGAATATTTAATGGCGCGCCGTAAAGACAAAAAGCATCTGGCTCAGTTTGTTGCTTACCGAACTACTCAGCAAACTGCTCAGCAAACTGCTCAGCAAACCACAGCCCCGCAGCCTGACTTCAACTTCTTCTAACAAGCACCTGATCTCCTAAAAGGTTTGCTCGAACTTGTCTTAACATCATGCTAGATATATGTAATTGGACGTTGTCGGATTCAAGATTCACATACCGGTTTGGGCTATATGTGTATACATCTATATAGCTATTTCAGAGCGATTGCCATTTTAGTAGAAATAAAAGGCCTCGACGTCTCAGTCAAAGATTTCGATCACTACGGATCGTTTGCTCAGCCCTTACAGCTTCCCGAGAACCCGGTATCTCTCAAGAAACTCAGCGCTAAGGAGGTTTGTCTAGGCCACCAAAGCGTGCTACTTTCAGCCTGAGTTGCCAGATAGAGACAATGCAGTACTACCTACGGATACCATGAACCAAGAGAACGAAATTTATCGAGAAGTTGTGGAAGTAGGAGGGCGGAACGGGGAAAGTCGATGCGCCAGACGAGTGGAACATGCTGATTGATGGAATGGAATTCGTCTCTAATATTACGGGCATGGAAGCCTCTACAATAGAAATTATTAGGCTCTCCATCCTTGCAATTAATCAGAGCCCTCCAATCCGCAATGTCGGCCGAGGACCGTCGGAAAAAGCAGCCCATCAACTTCAATGCAAAAGGTTACATCCGCCCTGATCGCTCGGAGCCAGAGGAAGCCGCAATAATCGAGAATTGCGGTGAGGGGACAGGAGATGTTTCGGTATACTGCTCTGTGGCATACGGCAAAACCTAACTGTGATCTCGAGAAGTCGGCACGAGACATTGCCTGTCAGAGAAAAGCTAACATCGGCGAGGAGGCCCCGATGGTTTGTTCCGAGACCAAAGGGAGGAGGAAAAGAAGACCTCAGTAGTATATTATTCATTGTGTGAGTTAGATAAGCCCCGGCAGAATGGGGCTGTGGTGGAGGAAAGGACCAAGAGGGATCAGTAGCGGTGGGAAATGTCGGAATGGTATTTTGGATATAAAAATATGATAGGGGATGGGGTAGGTATGTGTACTTTTGACGGCATGTATCCTAAATATCAAAGAATACTCTAGCGACCGACTTTGCTTTTACTGGTTTTGAATTTTGTCTATTGAGAAACAGCTGTTCATGCTGCGGACAAGATTTGAAATGATAAGGCAATGATCCAGATCTGATGGATATCTCTAGTCTTGTAGCCATGTAAATAGCATATTTAAGGAATCAGGGCACAGAGGAAAATCACGTCTCGCAGTCTGTTACACCCCTTTGTCATTGTCGGGAAACTCGAAACTCCGCTCACGTGACGACGATTCTTGGGGCACACCAATCCCCTCCGGCTTGATCAGTACAGTCGATTTGATCGGAAGGCTTACTCAATCAAAATCAGGCTGGCATCATAAAAATATGGATAGCGCGACCCTTTACGCTCTCAAATAAGGCTCTACTGACGCATCGCCTACTTGCTCGATCATTCACCATGGATCCCTCATCTATCGATTCGATCCCCATGGTTGCCCTGGGTTGCTACCGAGGTGTTGCAGAAAGCACCAACAACGTCTTTGCCGGTACACCATACCGTATCGCTGCTGTCCTTGATTTGTACGACTCGCCGCCAGCATTCACATACACCAAGCATAACCTTGGAGCGACACTCCACACTCTCTCACCAAGACCAAAGGTCTTCGTCACCGGTGCTGGCATTACCCCAGGAATGTCTGAGGAGGCTATCGCGGTTTGGAATGAATATGTCAAAAACGTTGGGCTAGAAGATGTGCATGTAATCAATGTAGGTTTCTGGGAAATCTAAGGGTCTGTTCGTTGCATATATTGACATGAGGCGTCAGATGTCCCAATGGAACAAGGAGCGGCACGATTGGAAGACCGAGATCAAGAACCATCTTGATGCGAGGTTCAAGGGTATCTAGTGGAGCTTCGAGTTGTTTCATGGGAGATGTTGACATTGATGTCGCGTTTAGATAGGACAGATGACGCGGACGATGCAATTGGCAACTTGCAGAAAATTGGAAGCAGAACAATGGCACTCCGAGGCAAGGCTGCACAATCAATCCGGGACCGCTCCTTTAGAATGGCATATCAGTACCTTAGCGGAAGGCTATGGAAGCTCAGTACAGTTTTGCTACCGTTTTCAAGATCGACACTGTTTCGAAACCGTAAATTAAATTTTTACTATATTAAATAATTAAAACGGTAATATAATATATATATTAATTTAATTATATAATAGTTTTAAAATAATTATATAATTATAATAATAAATAAATAAAGTATTTTTATTAATAAATAAATAAAGTATTTTTATTAATAAATAAATAAAGTATTTTTATTAATAATTGTCAAAGACTAACATATAGGTCATCCGGACTGTCATATGTTCGGGCCCTTGAAGGCTTTTAGGTATAACGTTGTTAATATTGATAAAGTACGTATACTTGGCATATATAATCCCAGCGTTGAATATACGTCAAACCTTAGCCCCTCTTCTTTCTTCAATAATTAGTTCTACTATAGAATAAAACTTCCCTCTTGATTTCACATTGCTACCAACCCCTAGCCTATGGCTTTACAATAATCGTTTAAAAATTATATACAGTATTAATTATTCAAATTAATTTTTTTAATATGTATTTAAACAAATAAATAAATAAATAAATAAATAAATAAATAAATAAATAAAAAAGTAATTATTGAATTTTAATAAATAAATAAAAATTATTCGAAAAAGGAATAATTAAAAATCAAATAAACAATTTAAAAAAAAAGTAAATATTGAAAATAATGAGTAAACAAAAAAAAACGTTTAAAAAGGGAAAAGTATTAAAAAAAATTAAATTTCTTAAAATTTTAATCTTTCCGTAATACTACATCAAGAAAACTGTTTTTCAAAGATTATAATAATATAAACAATACGTAATTTAAGAGAACTTAATTTATATATATATACGTTTATTATATGATACCAGCTCCAGACCAGATGCTTTCGTTTAACGGTTCCAAATTAGGAACGGTGTTATTACGGTGTCAGTACGGTTCCCAGCCACCAGCCAAGCCCCCTAAGGTAGGGATAGATGTGGGGTTAATGGAAAGATTTGGATTGACACACACCCGTTAGTCTTATATTTATTGTTAAGAATTAATCTATTGTCACCCTCCGTTTTCCCGTCGAGTGGAATTTCAAATTTTCCAAATATTACTTTTTCATTATATTATTGATTTAATTATTATAATTTTTTATAAGATTACAAATTTATTATTATTTAATAAACTTTCCTTTGGTTTTTAAATTATGTATTTAATCTTTTGAAATTCTTTGAAGTTGAAATTTGAAATTTGAAATTTGAAGTTTAAAATTTTGTATTTTAAGTTTATTAAAGTATTTTGATTGAATTCGTTCAAAAAACGTAAAAATGAATAATTAAATATAATTTTTTAAATTATTTATTAAAACTTATTTTGTTAGACCATTTAGATTCTTATTATATATAAAAAGAACAAACGATAAAAAACGATAAAAATAGTAAAGCAGTAAAACAGTAATTTTTGAAATTCCATTCTGAGCACTCGACGGGAAAATGGGGGGTGACAGAGATTAGTTCTCAACAGTAGCGGCCCCAAAGCTACACAGCGCTCGGATACAGTTTAGCGATGACATGGAAGACTGGCGTGACTAAGGCAATGTCTTGATTGCGCCTGGATATACAGAGACTTTCTGAGCAAAGGTTTTGATGACTCGTCTGAACCAATATATGTCTGACATAAGTATCGTCGCAATGGATGTTCGAGTATCGTTGGATGTTTAATGACTTCGGTAGAGTCAGCGTCCCTCAAGGTAAGCACCAAAGATTTCGGTGTCTTTCACCTATTTCAACCTCCGAGTCTGTACGAACAACAACGATGACTCGGCCGCGCTGGTAAGACTGGTATTTTCTCGCATGTTCGTGTTCCAACTCATGTCACCGTCCGTTTGGATATTCGCTCGCTCGAGCTGAAACAGGACTTGCCCCCACAGACCGCCGTTGCTTGGAAGCTGTAACTGATACTACGCGTTGAATAGTCCAAAATTCATTTCCAAGTTGATGTGAAATCTAAGGTTTGAAAATGACGGAGCAGTGCACCCCATCGACGGCTCACCCAGTCCCGCAGGAAAATGGTTGGGCGCCGTCAACAAAAGCTTGCATGTCATGCCGTTCGCTCAAAGTTCGTTGCATTGTAAATTCTTCACCAGATGATAAGCGATGTCAACGGTGTATAAAGTCCGACCGGGAGTGTGTTTTCCAAGCGTCTCAGAAGAGGAAGCAGCGCAAGAGGACCGATGCGCGAGTCGGAGAATTGGAGAAGGAAATCAGGACCATGAAAATGCTATTGAGCCGCGGTGAGGATAGGAACATACCCAAAGAAGGACAATCAGGGCGGGCCAGTGCACCAAGTGAGGGACCTCCAACATGGGGCTCGACAAAGGAGAACACCCTCTCACAGACAGTCGGCGTCTCACCATCTTCTTCTGGAATGGGTCCTTCCCCCAGTGTACATGGGGATATCGGAAAATCCCCTGAGAGTGATGCACGGACTGCTTTCATGGAGAAAGTATTTACCAATCCAGATGTCATTAATCTTGGATTACTTTCTATAGAGACTGCAACGGACTTGTTCGAGGTCTATAACCACGATCTTGTCGATAATTTCCCCCTAGTTGTTTTCCCAGAGGGCTACTCCCTTGATAAGTTGCGAGCAAACAGGCCAACATTGTTCCTCGCAGTGACGGCAGCTGCCGCCATGAAATCACATCCACAATTGTCTATCGATTTGAACAAGCATCTTCTACAGTCTTGCGCGACTCGCATCATGATGAACAGCGAGAAGTCTCTAGAGCTTGTCCAAGCCATGATCGTCACCGCTATATGGTATTCTCCACCTGGGGGTTCATCTCAGTTGAAATTTTATGAATACATCCATATGGCGGCTAGCATGGCTTTGGATATTGGTCTCGGCTCAAAGCCATCACAGATGGACAGACATCAGGGGAATCCAGCCGCTCAATCACCAACTTCGCCTGATGCTACAAATACGCTCATGGGCTCAGCGCTGTCGGCCCCCGCCATTTCACACAGTAGTGAGGTCGAGAGTCGAAGAACCCTGTTGTCATGCTATGTAATGTGCTGCGGGTATCTCAACCCTCAAAATACTCGTGCCAGGCAGATAATCTAATTGTGCTGCAGTGTCTCCTTGAGCATGCGAAGGCCGAACATGCTGAGGTATAACAACTGGATGGGTGAATGCGTTGAGTACTTGCAAACTTCTCCAGCGGTATTGCCTTCCGACAGAAATCTCGTTGCCTGGGTTCAGCTCTTGAAAATCTCAGAAGAAATTGCCGTTGCGTTCTCCTTCGAGGACATGAATAACATTGCCAATCTTTCGGATTATCAAACCCAGCTTATATTAAAAGTATACGAGGAGCGACTCAATCAATGGCGAAGACACATGGATTCAAGAATATTGATTGGTGAGTACATAGTCTGCCAATCACGCATTCAGACTTATAGGATCACTCAGGTTCCCTGGCAATCATGTACCACAACATGTATATCCATCTTCACGAGATTGCACTGCATGGTAAATACAGCCCAGAGAGTTTTAAACCGCCCTATCAATTCGAGAACATCCGTTCGAATAAAGAAAAGAACAGCAGTCTTATGACACACCTAGATTCCGTCATCCAGTGCATCACTTCCGCTCACACACTCATCGAAACTTTCCTTTGCATGGACATTGAGCTGCTCCGATCACTTCCGATATTCAACTATATTCGTCTTACATATGCCGTCTTCATTCTTGAGACCCTCGCCACGTCCGCAAATGATGCCTCTGATGAGGTTGGTTTTCTCAGCCGCAGAAGCCTTCAGGTTGACCACTATATATCATTGGTGATCAATCATCTTGAGCTTGTAGTCGGACCTGCTAAGTGCAAAATACCATCAATGTTCCTAGGATTAATGCTTAGAGTCCAAGCGCAGCGTTGGACTCCCGAGCAGCCACCAATTGCAAAGGAGGAGGCAGGTCATCCGACCACCACTAAAAAACTCGGCCGACCACGCTAAGAATTAGAGTTTGGGTGTAATTTATCTTCGTTTTGTTTATAGTCGCCTTATTATCTTTCCTATATTATATACTTTTTATACAATTAATTACAAATTTATTATATAATTAATTAATAATTAATCCTTAATTAATTAAATCTATTGCAATAGTTAATCTGAAAAAAAGCGATATTTATATTTAATATAAGGCCCTGACTTAGTATTTTATAAACTAGCTTATATAAGATAAAAAATTAGTAAATAAAATAATAATAATAATTTAATTCCAAATTAATCTTAATTTGATTTAATTTAATTTTTATTTTAAAATTTTATTTATTGAAATTGATTCAAGATTATTTATTAATTAATTTTAATTTGATTTAATTTATCTTTAATATTAAAATTCTATTTATTTAGATTAATTCAAGATTATTTACTAATTAATTCGAATAAGATAAATTATATATTATAATAAGCGAGCTCTTCTATTATTTTAATATAAGCGATAAAAAGCTTTATCCTATTACGATAGAATTAATTCTTATTTAATCTAAATTTAATTTAAAATTAATATAATTATAAGCTTATTTCTTAAATACTTTAGCCTTTTGTAAATATATATTAAAAAGTTATAAAATAAATATCTTTTAAGAGAATTATAATTCTTAAAAACTCTAAAGTATTATATAGTTAATTAATAAATTTAATTTTAGATTAATTCGGGATTAAATATTAATTAATTTAGAATTCTTCGAATAACTTATATATTATTAATTAGGAAATATAGTTCTTAAAACCTTTAATTTAATAAAAAAGGTTATTAAGGTCTTAGCTAAACAAAAATTGCCTTTAAAGAAAAATTAAATAATAATTAATCCAGAATTAAAATAAGATTAATTATTAATTAATTTAATTTTATAAAATATATATTCGTATTTTGCTTAAAGTTCTAAAGAAAGAAATATCTTATTATAATTATAAAAATTATAAAATTAATAAGTTTTTAACTTCTTAATAACTTAATTTTAAATCAAATTCGATTTGAATCTGGATTAATTATTAATTAAATATAAAATATTTACGAAATCTTATTTATTATAATTATTTAAAGTATTTTAATTACTCGGATTATAATTCTAATATAATAAAAGCTAAGAATATATTTGCTATTAATAAGTATTCTAATAAAAATAATAGGAATAATAAGGAGGTTAAGGGGGAGATTAGGGGAGAGACTAAAAGGGAGACTAAAAAGGAAATTAGAAGAAAAATTATAAAGGGGATAGAAAGGGAAACAGGGGGAGAAGCTAAAAAGAAGGCTAAAAAAGAGGCTAGGAGGGAAATAAAAAAGGAAATTAAAAGGGAAATTAGGAGGGGTAAAGGTAATAAAGAATAAATTAGTTAAATCGAATTAAAATTAATTCAGGATTAAATAAAGATTAATTTTAATTAATAAATTAAATTAACCTAATTTAAAATAAATAAATAATAAAATTAATTAGAATTATTTTTAATTTAATCTTAATTTAATTATATTCTTTTATTGTTTATTTAATTTCTTAATTATATTATTTCTAACTTTGCTCTTTTATTTTCAAACTTTAATTTTTGAACTTTTGCTTTTTTTTATTTTTATTCTAAATTATTAATTAATAGTTAATTAGATAAATTCTATTGATTTATTAAAGCTATTTATCAAAGAGAATTAAAATTAATTAATAAATAAATCGGAATTAATTAAGATTCAATTCTATTTTTTAAATCTTTGAAAATTTAATCTTAGTTTTAATTATAATTAAAAATTATTATTAAATTTAGAATTTAATTATTTTTTTCAGCTCCTAAAAAATATAAAAGATCCTATATTATTTTCTTTATTAAAGTTTATTTCGATTAATAATTGCCTCCGATTTTTATAATAATTTCTTAATATTTAGATTAATTTTAAATTAAATTTAAAATAAAATAAAATAAAATATTATTTAATTTTTATTTAAATTCGTAAAACCTTTCCGATAAACTTGTTTAATAATATATATATTATATACCGAAATCGAAAAATATTAAATATTATTAAATATTACGTTAGTTAAGGTTTCTAATACTAGATTAAATATAAATTAATTTAGATTTAATTTGGATTTGATTTGGATTTAATTTAGATTTAAACTTATTTTATAATAATATATAATAATATTAAGCTTTTCTTAATAATATTGCTTTTATAATATATTTGCTTGATTATATTAATATAATTATAAATTATAATAAAGATTTCCTTTGGGATTTCGGAATAATATATATTAATATTTAAAGCGATATTAATATCTTATTTATAGCAAGCCTAATTACAGATCTTCGGAGTAGATAATAATAAGTCTAAAAAGATAATAAGTATTTAATTTAAATTTAATTTAGATTTAATTTAGATTTAATTATTAATCAAAAGTTAATAAACTTTAAAGTAATCTTTTTTCGAAAAATATTTTAATAAAGCTATTATTTATTTATAAACGGATTTATCGTATTAATTAATTCTAATATTTTAACGAATTTTATATTTAAAATAGATATTATAATAAATAATCGTTTATTACGTATATTAATATTAAGGCCAAAGATAAAGGTCGATAAATTAAAAATATTACTTAAATCTTAATTAAATTAATATTAAATTAGGATTAAATCTAGATTATATATATTTTTAATTTGTACTTTATTTATATTTATAGAGACTATTTTAAGGTTATTATTATAAAAATAAAGCTAATAAATAAGAGATTATAATAATTCGGAAACTAATTCGAATATTTTCGTAAATATTCGTTAATAATATTCGCTATTTAACTTATTTATATAGATTTGGCAAAGCGTAAAGATTATAAAATATATAATTAATAAAATTTTTAGATTAATTATAAATTAATCCCGAATTAAATCCTTTATATTTTCTTGATTTTGGTTCGAATATCGTAAATATAATTTTATTAATCAATCCTCTTACCTTCTTAAATATTATATCTATTTTGTAAGCTTCTAGTTATAAGAAGATTTAAGCCTATTTTTTATAAAAAGTAATAATAATCTTAATATTAGCCTTATTAATATCAAGATATTAAATATATTGATATTAATCGATTATAAATTAATTTAAGATTGAATAAAAATTAATTAATAATTAATTAAAATTTTATTTTTTTATTTATATTTCGATATTTGAATTTATATTTAAGTTAAATATTATTAAATATTTATTTTTTAGGATAATAAAATATTTTCTATTTCTAAATAATAGCTTTGATTTGGTTTATTTAATTAATACTTTGATAAATATTTATAATATATTCTATTTAATAATTTAAATAAAATATATTTAATAATAAATTATAAAGGAATTTTTTTATATAATTAATTAAATTCAATTTCAAATTAATTTCGATTTAATTTCGAATTTTTTATTTGTTTAGCAAGCTTAAAAAAGCTGTCTTATAATTTTAATAGAAGATAATTATATAATAATAGCGGATATATATATATTTTATATAAAATAAAAATAAAATATAAATAATAAGCTAAATTATTAGGGATAAGAATATTAAACTTTATTTAATAATTTATATATTATAAAGCTCTAAAACTAATTTAATAATTAATATTTAAATTAATTTAGAATTAATTCTAAAACGATTTTGAATCGAATATAAATTAATTATTATAATTTTTCTTCTTAGTTAATATATATTTAATAATATAATATAAGTTCTCCGGCTTTAGTTAAGGATTATTTAATTTTAAAAAAAGATTTTTAAAATATTTAATATAAATATTTTTAATAATATTTAATAATTAGAAAAAATATATTTTCTATTTTAAACCTTTATTATTTATATAATTAATATAGAATAAAAGTTTACTAGAGATAATTTAAAATCAATTTAATTTTAAATTATAATCGATTTAGGATTGATTTCGGATTAAATACTTAAATTCTTATTTATTTAATTATAAAATTATATTCTTTATTTTATTATTTACATATATTCTTTTGCTCGAATTGCTTCTAAACTTAAATAAATTACCTTTTTAAATATTAAATAAATTCGATTATAAATTAATTTAAAGTTAATTCTTATATAATTATAAATCGAATTTATAAATTATATAAATTATTATAAAATTATTAAATTTTTTAAATCTATTTTAAATCGTCTTTAGTAAAAAATATATATTATATTCCTATAAGATCTGAATATAAATATTAATAATATATAATTCTAGAATATTAATATATATATTAAATATAAAGAGTATTATTTAAGTATATTAATAAAGAATATTTTTTCGGATATTTTTATTTCTATAAATATTAAATTTATTATTAAATTAAGTTTAAATTTAAATTAAATTCGGATTAATTTAAATATAATTTATTAAATTATAAATTTCCTTTGCTTTTCCTTGATCTCTTAAGGATATATTAATAATATATATATATTTATTAAGGTAGTTTTGAAAATAATTAAGGAAAATAAAAAAATATTTAATAAATAATATTTTTAAGCTAATATAATAATATATAAATATAACGGTAAGCTTAGGTATAATAACTTGTTCGATATCGGAATTATTTTTATTAATAATTAATTTAGAATCAATTTCGAATTAATCCTGATTTATTTTATAATTTTAAAATTTATAAAATTATATAAAAAATAAGAGGTTATCCGATCAAAAAGTTTTTTTAAATTTTTTTTTTAAAGCTAACTTTGATATAGCTAGACCAATAGTCGTCCGACCCTAATATAGTCGGCCGAGTTTTTTAGTAGTGGTCGGATGACCTATAGGCTTATTGCAAAGCCTTCATTTTCCACAAGACATGAGGAAATAGTATCGCTTCCCGGAGCTAGTAATCAAGCAACCCCTGTCACGTCTTCAAACGAATCAAACCATCGGCTCTCCACCCCACAGTCCGAAGCTTTCCGCGATACGACGTACCACCCTTCCCAGCGTGCAGGTGACTTGGCGAGCCACCAACCGCACGCTGAAACAGCGAATGACTACGATCCGATGCTCGAGTTTTCTGGTGACTATCATATGGATCTTGATCCGGACAGCCTTTCGTTCCTTAATGGCATCGAGAATATGAGCCCAGACCCCACCAATTGGGAGTGGCCCGTAAGTTATGATACACCAACAGATACCCTACGAAAATGAGAGAACATGAGTTCCAGATGAGAGTTTCCATTCTCAGGATCACGGCTTCTACTTGTATTTGCTGGCAAGGACTGAACTTTGGGATGAGAACCTGTAAGAAACCAAAGTATACAGACTACAGCATGACCACGAGTGATGGTCCGCAAGTAAGTTATTTCGTCACCAGAATAACCCCAGCCTGGCTAAGCCTAGTCCTGTTCCAGCAGTTTTCTGTATTGTGTCAAATGCCGACTTCGAAAAACCAAGAGTCAAACCGAAAATCTCGTGAAAATTCTGGGACCGTGTCCGAATGTTCTAAATCTTGGGCGCGCCGTTTCCAGCTTTCTCAAACTCAAACTGCGGATCCCCAAAAGTTTTATTGGGAGCCGAAGGTTATCAGTTCAAATTTTGTGTCGAGGGAACAAGGAGATTCCAAGATATCTGATCAAGGGAGAGGGGCTAGACCGGTGATAGTCTTACGGAGTATGGACTTTTAGCTTCTTTGACGATTCTCAAAAAGGTCCCAGCAAAACCGCTGCACATTCATGTTGATGTTGCTCCCTTCCAACGCCGGAAAAGGGTCCCTTTGCTGTAGTAAGTCCTGCCAAGCAGCACGGTTTCCGTCAAACGTTGGACCTGCATTTGGAACACGGGCGATTCAATTGCAACTTCTCCGTGCTACTTGCCTACCACATTCTATAAAATGCACTTCCCATCGCAGCTATTACCCGCTCATCACATCCTTCTCCGAATCTCGATCTTGCACATCCGTCACCTCCGGCGACCTCTTCCCCTCCGGTAAACACCGTCCCGGATGCCACACCGCCAGGATCAGCACAGCCACAAGCATTGGGGCACACTCCAAGCCCCCAAAGTACGCTTCATGCGAGCTCAAATACCCAAAAACCCCCTGACTCGTTTCCGCAAGCCGAAAGATTGTACGAAGGAAGACCAGAAGGCTTGCCGCGGCGAGGGCTCTGGTGAATTGAGATTTCTTCCGGATGAGGCCACTTTTGATGAGACCGAGCGCGAATCGGAAGTATAGGGCGAGGAAGATGATAAAGGCGAAGGATTGCACGGCGAGACCGGCGAGGAGGATGTTGTTGGCCGTTGTGGGGTCCTCGTGTTTGGAGGTTTTGGTGCCGATTAGCGCCGCGCCTGTGATTCTTTTGGGAGGTTTGGAGTTAGCATTGGGTTTCAAGGCACACTTGTGAGCAACGGCGAACATGTGGCGAGTATGTGAATTCGGAGTGACTTACTGGACGATAGTGGAGACAACATCAGCTGTGATGAAGATCCATAAAACGAATTTTGGATTCAACGAGCCGTGATTGCTACCGTTGGGCTCTTCGATTTTGGCCCACCGGATCAGGTAGGTCAAGCACACATATATGCTGGCCGAGATGAGAACCGGTGCTGTGACGATGAAGAAGTACGCCACGACGAAGTAGATGATATTGTACGGATCATTGCGGGACGACGCGAGGCGGAAAGCGTAGCCTATGACTTCCATGGCGCCAGCGAAACATAGGGGAGCGAAGGACCAGAAGCGGTAACGGGCGACTTGGATGGTGTGGACGAGTAGAAGGAGCGCAAACAGGACGATGCCTATTACGCAGAGGCCAATGTTTGGGACGTAGCCATAAATGATGATGCGGGCGTCGTGAGGTCCTCCGGGGTTGGGGAAGTTGGGGTCGACGTAGCCGCCTGTTTCGGGAGTAGACATGGTGGTAAGGCGTTTTTGCTTTGCGCGCAGACTTAGGAGAAAAGAAGAGAATGGACAGGAAATGAAGGTTCAGGAACGCTTTTCCCCTTTATATGTGCCTTGATGCGTCTTGAAGGCTGAAGAAGCTGAGACGTGAAAATTGATTGCTACCAAGCAACTGAGTGTCAAGACAACATGATATATATACAGCAGCTACTTTTCGACCGGAGCATAATGTTCTCCACTTAGAGATCCTCGGACGTCCAAATTTGTTGCACCATACCATCCAAACAGGACAGTCTCGAAATGTCTTTGCATCGGCGTGAGAAGTGCTCCGTTACCGATTTGAAGTCAGTGATTGGTCGCAGTTCCAGCACCAACCTCCTTGAATGCTACCTACGCATTGACGGTCATGATGTCAGTAATGAAAAAGACTAGGCCTTTACCTAGCTAGGCCCTCGATTGGTGTGCGGGCACCTCGGAGAGAGATCGAGGAGCGGGAGACATTGAGAGCGGTAGTCGTACTCGTACCTGCTGATCGAGTCTAGCGCCCAGTCCACGTATTCGCGAGCATTGGTGGACTAGTGTGATCTGAAGGCCTGATCGAAGTACCTCATACCAATAACACGAAGAGCTTCTCATTCCCCTCAAACATTATGGTACAGTTACAGTTGTTGCAAAGGTTAGGACCACGGATCTCTCGTAATTGATATCTTGGCGCCAAGCGCGTCTCTATTACCCTCCCAAAAACGGAAAGTCTCCCGGAGAAGTAAATGATCGGCCTTAACAAATCTTGATCGAAGCAAGTGGAAGAAGAAATGAAAGTTGATTCATTCATGGCTAAGAAAAGAGAGAAAAGGTGCAAAAAGGTAGCAACAGGCGGTTTCGATCCGCCGTCCTCCGGGTGCCTTACTTCTGAAAATATGAGCCCGGCGCGCTTCCACTGCGCCATGTTGCTTCAACTCAATTAAAATCCCTGTATTTGTTTATATATTCATGTTTGCTGATCATCGTAGAAAATCTCACCAACGCCTTAGTGCATGTTAGCCCATCTACTGGAGCTCGTAGGTCACGCAGTACTTCTCCGGGAACAAGTACTTTCCTTATTTCTTGCATCCATCTGGTCACGGTCATTATCGAACAGTTACATACTTCGTTCATCATCAAGTTCTCAGCTACCGACTTCCCCGGAGATTCTCGCGCTTTACGAAAGCCGCCCGCAGATGTAGCTAACACCGTCATAAGCTACTGGGTCTATCATGAAAAGACTCGATAAGGAAAGCTTCGATAACATTCAGGCCTGGAGCTTCAACCGATTCCATGCGAACGGTATTTCCTGGCAAGCCCCGGGCAAAGCTTCAAGCTGTATGCACTGCGCAATGGGAAGGCAAGCGTTTGGTCGTAAGTGAAGACGGCTATAGTCGCTCGAGGTCAAGCTTGCTGATTTGAATGGCAAACAGACGTACATCTCCGGCAATGCTTTGGTTATCCTTGGCGGCCCTCACGACCTGATCCAGACCATATACCATGACCAGTGCGAGGCGCTGGACGCCGTGACTATCGATGAAGCCACAGGGAAGATCGCAACATGTCGCTCAGATGAAGCCTATATCTACCGACCATACGGAAGGGATGAAGGCGTACTAAAGGTATACTCATTGATAGCTGGCTTCATCCTCGAGCCTAATTTGCTTGATAGTGGTCCCTCCAATCAACTTTTCCCGTTCTGCATGAGAATTGTACAATACCGACACTATCGTGGGGATCAGAGGAAGAGCTCTTGGTCGGGACGTCATCATTGGAGCTGCACCAGACAATAGAAGATGATAATATTATCTGGACCCGCAGGATTCCAAAATCAGTCAAAATTGCAAGCTTCTCATACGACTCGAGCCTGATAGCATCCACAGGATGGCATGACCGCCTCATTAAGCTTTGGCGGAGACAGTCTTTCGGCTCGGACGATACACGCTTTGGCTTCACCTACCTACCCCATCCTACTGCAGTGACGGCAGTCCATTGGCGCCGACCGCGTCACCATGATCATATTTCCGATAATGTGTTGTTCTCGATTTGCGCCGATGCCAAGGTTAGGGTTTGGGCTGCTACAGATCCACACGGCCTACAGGCGCTGCAGCTATGGGCAGAGATTGACATGCAAGAATCTATACAGCCACGACAATTGGTCTCGAAAGGTACATCGCGTGAGCGCTATGCCTTTATTGTCGACAGCGGAGAGTTTACCAGTGCAAGCAAAGTTGCTGTTAAGGCTGGATCGTTAGGTAATGGGCCTGCAAATCACGCCTTAGAACATTTGATCGAGGTATCTCAGACTAGCCCTGAAGTCTGTGTCGTCCTTGACCGGCAGGGCAACATGTCAGCTTGGGGACTAGAGAATGTTGGTTGTAAAATACGGAAGCCTACAGATGTTTTTAACATCGCACATATTGAGAATCTCAACTTGCCATTCTTGAAGGATATCCAGGAGGAGCAAAGAAACGTACAATTCTACAACTTCTATGACAAAGATTCCAAATTCCCGTTCACTCTATTAGTCCACCATTTCGATGGGAGGATCGTGTGGTTTGGAAGCAGACTGGACGAGCTATTTGACCCATCACCGAGGAGGAATCGCCTTCATCAAGAAGCTCTATGGACAGGGCACGATGGACCAGTCAAGAAGATTGTAAGGAATGCGAGCGGTAAGGCGTTGATGTCACGTACCACTGAGAATGAAGGAATTGTGTGGAAGCAGCAGAGCGCTGGAAACACGATGGTTCTCACTCGATCAAGCTCTCTCAGCTGCCACGAGCACATTCACCGAATAAGTCTGCTGGATGAAGGACAATATGTTGCCAATCTCCATCATCATAGGCTGTCGATCTGGGATGCTCGGGGACACACCGCCTACGAAGCGGCGTCTCGCGACTTTGAAGTCGGAGGGAAGCCACTATGCCTGCTCCTCCTGCCAGATCCATCCGATCGACCTGGATTTGCATATCTGGCTACAATTACCTCGAAGATGAAGGGCATTGTTTGGGAGGTGGTATTCCCAGCGAAATTGGCTGCAATGTCCGCAAAGGAACAAAATCGTCCACCGCGTATCACAGAATTTAGCCTGTTCGATCTCGGGTCCTCTGACGAACTCGCTTATGTGTTGCCTGTTGACCCCGCGGGTTCTTCGCTTGCAGCATCTGACTTTCTCGACACATTTGCGAAAGACCTTGCTATCTCCTGGACAAACACGGGTGTGCTACATGCATGGACAGCCACCATTGACGTGGAAAATACAGCAGTCCAATGGCTCATGACATCAACAGTAGAAACTGGAATTCGATACCCCTCTCTTGCTAGCGGAAGCTCGATACGGAAGACAGCGCTCGTCGACCGCTCAAAGACTCGACTTACGATTTGGGATTCCCAGAGTGGACAGCTAGAATGTGACAAGTCGTATAGTACACAAGACACTATACAAGATCTAGATTGGTCGTCCACACCTGATAATCAGTCCATCCTAGCCGTCGGGTTCCCTTACAAAGTCCGCATTCTTGCACAGATGCGATACGATTACCAGAATGCAGGCCCAGCCTGGGCCCCTATTCGAGAAATCAACATCAAAGAGCTGAACTCTCACCCCATTGGTGACAGCACCTGGTTGGCAAGCGGGAACCTCGTCATTGGCGCTGGAAATCAGCTATACGTTTATGACGAGGACATCTCAACACAGGACCTTATGGTGGTTGACCTGGATCTACCTATCCATGACCATCGGTCTTTGAACATCTTTGACGTAGTGACGTACCTCAATGGCCCACTTCCTGTGTTCCATCCTCAGATGCTGTCTCAATGCATAGTGGCCGGGAAACTCGCCCTGGTTCAGCGGATTGTCCTCGCCCTTCACAAGGCTCTCAAATTCTTCGTCGTTGGTGATCAATTAGATAGCTATGTCTCCTTGACCACCGAAGACTTCTATAGCGGAGAAGACCAGATTCTTGCGTCAGCGACCCGAAAGGAAATGCACTCATCATATGCAGACTTCATTGACGACGAGGATCCCCAGACTGTCACAGAAGACCTGGCCGCCTCTCTCATTGAGAATCTGACAAAGTTAGCGATACCGCAACTTTCAAGCCATGATCAGATAAGCTTAGCTGATATCGTTGAATGCGTCTCGACTGTTGAGAAGCAGCGGCGCTCCATGGACGATAACGCAATGCGCTATCTCCTGTTCTTCCGACAGCACATGCTTAGAAAAGGCCAGGCTCGTGCTAGACACACAGACATCTCATGGCGAGACATTGTTTGGGCATATCACAGTAATAGTCAGGATATTCTTGTTGATCTAACTACCAGGCAGTTCCATGGTAGGATGTTATGGCATCATGAGAAAGAAAGCGGCATGTTCATGTGGATGACTGACATCAATGCTTTACGGGCGCAATTTGAAGTTGTCGCCCGTAACGAGTACATGAAGACCGACGAGAAGAACCCCATCGACTGCAGTCTCTACTACCTAGCGCTCAAGAAGAAGACCGTGCTAATAGGTCTTTGGAGAATGGCAGCCTGGAACAGAGAGCAACCCGGAACTCAACGACTTCTTAAAAACGACTTTTCTGAAGCTCGGTGGAAGACAGCAGCTTTAAAGAACGCCTACGCACTACTAGGAAAGAGACGCTTCGAATATGCGGCAGCCTGGTTCTTACTAGCAGGAAACCTCCTGGATGCAGTGAACGTCTGCGCAAACCAGCTTCAAGACTTGCAACTGGCAATTGCAGTCACCCGAGTCTACGACGGCGACAATAGCTCGGTACTACGCTCGCTATTGGAAGATAAAGTCCTACCTCAAGCTGCCATGGAAGGGGATCGCTGGCTCGCAACATGGGCATACTGGATGCTCGGGCGGCGCGATATGGCAGTCCGAGTCCTGATCGTCCCGGTCTACACTCTAGTCGAGTCACCCGAGCCGCCGAACATGCACGCGAGGTCGTACCTCTCCAGCGACCCCGCTCTCGTCGTCCTGTACAAGCAACTCCGGCAGAAGACACTCCAAACACTCAAAGGCGCCTCCGCGATCTCACCCCGCGTGGAATGGGAATTCGTCGTTCAAAACGCCAGGCTTTATGACCGCATGGGCTGTGACCTGCTCGCCCTGGATCTGGTGCGCAATTGGGAATTCCTCCACCAGCCGAAGGATGTGAGCACGAACGGGGCGCCGCCTGATCCGCGGAAGATGCTTAGGAGGAGGAGTAGTCTCGTGGTTGATGATTTGCCGAGCCCGACGTCGCCGACTGAGGGGAGGGTGAAGCCGAGTGGGAAGCCGGCGCCTACGCTTTTCGAGGAGCCGACGAGTAATAGTTTGTTTGACAGTTTTGGGCTTTGAGGGAGGAGAGAAACGAGTGGTGGCATCAGCGAAGGCGTTTGGGATCTGGAGTACTTCAGTTTTCTGTACGAGAGTTTTTGTTCGAACTTGGGGTTCTAATCGCTCAAATTAGTAGGAAGAACGGTATATCTTCTCATTACAGTCCCTCATAACAGCGTAACCTCTTGACATATAAACCCGCCCTATCCACTACCTCTATCCAAACGCTCATCCCCTTCCCCACAGAATCCCTAACCCTCACAAATGCGGCACCCCCGCACTCGCCAACCCCAAATTAACAATACTCACAAGCCCCTCCCCCAAAATCAACCCACTCGCCAGCACAATCACAGGCGTCTCCTCCCTCCCCCTCCACCTGGTCCAATACCAACTCACCACCCCCCCAATCGCCCTCGCCAGCGTGAAACTAGGCACGTTATACATCCCCACCGCGACCGCAATGCCCCCGGGTACATAAGCCTGCCACGCCTTCCCCTGTCCCCGCACCCGCAGCGCAGTCAGCATCGCGAACACCGCCCCGCCCCCGACCGCGAACCGCCACGCCATCGCCGGCAACCCCTTCCCCATCACGAGTCGCGCCGTGAATATCCACACGTACGCCGTCGGCACCTGGAACATGCCCCCGGGCACATCGTACACGCTCGTATAAAGCTTGTAAACGCCAGCCGAGACGACAGCGCCGACGGCACTACCGATCATCTGGCCCCAGAACTGCGCACGCGGGGCCGCGCCCAGGAGGTGGCCCGTTTTGAGATCCTGCATTATATCCCCTGCTTGGAGGGCGCCGCTTTCGCTGACGGCGCCGGCGAGGAGGTTGATGATTATGGCGTTGGGGTTTGAGGCGGGGATGACGAGGGCGAAGAAGAGTTGGGTTAGTTTGCTGATGCCGGAGACGGGGTTGAGGTCTGTTTCGCCAAGGGCGCGCACGCCCATGAGGCTGAGGAGGAGGGCGAGGAGGAGGGAGAGGAGGATGGCGGGGTAGGGGATTGGGGGGTAGACGTATTTGATTGCGAAGAGGCAGAGGAGGAGAGAGAGGGTGAAGAGGGAGAGGAAGGTGCGGGTTGAGACGAGGTGGTGGGGGGGGGCGTCTGGTTCGGGGTCTGAGGGTTTGGGGGGGGGGGTTG
>JAABUQ010004219.1_pt1 | contig 24838 bp, 12 predicted proteins | sample 5560001 | NCBI WGS metagenome assembly JAABUQ01 (sample SAMN10711888, study PRJNA513371) | rock metagenome | isolation source: Antarctica rocks | place: Antarctica: Victoria Land, Finger Mt nord | collected 2015-12-18
CGGCGTCGGAGTGGGCGTCGGCGTCGGCGTCGGCGTCGGCGTCGGAGTGGGCGTCGGAGTGGGCGTCGGCGTCGGGGTCGGCGTCGGAGTGGGCGTCGGCGTCGGCGTCGGCGTCGGCGTCGGCGTCGGCGTCGGCGTCGGAGTGGGCGTCGGAGTGGGCGTCGGAGTCGGAGTGGGCGTCGGAGTCGGAGTGGGCGTCGGAGTGGGCGTCGGCGTCGGAGTGGGCGTCGGCGTCGGCGTCGGGGTCGGCGTCGGCGTCGGCGTCGGAGTGGGCGGCGGCGTCGGCGTCGGAGTCGGAGTGGGCGTCGGAGTGGGCGTCGGCGTCGGAGTGGGCGTGTTCAGTCTTTGCAGATCACTCTGGAACTCGGAGCTGTTCAAGAACTCCAGGAGGACGTTGGTGCGGCCGACTCGGCGAACCTGCGTGTTCCAGTAGGCCTCGCCGGCGGTCCCGGCCGGTCGCCCCAGGAGGCTAGTGTAGAGCTGGTCGACGTATTGGGTCGAGCTGATCCTGCTGCTCGTGGAGATCTGGCCGCCGAACGTCGAGCCGGGCGAGCTGGTGTTCAGCCTCTGGAGGTCGCCCTGGAACTCGGAGCTGTTCAAGAAGCCCAGGAGGACGTTGGTGCGGCCGACGCGGCGAACCTGGTTGGTCCAGTACGTTTCGCCGGCGGTGTCCGCGGGACGACCCAGCAGGTTGCTGTAGAGCTGATCGACGAACTGGACCGAGGTCCCGCCCAGCGAGATCGGGCCGCCGAACCCGTTGGTCGCCGCGGCGGAGACGGTCGAGCTGCTGGTCGTGCTGGTCGGCGAGGTGGCCACCAGCGGCGTCGCCTTGGCCGCCACCGCCTCGTTGACGACCATGGTGGACAGCATCGCGCGGTCTTCGAGGCCGAGGATCTGCGGCGTATTCCGCCGGCGCGGGCGACGGTTCATCCCGAGACCGGCCCGGTCCAGAGCAAGCTTGAGTCTGCGAAACACGGTTGTAGCTCCGAAGTTGGTTGATTGTGCGAGGTCAGTCGATCCGCGATATGGGGCGGGCGAGAGGGGATCGTTCCTTATAGAAATCCAGAGCCCCGAAAGTCAACGACATCACCAAATATTCAATTTTGATTCTTAGATCACGCTTAACACGACCCGTTCGACGAGGGTTCGCCCGAATATTAAGCCCATGCCCGACCGTCGCTCTCTGATATGAAACACTGAACGAGCGAGCAGGTCCAGCCATAAATAGCTGTACAGTTGCCGTTTTCTTCTCCGACGCGACGGCCACTGGCGAGGCCCACGACCGGTCCCTCGGGCTGGCCGCGGAGCGGGATGTCGCAAGCCGGTCGCGAGGATCGTCAGTGGTAGTCGTCGGGTGCGCCCGAAGGCGGACATCCAATTTTCGAATTCCGGATCGTCGAGACCGGCGACCTGATCCGGGTCGGCCGACGAGGCGACGGCACGGCCGGGGGCGGTCTCTTGGCGTGCCAGGTGGGCGAGACGAGCAGGTCGGGCCGCTCCCTCGGGCGACGACCGTCCTCCTCGCAGCCGGGGCCGGAGCCCGTTCGTGTCCCCGGGAGCATGGCGACGCGGGCGCCGCGCGGAGCACCCCGGAGCGCCCCGGGCCTATCCGGTCCCCGGGGAGTTCGCCCGATCGGGGGCCGGGGTCGATGGTCGTTCGGGCGTCACGGGAGCCCGCAAGATCGGTGCCCAAGGTCGGGTGGCGGCTCGCGACGACCGGACAAGGCGGGGCGGGGGGGCGTCTCCGGGAGTCATGGGAGGCGCTTGGGTTCCGGGATCGCTTCGACCCGGCGCGCCAGGGCCAGCCACGCGAGCGGGGCGAGGCAGGCCAGGGCGATGCAGGAGGCGCGGTCGTCGCCGAGGAGGCCGAATCGCGAGACGCCCGGCTCGCCCCGGGCCGAGGGAAGGAAGAGGACGATCGCCAGCGGGAAGAGCCGACGGGCGAACAGCTCGGCCAGGGCCAGCCGGCCGGCCCACTTCGGCAAAGGCAGCGCGACTGCCAGCAGGGACAGGGCGAAGAAGGGGGTCGGGCTGACGTGGAAGAGCGGGTGCGCCAGGCCGATGTGGCCGTGGTGGACGATCAGCGGGCCGACCACCGCTAGCGCCACGAACTCGCCCCGGCCTCGCCAGGCGCCCGGCCGGAAGAGCGAGGCGGCCCAGGCGACCCCGAGGGTGCTCAGGAGCGAGACCCACCGGAAGGCGTCGACCACCGGTTGGGACATGTTCTCGGTCCAGAGGTAGTGAGGCAGGTGGCCGATCCGGTGGGCCAGGAGCTGCGCCCAGTAATCGGCCGGCAGGCTCAGGGCCGCGTCCAGGAGGTTCATCTCGGGGGGGAAGGTCACCTCGTAGTTCGTCATCAGCGGGTGGAAGGCGAGCATGTTGAAGAGGCCGGGGTGCGTCCAGTGGATCGCCCGCGACCAGGCCCAATACGCGGCGGCGGGCGGCAACGTCGCCCGGGCGGCCTCCTTCCAGCCGGCCCGGACGAGGAGGACGATCGCCGCGGGAGGGAGGAGGAAGAGCGAGCCCGGGTGGACGCCGATGGCGACCGTCAGGTACACCGCACCGAGGAGCCCCCGCCGGTCGCCCCAAGCGGCCACGGCCAGCAGGCAGAAGGCCGCGGCCAGCGGGCGCTGGCCCGGGGCGTTGAAGCAGGCGAGGATCGGCAGCAGCGCCAGCCGCCCGGCGGTGGCGAGCCCGTCGCCCCGCCCCCAGCCCCGGGCGATCGCCGCGATCGGGACGAGGATCAGGGCGTTCAGCCATGCCATGATCCCGATGTAACCCCAGTAGCCGAACCGGCCCAGGGCGGCCGTCGTCGGCGCGAAGAAGGCATGCATCAGCCAGGGCCGGAAGAGCAACTGCCCGACCATCGGCGCCCGGGCCGCGAGCAGCTCGGCGCCGATGTAGGAGTGGAGATAGTCGACCGGCTGCATCCGTCGGCTCATCACCAGGGTCGTGTCGGCGAAGACGTCGAGCACGAGCAGCCCGGCCGCGGCGGCGATCAGGGCGAACAGACCCCGATCGGGCGACGGGCGCCCGATCGGCCCCCGGGCCAGCTCCCAGGCCGCCGCGACGCCGAGGATCGCCAGGTGCAGGGTGTCGGCCCAGGGCGACCTCGGGGCGACGATCCAGGCGACGGCCAGGGCCGACGCCGCGATCAGGCCCAGGGCCATCCGGAGGCCGAGGTCGGCCGCGGGCGCGAGCCCCCGGCCGAGGCCGAGCACCGCCAGCAAGGCGGCCGCCCCGACGAGGTAAGGGCCGACCACGCCGAGCCCGAGCACGTATGCCCAGGCCCGCCATCGGGGCATGACGGCCATCGCCGCGACGGCGTTGATCCGGACCGACGCCAGCCCCGGCGGCCTGCCGAGCCATCGGATCGTGATCCGATCGACGGCGACGCGGGTCGCCCGGTCGGCGAAGAGGGGCAGGCCGGGCCGGGGGGGGCGCCTGAGGGCCAGCCGCTCGGAGCCGGCCTCGACGAGCAGGGTCCCATCGAACTGGTCGTCGCCGCCGAGCACGCCGATCCGGCGGAGGTCGACCGGCCAGGGCCAGGTGATCGTCGCGACCGGCCCGTCGTCGCGGGCGGGGACCTCGGCCAGGTAGAGGGCGTCGACCGTCGCGTCGAGCATCGCCTCCGGCAGGCACCACTCGATCCGGGAACCCGGGACGACCCGGCCGACCTGGCCGGCGACCTCGACCCGGGCCAGCGGCGAGACGTTGACCTCGACCGGCTCGGTGGGCGGGGCCAGGATCAGCGTCGCGACGACCGCCGTCGCGGCGACGACCGAAACCAGCGGCCATCGCCGTCGAGGGGCCTCGGCCCGACGATCCGTCATGAGGTCCCGGCCTCCTCCGCCCACAATCCCGCAGCCGATCCATCATCGCCGGCCGCCCGGCGGAAGGCAACGTCGACGGCGATCGGCCGCCTTCCGGGCGATTTTTCGTTGTCCCGCGACCCTGGCGTCGCGATAATCTGGGTGATCTGGGGGACACCTTGCCATCTCGATGGCCCGGATATCAGGAATCATGGACATGACCCGATACGCCCGATCGTTGGTCGCGGCGCTGGCATTCGGCCTCCTGGCGGGGGCCGGTGCCGACGAGCCGCCGGCGGCAGCGGATAAGGACAAGACCAAGGCGGCGGAGAAGAAGGGGCTGCCGCTCAAGGCCGACCGGACGATCGAGTTCACCGCCGAGGCGGGGACGTGGCTCTCGCTCGACGTCTCGCCCGACGGCAAGACGATCCTCTTCGACCTGCTCGGCGACATCTACACGGTGCCGATCGGCGGGGGCGAGGCCAAGGTGATCGCCGCCGGCCTCCCCTTCGAGGGGCAGGCCAAGTTCTCCCCCGACGGCAAGCGGATCGCCTATGTGAGCGACCGCGACGGCGCCGAGAACCTCTGGATCGCGAATGCGGACGGCTCGGACCCGAAGCAATTGACCCGCGACAAGCAGGCCCAGTACACGTCCCCGTCCTGGACGCCCGACGGCGATTACGTCCTCGTCTCGCGGCAGGACAACCCGCTCCGCGCGCCCTTCGACCTCTGGATGTACCACGCCAAAGGGGGTGCGGGGGTGCAGGTGACCCGGGGCAAGGCCAAGCCCGAGGCGCGCAACGAGGAGGTGACCCACGCCGTCGGCGCGGTCTCCTCTCCGGACGGCCTCCACTTCTATTACACGCAGCGCCAGAAGCTGTTCAGCCCCTACAACAACCTGGACTTCCCGCTCTCGCAGGTCGTCCGCCGCGACCGGGTCACCGGCGACGAGGACCCGGTGACGAGCGCCCCGGGCAGCGCCTTCCGCCCGGTCCTCTCGCCCGACGGGACCAGGCTCGTCTACGGCACCCGCCAGGACGGCGAGACCGGGCTCCGGGTCCGCGAGCTGGCCACCGGCGAGGAGCGCTGGCTCAAGCTCCCGGTCCAGCGCGACGACCAGGAGTCGCTGTTCACCCGCGACTTCCTGCCGGGCTACGCCTTCACGCCCGAGGGCAAGTCGATCGTCGCGGCCTACGGCGGCAAGATCCACCGGGTGGACGTCGCCTCGGGCAAGGACCCGGTGGTCGCGTTCAAGGCGAAGGTGTCGCTGCCGGTCGGCTCTCGCCTGAACTTCCCGATCCGGGTCGACGACGGCCCGGTCAAGGCCCGCTTGATCCAGGGGCCGGCCCCCTCGCCGGACGGCAAGAAGCTGGCCTTCTCGTCGCTGACCCGGCTCTACCTGATGGACCTCCCCTCGGGCAAGCCGGCCCAGCTCTCGGCCGAGGACGCCCGGGAGTTCCTCCCGGCCTGGTCGCCCGACGGCAAGTCCCTGGCCTTCGTGAGCTGGTCCCCCGACGGCGGCCATCTCTGGAAGCGCCCGGGCGACGGCTCGGGCGTGCCGGCGAAGCTGACGAGCGTCCCGGCGCATTACCGCGACCCGGCCTGGTCGCCCGACGGCTCGAAGATCATCGCCCTCCGGGCCCCGCGGCGGGAGAAGTCGGAGAGCCCGGTCGACTTCGGCGCCGGGCCGGGGACCGACCTCGTCTGGGTGCCGGCGACCGGCGGCGAGGCCCGGCTGATCCTCCCCGCCCGGGGGGCCAGCCGGCCCCACTTCGGCCCCGAGGCCGACCGGGTCTACCTGACCACGCCCGCCGGCCTCGTCTCCCTCCGGCTCGACGGCACCGACCGGCGGACGCACGTCGTCGTCACCCGGAAGGGCGGCCCCAATGCTCCGCCCGAGGGGACGCCCGCCGACGTGATTCTCCTCCGCCCCGACGGCAAGTGGGCGCTGGCCCTGGTCAACAACCAGGTCTACCTCCTGGCCCTCCCCCAATACGGCGGCGCGGCCCCGAAGGTCGACGTGGATTCGTCCCCCGTCCCCCTGAAGAAGCTCACCGACATCGGCGCCGACGAACTGGCCTGGGCCGACGGCGGCAAGGCCATCACCTGGGCGGTCGGGGCGAGCCTGTTCCGCGTCCCCTTCGACTCGATCAAATTCGAGCCCGCGAAGCCCGACGAGGAACCCAAGGAGGGGGCCGAGAAGGCCAAGAAGGAGAAGGACGAGCTGCCCAGGCCCGAGGAGGTCGCCGTCGTCGTCGAGCGGCCGAGGTCGACGCCCAAGGGCACCGTCGTGCTCCGGGGGGCGAGGGTCGTCACGATGAAGGGGGACGAGGTGATCGCCGAGGGGGACGTCGTCGTGGTCGACCACCGGATCAAGGCGGTCGGGCCGACCGGCAAGGTCGACGTCCCCGAAGGGGCCAAGGTCATCGACGTCAAGGGGGCCACCGTGATCCCCGGGTTCGTCGACACCCATGCGCACTGGACCGAGATCCGCCGGGGGGTGCTCGACCTCCAGAACTGGAGCTTCTTCGCCAACCTCGCCTACGGGGTGACCACCGGCCGCGACCCCCAGACCATGACCAGCGACATGTTCGCCTATCAGGACCTGGTCGAGGCCGGCGAATTGGTCGGCCCCAGGGCGTTCTCGACCGGGCCCGGCGTGTTCTCCGACACCAACTTCCAGTCGGCCGAGGAGGTCGAGAGCGTCGTCGCCCGCTACAAGAAGTACTTCCGGACGAACACGCTGAAGTCCTACATGATCGGCAACCGCCGCCAGCGCCAGTGGATGATCGCCGCCTGCCGGAAGAACGAGGTGATGCCCACGACCGAGGGCGCCATCGACCTGAAGCTCGACCTGACCCACGCGATCGACGGGTTCAGCGGCAACGAGCACAGCCTGCCGGTCGTCCCGCTGGCCGATGACGTGGTCGAGCTGTTCAGCCGGACGGGCATCTCGTACACGCCGACCCTGCTGGTGACCTACGGCGGCCCGTTCGGCGAGACCTACTTCTTCACCACGACCGACATCCACGACGACGCCAAGGCCCGCCGCTTCATCCCGCACGCGGTGATCGACGGCAAGGTCCGCCGCTCGGCGTGGTTCCACAAGGATGAGCACGTCTTCCCGAGGATCGCCGCCTCGGCCGCGACGCTGGTGAAGGCGGGGGGCCGGGTCTGCATCGGCAGCCACGGCGAGATGCAGGGCATCGGCTACCACTGGGAGATGTGGGCGCTGGCCCAGGGGGGGCTCGCGCCGCTCGAGGTCCTCCGCGCCGCGACCCTCCATGGCGCCGAGGCGATCGGCTACGCCCAGGACCTCGGCAGCCTCGAACCGGGCAAGCTCGCCGACCTGTTGGTCCTCAACAAGGACCCGCTCGCCGACGTCCACGACACCTCGTCGATCCGCTACGTGATGAAGAATGGCGAGCTCTTCGAGGGCGACACCCTCGACCGGATCTGGCCCGACGCGAAGCCCTTGCCGCCGCTCTGGTGGTGGGACGAGAAGAAGGCCGGCGATCCGAAGTGAGGGGCGATCGGGCAGGGGACCGGGGCCCGTCCGCGACGGTCGAAGGCACGAGGGCGGCCCATCCCGGGCCGCCCTTTCTCGCGACGCGGATGTTGCCGGTTCGCGGCTATCGGGCGGACGGGGCGACGAACCGGAGTCCGTGACCTAGCGTTGCCTCAGGACCATTGAGAGACGCGAGGCGGCGGGCGGGGATCGCGACCGATGCAGGATGCGTAACAGATCCCGACGGCGGTGCCGTTCGGCTCGTCCCGCCAGACGATCGTCGCGAGGATCGGTCAGGACCCGTCCCCTTGCGGAGACGAGGCCTCGCAGGGGACGTACATTTTATGATCGATCGCTATTTTGGCGCCCGCGGCTTCCCATCCGCCGCCGGCATCGCACGGGTGTGGGAATGGGGAGGCTGGGTCGTGCCCCCCGGATGGCTCCCGATCGGCTCGGAGCTGGCCACATTCGCCGCCATCGTGTTGGCCCCCATCGCCCTGGTATGTTCCCTCGCCCGGTTTCGCGGGGTCCCGGTCCCCCCGCTGGTCAACCTTCCCCGATCCGGCGTCGGGCTGGCCCTGAAGTCGCGGAACTCCTGGAAACCGGCCCGCCGCCTGGCCGTGGTGCTCAGGGGCATCTCCGCGACCCTCTCCCGGGCCGGCGTCATCGCCACCGGCGGGGCCCTCGCGGCGGCGCCGAGGCCGGGCGACATCGCCCGCTCGGAGGACCCCCTCAGGGACGGCGGGGGGCGGTTCGCCCTCGCCGCGCTCGGCACCGATCACGAGATCTGGGATTGGGATGTCGCGACCGGCGCGACCTACTACTCCCCCCGCTTCCTGGGGCTGCTCGACCATGACGGGCCCGAGTTCGGCGACGGCGTCGACGCCTGGGAATCCCGCCTCCACCCCGAGGACCGCGACCGGGTGATGGCCGCGGTCGCCGCCCACCTGGATCGGCGGGCCCCCTACATCGTCGAGTATCGCTTGCTGGCCCGCGACGGCGTCTACCGCTGGTTCCATGCCCGGGGGCAGGCCGTCTGCGGCGCGGATGGCCGCCCGATCCGGATGATCGGCTCGATCGACGACATCACCGAGCGGAAGCACCAGGAGGCGGTGATCGCCGAGCAGGTCCGGCTCGCCGAATTCAGCCGGGACATCGCGCTGGTGCTCGGCGAGGACTCGACGCTGCCGGAGATGCTCCGCCGCTGCGTCGAGGTGACCGTCGGGCGGCTCGACGGGGCGTTCTCGCGGATCTGGACGGTGGACGAGGCCGGCTCGGTCCTGGAGCTCCAGGCCAGCGCCGGGATCTACACCCACATCGACGGCCCCCTTGCCCGGATCCCGGTCGGGTGCCACAAGATCGGCCGGATCGCCCTGGAGCGTCGGCCGCACCTGACCAACTCGGTGCAGGGCGACCCGATGGTCCCCGAGCAGGAGTGGGCCGCCCGGCGGGGGATGGTCGCCTTCGCCGGATACCCGCTGGTCGTCGGGGACCGGCTGATCGGCGTCTGGGCGATGTTCGCGGCCCATCCGCTCTCCGGGTCGACCCTGGCGGCGATGGAATCGGTGGCCCACGGGATCGCGCTGGGGATCGAGCGGAAGCGGTCGGCCTCGGCGCTGCTCCAGAGCGAGGCCGAGGCGAGGAAGCTGGCCCTGGTCGCCGCCCGGACCGACAACGCCGTGATCCTCACCGACCCGGATGGTCGGATCGAGTGGGTCAACGACGGCTTCATTCGGATCACCGGGTACGAGCTGGCCGAGGCGATCGGCCGGACCCCGGGCTCGCTGCTCCAGGGCCCGAGGACCGACCCGGAAGCGGCCCGTTATATGCGGGAGCGACAGCAGCGGGGCGAAGGGTTCCGGACCGAGATCCTCAACTACTCCAAGTCCGGCCGCGAATACTGGATCTCCGTCGAGGTCCAGCCGGTCCACGACGGAGACGGCCGCCTGGTCCAGTTCATGGCCATCGAGGCCGACATCACCGAGCGGAAGCGGGCCGAGGAGGCCCTCCGCCGGAGCGAGGAGCGGTTCGCCCTCGCCGCGCTCGGCGCCGACGAAGGGCTCTGGGACTGGGACGTCCGGACCGACGCGGTCTACTATTCGGCGCGATTCGCCGGGTTCCTCGGCCGCGAGGGGGGGGAGTTCGAGGGGACCCTGGAGGACTGGAAGTCCCGGCTCCATCCCGAGGACCTCGACCGCGTCCTCTCGGCCCTCGCCTCGCATTTCGAGCGGCGGACGCCCTACGACGCCGAGTACCGCCTCCGGGTCGCCGACGGCGACTACCGCTGGTTCCACGCCCGGGGCCAGGCCGTCTGGGATGAGGGAGGGCGGGCCGTCCGGATGGCCGGCACGATCGGCGACATCACCGATCGGAAGCGGATCGAGCTGCAGCTCCGCCTGCTCCAGGCCGCCGTCGAGAACGCCAACGACGTGATCCTGATCACCGAGGCCGAGCCGATCGACCAGCTCGGTCCCCGCGTCGTCTACGTCAACCAGGCCTTCGAGCGGGCGACCGGCTACTCCGCCGCCGAGATCCTCGGCAAGACCCCCCGGATCCTCCAGGGGCCGGGCACCAATCGCGAGACGCTCGACCAGCTCCGCAAGAAGCTGACGCGGTGGAGGCCGGCCCGGGTCGAGCTGCTCAACTACGCCAAGGACGGCCGCGAGTTCTGGGGCGAGCTGAACATCCGCCCGGTGGCCGACGCCACCGGCTTCTTCACCCACTGGGTCTCGGTCCAGCGCGACATCACCGAGCGTAAGCTCGCCGACCTGGAGCGCCGGGCCCGCAACGAGGGCGAGGTCCGCGACCTCAACTCGCGGCTGGAGCAGCGGGTGCTCCGGCTCGACGCCCTCCGGCAGATCGACCTGGCCATCTCCGGCAGCCTCGACCTCCGGCTGACCCTGGGCATCGTCCTCGACCAGGTCCTCGCCCAGCTCCGCGTGGATGCCGCCGTCCTCCTCCTCTTCGGCAGCCACGATCAGGTCCTCTCTCACGCCGCGAGCAAGGGGTTCCGGACCGACGGGATCACCGCGACCCGGCTCAGGCCCGGGGAGGGTTACGCGGGCCGAGCCGTCCTGGAGGATTCGCCGATCAAGGTGCCCGACCTATCCCGGGCGGAGAGCCCTTTCCTCCGCAGCGAACTGCTCGTGGGCGAGGGCTTCGCCGCCTACTATGCCATCCCGCTGGTGGCCAAGGGGATCGCCCGGGGGGTCCTGGAGGTGTACCACCGCTCGCCGCTGGAGCTCGACCGCGACGCGATGGCGTTCTTCGAGGCCCTGGCCGGCCAGGCCGCCATCGCGGTCGACAACGCCACCCTCTTCCGCGACCTCCAGCGCTCCCACGCCGGGCTCGTCGCCGCCTACGACGCCACGATCGAAGGGTGGGCCCGCGCCCTGGACCTCCGCGACAAGGAGACCGAGGGCCACACCCGGCGGGTGACCGAGAAGACCGTCGACCTCGCCCGGTCGATGGGGGTCGACGAGTCGGAGATCCTGGCGATCCGCCGCGGGGCCTTGCTCCACGACATCGGCAAGCTGGGCATCCCCGACTCGATCCTGCTCAAGCCCGGCAAGCTGACCGAGGAGGAGTGGCAGGTCATGCGCCGCCATCCCGAGTACGCCTTCGAGTGGCTGGCGCCGATCGCCACGCTCCGGCCGGCGCTGGACATCCCCTATTGCCACCACGAGAAGTGGGACGGCACCGGCTACCCGCGCGGCCTGGCCGGCGAGCAGATCCCGCTGGCGGCGCGGATGTTCGCCGTCGTGGACATCTGGGACGCGCTGCGGTCCGACCGCCCCTACCGCGAGGGGTGGGCCGAGTGGCGGGTGCTGGAGCACATCCGCTCGCTCGCCGGCACGCACCTGGACCCGGCCGCGGTCGAGGCCTTCCTCCTGCTCACCGGCATGGGCGACGGGCCGGAGCCGCCGACGGCAAGCTCGGGAGCCGGCAAGGGCGGCGTCGGCCACGAGGACCGGGCGGCGGATTTGGAGGCCAGCCTGAGCCGCGCGGCGGAGTCGGTCCGCCTCCTGGAAGTCCAGCGCGACGAGCAGTCCCTGGAGATCGCCCGGCTCTCCCTGCTCTCGCTCACCGACGACCTCACCGGGCTCTACAACCGGCGACACCACCGCGAGGCGCTGGAGTCGGCCTTCTCGCTCGCCTGCCGCCAGGACCTGCCGCTCTCGGTCGTGCTGCTCGATGTCGACCACTTCAAGTCGTACAACGACGACCACGGGCACCAGGCCGGGGACGTGGTCCTGCGGGCCCTGGCCGGCATCCTCCGCTCGGAGGTCCGGCCGCATGACCTCATCGCCCGCCACGGCGGCGAGGAATTCGTGGTGCTGCTGCCGGGCACCGATGCCGACGCCGCTCGGATCGTCGCCGAGCGCCTGCGGTCCGCGATCGCCGGGCACGATTGGCCCCTGCGGCGGGTGACGGCGAGCTTCGGCATCGCCACGACCCCTCCCGGCCTCCTGTCCGCCGCCGACCTGATCGACGCGGCCGACGTGGCCCTCTACCTCTCCAAGCAGCTCGGGCGGGACCGGGTCACGCATCGGGAGGAGATGGGCGGGCTCATGCCCGACGACCAACCCCTCGTCGCGATGTGAATGCCGAGCGACCCGAGGCCGCATCCATCGCCCGACACGCCTCGGGTCAACCGGCCGGGTACTTCCGCCCGACCCCGCGGAACAGCCAGAGCGGGGCCGTGCCGGTCAGCTCGATGAAGCCGAGCAGGACCTCGCCGGGGACCGTCACGCCGCGCTCGTAGTTGGCCCAGGTCCGGGGCGGCAGGCCGAGCCGGGTGGCCAGCTCCGCCTGGCCATCCTCCCCGTAGATCTCCGTGCGGATTAACTTGAGCCCCCCGGCGAGGGCTGTCTTCAGCGACGACCGGGCCGGCGGGCTCTCCTGGCGATCCATCGCGATGTTCCTCGGTGGTGTCGAATCAGGCACCGCCACCTTGACCGTGCCGATCAGAGTCGGGTCCAGGCAAAGGTAGAGCCACTTGATCGTTCCCTCCTTCCGAGATCATCGAAGGTGATGGTCCCGCCGACCGGGGTCCATCCCGGTCGGCGGGGACGACCCGCGCCGTTCCGCGCCGCGGGATTTTCGACGAGCGTACCACGTCCGCGGCAAACAGTCGAATGATATCCAAATCTCTTGAAATTGCCTGCCGGCTTCGCAGCCCCCCGCGAACATCCCGATCGATGCGCGGCTCGGGCCGATGGCCGATCGCGGGAGATGCGGCCGTCGCCGGGCCGGACGATCCGGTTCAACCAACCGTCCCGTCGAGGACCGCCCCTCCTCCGAGTCCTCGACCCGCGCCTTGCCACCACCGGGCCGCCGCGTCCTGGTCCCAATCCGCCGAACACTCGCACTCGGAGAGGGAGCGTCCGAGTTCGGTGACGTCGGAGTATCGATCGGCCATCTCCTTGGACAGGCAGCGTAAGACCACCCGTTCCAGGTCGGGGGGAGTCCCGCCCCGGACGGATGAGGGGGGCATCACCGGGTCGCGAGCGTGCGCGATCAGGACCCCGATCCCGCTCCCCTCGAACGGCGGGCGGCCGGTCAGGAGGTAGTAGGCCACCGCCCCGAGCGAATAGAGGTCGCTCCGCCCGTCGACGCCAGGTCGGCCGGTCGCCTGCTCGGGCGACATGAACAGCGGGGTGCCCATGATCTGGCCCGCCTCGCTGAGGTGGGGAGGCTTCCCGAGGGCGCTGAGGCGGACCAGGCCGAAGTCGAGGAGCTTCGCCACGTCGTCCATCCCCCCGCGCCGCGCCGCGAAGATGTTCGAGGGCTTGATGTCGCGGTGGATCAGGCCCGCCGCGTGCGCCTCGCCCAGCGCGAGGCAGACCTGGCGGAGCAGGTAGACCACCCGCCCCGGCGGGAGCGGCCCGTGGCGGCGGACGAGCTCCTCCAGGCTCAGGCCCGGCAGGTATTCCATCACGTAGTAATAGGTCCCGTCCTCGGTCCGGCCGTAGTCGTAGATCTCGACCGTGTTCGGGTGCGAGAGCGTGGCCGTGATCCGGACCTCCCGCTCGAATCGCTCCAGGGCGACCGGGTCAGACACGTACGCGGTGCGGATCAGCTTCAAGGCGCAGGGACGCTTCAGGAGCTGATGCTCGGCGAGGTAGACCTCCCCCATCCCCCCCGCGCCGATCCGCCGCCGGAGGTGGTACTGGCCGAGCTGGCGGGCCTCGACGACCTGCCGCCGCAAGCGGGAGATCGTCCAGGCCCCCAGGGCGGAGCCCGCCGCGACGATCAGCAGGATCATCGCGTCGAGGCTGAAGAGGAGGATCCTCGGCGTGTCGCTCCGGCTCCAGCCCCGCCAGAGCCACTCCATCGCCCGGGGATCTTGCCCGATCAGGACGAGCAACGTCGCGAAGGGGAGCGTCGCCAGCGACACCCCGACGAGCCCGGCGCGTCGCCAGCTCTTCGGGACGTAGAGGCCGTAGGTGAGGATCAGGATGCAGTCGAGCAGGACGACATTCTTCATCGTCAACTGCGCGAGCATCGGGTCCTTGCGGACCGAATAGGCGAGCATGAGCCGGTACTGGATGAGGGCCAAGAGGCCGGCGAACATGGCCGTCATGCCCAGCTCGATGGCCCTGAGCCGGGCCGTCGAGAGGGGATACCGGCTCGACAGCAGGGCCACGAGGGCCCCGAGGATCGGCAGGATGACGGCCACGCACGAGAAGATCCGGGGGTCGGCATCGCCCAGGACGGCGCGGGTCCAGAACAGCATGATCCCCAGGAGGAGGACGTGGATCAGCGGCACCTCGCGGAGCCGGTCCCGGACCAACGACGGCGACGCGGCCGTCGGCCGGGCCCGACCTCCCGCGGCGATCGCCGCCCTGGGGGAGAAGCCGCGGGGGTCCTCGCCCGGCTCGCCGAGGTCGTCGGGCCGGGGCAGGGGGGGGGCTCCCGGGCCGGGATGCGGGGGCGAGCTCGCCTCCGGGCCCGGCGAGTCGAGCCCGAGCCGGGGGGGAGACAGGAACCCGTCGCGGTCCGCCCGCTTGTCCTGGTCCAGGAGGCGGCGAAGCTCGACCTGGAGGTCGTCGTCCTCGCCGCAGGCGGCCCGGAGCCAGCCGTCGCGCCCGGGCGGGTCGACCCGGAGTGCGGCATCGAAGAGGTCATCGATCAGCCGCCAGCGCTCCGGCGTCATCCGTCCCACCCCTGAAGTTGGTCGCGAATCCAGGCGCGGGCCAGTCGCCAGTCCCGCTCCACGGTGACGACGGAAACCTCGAGCGACGCGGCGACCTCGGGCACGCTCATGCCGCCGAAGTACCGCAACGTCATCACCTGGGCCTGGCGCTCGTTCAGCGCGGCGAGGCGGTCGAGCGCCTCGTGGACCTCGACGATGTCCAGCCCCTGCTCCTCGAAATAGTCCACCACCAGGTCGAGCGGCACGCGGCTCCGGCCCCCCCCGCGCCGGTCGGCGCCCCTCCGCCTCGCGTGGTCGATGAGGACCTGGCGCATCGCCCGGGCGGCCGAGGCGAAGAGGTAGGCCCGGTCGGGCGACCTGTCGAAGACGGCATCGCCCAGCAGGCGGATCACCGCCTCGTGGACGACCGCGGTCGGCGAGAGGGTGTGGTCGGACCGTTCCCGATGCATCAGGCGGGCGGCGACCTGGCGCAACTGCTCGTACACCAACGCGATAAGTTCCCCCCTGGCGCCCTCATCCCCGGCCCGGGCCCTCCCCAGGATCAGCGTCAAGTCCGGCCGCTGGTCGGTGCCCATCTGCGCTCCGAAAAAAACATGAAGGACTTTCGGGCCATTCTTCGCAGGGAGATGGGGAGAGAGCAAGTGCCGGAGGCCCGAGTGCCCTCCGGAGGCCCCGGGTGCGCCCCGGGCACGCGCTCGACGGGGCAAGGCGGATCGGAGACGAACGATGTTCCAACTCGTGATATGGCCCATCCTGATCGGACTCGCCCCGCTCTCCGTGCCGATCGCCTGCTGGTTGATCGCCTTGAGCGTCCGAATCCTGATCTCGGCCCGCGACGCGATCGCGGGGCGGCCCGTCGAGGGTGGCTGCCCCGATCTCCGGGCGTGCTGCCTCCGCCCCCCCTCGGCGGGCGGGCCGGAGTGGGCCTTGGGTTTCCTGGGCCCGCTGAGGGTCGACGGGGCCGAGGGGATGCGCCTCCGGCCGGCCCTGTTGCGCCTGCCCTCGCGGTAGCGGCGATGGGCGGGCCGGAGTCGCGGGCCGGGCCCGGGTCGTCGACCTCGGGCACCACGACAGAGCAGATCGCGGGGCCCCCCCCGGACGGCGGGCGGAGCGGGCAATCCTCGGCCGTCGTCACCCCTCTCGGAGGATCGTTCCATGTGGATCGTCAGGCTGGCCCTCCGCCGGACCTACACATTCGTCGTCGCGGCCCTGCTGATCGTGATCCTGGGCGCCGTCAGCATCAACCGGATGTCGACGGACATCTTCCCGAACATCGACGTGCCGGTCGTCAGCGTCGTCTGGTCGTACTTCGGCATGCCCGCCGACGAGATCGAGACGCGGATCGTCTTCGTCAATGAGCGCATCCTGACCGCCTCGGTCAACGGGATCGAGCACATCGAGAGCCAGTCGCTCGCCGGGGTGGGGGTGATCCGGATCTACTTTCGGCCGGGGGCCAACGTCGCCGAGGCGCAGGCCCAGGTGACGGCCACCTGCCAGAACATCCTCAGGGTCATGCCGCCGGGCATCACGCCGCCGTTCATCGTCCGCTACAGCGCGACCAGCGTGCCGATCGTGCAGATCGCCATCAGCAGCGAGACCCTCACCGAGCAGCAGATCTTCGACTACGCCCAGAACTTCATCAACCAGCGGCTCGGCACCGTCCAGGGGGCCCGGGTCCCGCAGCCCTGGGGCGGCCGCGAGCGCCAGATCATGGTGAGCCTCGACCCCGACGCCCTCTTCGCCCAGGGGGTCTCGCCCTCCGACGTCAGCGCGGCCATCGGCTCGCAGAACCTGATCATCCCGGCCGGGACGGCCAAGATGGGGACCCGGGAATACGTCGTCAAGATCAACAGCAGCCCCGACACGATCGACTCGTTCAATGAGATCCCGATCCGCACCGTCAACGGCATCCCGGTCTACGTCAAGGACGTGGCCCACGTCACCGACGGCTATCGGGTGCAGACCAACATCGTCCGCCGCGACGGCCGGCGAGCGGTCCTGATGACGATCCTCAAGGGCGAGGGGGCCTCGACGCTCTCGGTGGTCGAGGGGGTCCGGGCGGCCCTGCCCGCCATCCAGGCCCAGCTCCCCCCCGAGCTGAGGCTGGAGCTGATGTTCGACCAGTCCATCTTCGTCCGGGCGGCCGTCGACGGGGTGCTCAAGGAAGGGGCGATCGCCGCCGGCCTGACGGCCCTGATGATCCTCCTGTTCCTCGGCTCCTGGCGGAGCACGCTGATCGTGGTCGTCTCGATCCCGCTGTCGATCTTCGTCTCGATCATCGCCCTCTGGTCGATGGGCTACACGCTCAACACGATGACCCTCGGCGGCATGGCCCTGGCGGTCGGCATCCTGGTCGACGACGCCACGGTGGAGATCGAGAACGTCCACCGCAACATGGGCATGAGGAAGGGGCTCCGCCGGGCGATCCTCGACGGGGCGGCCCAGGTCGCGATGCCGGCCCTGGTCTCGACCCTGGCGATCTGCATCGTCTTCGTGCCGGTGGTGTTCCTGACCGGCCCGGCGGCCTTCCTGTTCACGCCGCTGGCCCTGGCGGTCGTCTTCGCCATGCTCGCCTCGTACTTCCTGTCGCGGACCCTGGTCCCGACCATGGTCCTCTACCTCCTGCCGAAGGAGGCCGAGGCGATGGCGCACCACGACGAATCGGCGCATCCCCGGCTCACGCTCTGGTCGGTCATCCGCCACCCGTCGCTGTTCCACGTCGGGTTCAACCGCTGCTTCGATCGGATCCGGATGGCCTACCAGGGCCTGCTCGGCTGGGCCCTCGACCACCGGGTCGCGACGGCGGTCTTGATGATGGGCTTCGCCCTGGGGTCGCTGGCGCTGTACCCCTGGATCGGTCGGGACTTCTTCCCGAGCGTGGACGCCGGGCAGTTCCGGCTCCACGTCCGGGCCCCGTCCGGGACCCGGGTCGAGGAGACCGAGCGGATCTTCGGCCGGGTCGAGGAGGCGATCCGCGAGATGGTCCCCGACCGCGAGCGGGCCCTGATCCTCGACAACATCGGCCAGACCCAGTCGTTCACGATCATGGCCTACCTCAACACCGGCACCGTCAGCGACGCCGACGGCGAGATCCTCGTCTCGCTCAAGCCGGAGCATCGGCCGACCGCCGAGCACGTCGCCCACCTCAGGTCCGAGCTGCCCCGGCGGTTCCCCGACTGCACCTTCTACTTCGAGCCGGCGGACATCACCAGCCAGATCCTCAACTTCGGCCTGCCCGCCCCGATCGACGTCCAGGTCGTCGGCGTGAAGCGCGACGCCAACCTCGCCACCGCCAAGAAGCTGAGCAAGGAGATGGCGAGTATTCCCGGGATCGCCGACGTCCACGTCCAGCAGATCACCGACATCCCCGACCTCCGCCTCAACGTGGACCGGATCATGGCGTCGGGCCTGGGCCTGACCCAGCAGGACGTCTCCGGCAGCGTGCTGGTCTCGCTCAGCTCGACGAACCAGGTCGCGCCCAACTTCTGGGTCAGCCCGGAGAACCGGGTCAACTATCGGGTGGCCGTGCAGACCCCGGAACACCTGATCAACTCGGTCGACACCCTGATGAGCACGCCGATCATCAAGGGGCAGGCCCCCTCCAACCGCGGCGGGACGACGGGCCGGGCCCTGGGGACGCCCGACCAGCCCACGCAGCTCCTGGGCAACCTGGCGACCCTGAGCCGGGGAACCCAGGCGGCGAACTACAACCACTACAACGTCCAGCCCACGTATAACGTCTACGCCAACGTCCAGGGACGCGACCTCGGGGCCGTCTCCAACGACGTCCAGCGGATCGTGGACGCGGCCAAGAAGGACCTGGCGAAGGGAAGCACCATCGTGATCCGGGGCCAGGCGGAGAGCATGAACAGCTCGTTCCTGGGGCTGGCGACCGGCCTGGTCTTCGCGATCGTCCTGGTCTACCTGCTGATGGTCGTGAACTTCCAGTCGTGGGTGGACCCCTTCATCATCCTGACCGCTCTGCCCGGGGCCCTCGCCGGCATCCTCTGGATCCTCTTCCTGACCCAGACGACGCTCAGCGTGCCGGCCCTGATGGGGGCGATCATGTGCATCGGCGTGGCCACGGCCAACAGCATCCTGGTGGTCACCTTCGCCAACGAGCAGCGTCGGGAGGGGCTCAACGCCCGCAATGCCGCCCTGGCGGCCGGGTCGACGCGGCTCAGGCCGGTGCTGATGACGGCCCTGGCGATGATCGTCGGCATGCTGCCGATGTCGCTGGGCCAGGGCGAAGGCGGCGAGCAGAACGCCCCCCTGGGTCGCGCCGTCGTCGGCGGCCTGCTGGTGGCCACCGCCTTCACCCTGATCTTCGTGCCGGTCTCCTACTCCGTGCTCCGCCGCAGGCCGCCGGCCCCGGAGCTGACCGATGACGAGATGGACGGGCTGACGTCCGAGGAAGACCACGGCATGGCCTCGGGCCACCATGCCACCAACGGCCGGTCGCATTCGAGCATGGACAAGATCCTGGCGATGGGGGAGGGACGCTGATGAGCGACGTGATGACTGAAGGTCGACCCGCCGTGGACACGAGCGGACAGGCCGTGCCGGTTCCGCCATCCGCACCGATCGAGGCCCCGGCCCGGGTCCGGACCAACTGGTGGCTGCTGCTCACCGGCATCGTGCTGGCCGGGGCCACCCTGGCGGGGGGCTTCGTCGCCGGGGTCCGCCCGCGGTTGGCCCAGGAGAAGCACCTCAACGCCGCCGCGGCCGAGGTCGCCACCGCGCTCCCCCTCGTCCCGATGGTCATCGCCAAGGCGGCCTCGGCGACCACCGAGCGCGTCCTGCCGGGCGATTCCCACCCGCTCCTGGAGGCGGCGCTCTACGCCAGGACCGCCGGCTACCTCAAGACCCGCAAGGTGGACATCGGCGACCGCGTCAAGGAGGGCGACCTCCTGGCGGAGATCTCCTCGCCCGAGGTCGACGCCCAGCTCGAGCAGGCCCGCGCCACCCAGCTCCTCACCCAGGCCAACCTCGAGCGCGACCAGGCCAGCTCGGTCCTGGCCGACGCCGAGCTGACCCGGTCGCGCAAGTTGATGGCCAGGCAGGCCGTCCCCGCCCAGGAGCTCGAAGGCTACCTGGCCCGCGATCGGGTCGCCGACGCCAACGTCAAGGCCGCCGAATCCAACCTGAAGATGAACGAGGCCAGCATCCATCGGCTGGAGACCATGCAATCCTTCCAGAAGGTGATCGCCCCCTTCTCGGGCATCGTCACCGCCAGGAATTTCGACCCCGGCGACCTCGTCTCGGCCGACAGCTCGACCACCTCCCGCGAGATGTTCCACATCGTCCAGATGGACACGCTCCGGGTCTTCGCCAACGTCCCGCAGATGTTCTCGACCGACGTCAAGGTCGGCCAGGTGGCCATCGTCTTCCGGCGGGATGACCCCAAGAAGACCTTCACGGGCACGATCACGCGGACGGCCAACGCCCTGGACCCCAACACCCGGACCCTCCTGACCGAGGTCCAGGTCCGCAACCCCGACATGGCGCTGCGGCCGGGCATGTACCTCCAGGTCCGATTCCTCTTCGAGCGCCAGAACCCCACGGTCGTCGTCCCCGCCGCGGCGCTGGTGACCCGGGCGGATGGGCCCAAGCTGGTGGTCCTGGATGGCCAGGATCGGGTCCACTATCGGGCCGTGCAACTCGGGCGCGACTTCGGCCTCGAGACGGAGATCCTCTCCGGCGTCGACGTCGGGGAGCGGGTCGCCGTCAACCCCAGGGACGAGATGCCCGAAGGGGCGCAGGTGAAACCGGTCGCGATGGCCGCCAAGTAGTCGGCCCGGTCGCGAACGCCCCGGGAGCAGGGCTCCCGGGGCGCCCGGTCGGCTGCCGGATCAGCCGTTGGCGGCCAGCCAGGGGACGAGGGCGGCGGCCTTGGGGGTGCCGAGGCCGGTGGCGAAGTCGTAGCCGGTCGAGGCGGCGTAGCCGTTGCTGCCGGCGGTGATGTCGGTGTAGTTCGTCGCGTAGCTCGACCCAGTCGCGGCGGCGTACTCGGCCCGGGCGGCGAGGTTGTTGGTCGACAGCGGGCCCTGGGCGGCGGTCCGGCCGGCGTCGGCCAGGGCGATCAGCGCGGCCCACTGGGGGGCCCCGGCGCTGGTGCCGCCGACCTGGAACCAGCCGGACTGGCCGTTGTCGGGGGTCGTGTCGTAGACCGACACGCCGGTATTGGGGTCGGCGTCGTAGGCGACGTCGGGGGTACCCCGCCCGCTCGCCTTGATCCCGAAGGCGGCCTGATAGCCGGGCTCGGCCTCGTACAGGCTCGCCCCGCCGCCCCCGCCGGTCCAGGTGCTCTCCGCGCCGGTCCGGTTGCCGCTGGCGTCGAGCGGGAGGTTGGTCCCGCCGACCGAGAGGACGTAGGGCGAGGCCGACGGGTACTCCACCACGCCCCCGGTGTCGCCGGCCGAGGCGATGAAGCTCACGCCCGGCGTGTTGAAGTGCGAGTCGAGCGCCGAGTTGCCCGAGGCGTCCCCGCCGCCGAAGCTCATCGACACGATCTTCGCCCCGTTGCCGACGGCGTAGTCGATGGCGGCGTAGAGGTTGGAGTTCGCCGCCGACTTGGCCTCGACGAGGTCGATGCTGGCCATCGGGGCGATCGCGTGCGCCCACTCGACGTCGAGCGAGATCTCCAGGGCCCAGCCGCCGTTGGTCCGGGGACCCCCTTGGGGCGTCAGCTTGGTGAAGGTCGGGTTGGACCCGCCGGTCATCTGGGGCAGGCCGTACTTCGTCGAGAACGCCGACAGGTCGCTGGCGATCGTCGGGTCGTCGTAGGCGTCGATGATGTAGATCGTCTGGCCGGCGCCCTTGTTGCCCGAGGCGTAGACCTGGTCGAACCCGTAGGCGTGCTGCACCTGCGCGGGGCCGTAGCCGGTCGGCGACGAGGTGGCGTTGGGCAGGTACTTCAGGAGCGGTTGGGCCGTGCCGGTGGCGGCCGGCACCTTCGCCGGGGCGTGCATCGAGGGGACCTGCCGGGCCGTGGTCGCATGCACCTTGTGGGCTGCGGCGGTCGCGTGCGCGGCCCGGGCCTCGTGGTGGAGGACGTGGGCCGCGACGGCGTGATGGGCGACCTCCGCCGCCGGCAGGGTGCTGAGCAGAGCCCTGGCCTCGCAGGCCTCGGGCAGCTCGGGGCGGAACCGCGCAGCGGCGCGCTGACGTCGCGAAACGTGCGGCATGGATGGGGCCTCGTGTTGTGGCGATGCGTCGTCGGATCGAGGGGGGCAACGGAGACGGTATGGTGTCACTCGCCGGGCAAGGAAGAGACTAACAAGCTGCGTGAAGGAATCAAGGGTGTTCATCCGCGATTTCTTGCCAAATCAGGAAAACTCACCCTCGGATCGCCTTATTGAACCTTCACGATAGCATGCGTGGGGTCGCGAACCCGGTGATCGCGTCAAGTTTCGTGCGGAAACCCACGCCGCGGCCCGGGACGCAGGGGCTTGCTATAAGGGAGTCGACGAAATCCCGATCCTTCGCTTGAATCCTCCGGACTGGCGTCACACCTGTTCATGCGCCGAGGATGAGCCGAGGCCAGACTTGCCGAAGGGGGAGGGATCATGGTCAAGGCGATTCCGGACGGCAGCCGCACGATCACGCCGCACCTGGTCATCAAGGGGGCGGCCGAGGCGATCGAGTTCTCCAGGCGAGCCTTCGGCCTTGCCGATCGGCGACTCGCCCCTCTACCTGTCCGACGAGTTCCCCGACCGCGGCGCGGTCGGCCCGAGCGGCCAGTGGAACGGCGCGGCGGCCTGCCGGGGCGTCCCCGGGCCCAGGGTACTGACAAAAAGGTGCGTACTTGTCCGCCGGTGAGCGGGACGTAACATGCCCCGTGCCGCCCGCCCTCCGAGCCTCGCGGCCGTGGCGAGGCGGCCGGGGTTTCGCGTCGAGAGGGGGTCGAAGCTCGCCCCGTCGTCGCGCCCGATGATCCACCGTCCTGGAGTGGCAATGCCGATGAGATCGCCTCGATTCCGCGCCTCGTTAATCGCGGCGACCGCCCTGGGGATGATCGCCGCCGGGCCTCCGGCGCAGGGTGGTGTGCCGCAGGTCCGCAAGCAGGCCCCCGGCTATTACCGGATGATCCTGGGCGACTTCGAGGTCACCACGGTCTCCGACGGGACGGTCCCGCAAGACTTCTCCGAGAACATGACCAACACCACGCCCGAGGAGGTCCGCTCCCTCTTCGCCAGGGAGCGCGAGCCGCTGCCGACCGCGGCCTCGATCAACACGTTCCTGATCAACACCGGCTCGAAGCTCGTCCTGGTCGACGTCGGGGCGGGCGAGGTGTTCGGGCCCAAGGTGGCCGGGCGGCTGGTCGCCAGCCTCGAGGCCGCGGGCTACCGGCCGGGCCAGGTCGACGCCGTCCTCCTGACCCACATCCACGGCGACCACTCCCCCGGCCTGACGGTCGGGGGGAAGGCCGTCTTCCCCAACGCCACCGTCCACGTCGAGCGGCGCGAGAAGGACTACTGGCTCTCGGAGTCCGAGGAGGCGAAGGCCCCCGCCGAACATAAACAATACTTCGCCCAGGCCCGCGCGGCCCTCGGCCCCTACCTCAAGGCCGGCCGGGTCAAGGCCTTCGACGGCGAGTCCGAGCTGTTCCCCGGCATCCGGACCTGGCCCCGCCCGGGCCACACGCCCGGCCACACCTGCTATGCGATCGAGAGCCGTGGCGAGAAGCTCGTGCTCCTCGGCGACACGGTCCACGCGGCCCAGGTCCAGTTCCCCAGGCCCGACATCACCATCGGCTACGACGTCGACCCCCGGGCCGCGGCCGAGCAGCGCAAGCGGATCTTCAAGGACGCCGCCGAGCAGGGCTACTGGGTCGGCGCGGCCCACATCTCCTTCCCGGGGATCGGCCACATCCGCCGCGACGGCCCCGCCTTCGCCTGGGTCCCGGCGACCTACCGCGACCTCGACTGACGGCCCCAAAGGCCGCCGGCCCGTCCGGGCCGGCGAACCCGCGCCTCGGCTACTTCTTGGCCGGGGCGGCCTTGGCCTTCTCCAGGTACTCGGGAATCAGGCGATCGAGGTTGCCCCGGGCCTTGATCGTGGCGAGGTTGCCGTCGGCGTCGACCAGGAAGGCGGCGGGGATGCTGTTGATGCCCCAAGCCTTCGAGAAGGCGCTATCCCAGCCGGCCCCCTGGTAGAACTGGGGCCAGGCGATCCCGTTCTCGCCGACGTATTCCCGGAGGCTGTCGAGTCCCCCCTGGTCGGCGGGCGAGTCGAGGCTGACGCCGATAAACTCGACGCCCTGCTTCTTGTACTGGGCGTAGAGCGCCTTCATCTTGGGCATCTCCTCCTTGCACGGGCCGCACCACGTCGCCCAGAAGTCGACGACCACGACCTTCCCCTTGAGCCCCTTGATCGACACCTTCGAGCCCCGGATCGCGTCGACGAACGCCAGGTTGAACGGCTTGCCGACCTCGCCGGGCTGGGCCGGGTCGCCGCCGGCCGCCCGGCCCGACGCGCCATCGGGATAATCCTTCTCGACCCGGGCCAGGATCTCCTTCCGCCGGGCCGGGTCCTTCTGCAACGGGGCCGCCGACGCCAGGAGCAGGCCGCCCCGGGGGTCCTTGGGGGCCCGCTTGAGGAACTCCTCGATCGTCGGCATCACCTTGTCGAGCTTCGGCGCCGGGCCGAGCCGGCCGAGGTCGGCGAGGACCTTGTAATAGGCGGCCTCGGCGAACAGCTTCTCCCCGTCCCCCTTGGCGAGGATCGCGTCGACCTCGGCCACGTCGGCCGCCGCCTTGGCCCGGTTCCAGAGGCCGAGCCGCCACCGGATCGGCACGAGCCGGTCGAGCTCGGGGCGGTCGGGGTGGGCCTTCCGCAGCTCGTCGATCAGCTTCGCCTTCCTGGCCATCGCCTGCTGCTGCCTGGCCGGGGGCATCTTCCTGAGGTCGGGGATCTCGCGGTCCATCGCGTCGACCTGCGGCAGCTCGATCGCCTCGATCTCGGCGAGGATCTTCTCCGCCGTTCGATCCGCCGCGCCGGCCGCCGCCGGGACCAGCCAACCGAGGACGAGTGCCGCCGCCATGATCCGCCTGCGCATTGGGAGCCTCATTCGGGGGGATGATGAGGCCTCGGGCGGGGCGACCCCCGGCCCGGGCCGCGGTCCAGGATACGGCGGGCCCGGGGGCCGATTCAATCCGCGCCATTCACGAATCAACAGCGATTTGACGATTTCATGACGCCCGATGGCCGATCGCCCGCCCCGACCTCCACCCCGCCGCCCGCTCCGTTCCCGAAAAAACTAGTGTCCCGAGTTAGAAATTCGCTCACAAACCTTCTTGACCCGGTCCAGGATCAGATCCGCCCCGGCGGTCCACACAAAGGGCTTGGGATTCTCGT
>JAABUQ010004220.1_pt1 | contig 24837 bp, 25 predicted proteins | sample 5560001 | NCBI WGS metagenome assembly JAABUQ01 (sample SAMN10711888, study PRJNA513371) | rock metagenome | isolation source: Antarctica rocks | place: Antarctica: Victoria Land, Finger Mt nord | collected 2015-12-18
ATCCGCTCCAGTTCCGCGGCGGTGATCGCTCGGCTTGTTTCCAAATCCCAAGCGTCTCCAGCCGCTTTTTCAAAAGCGGACAGATAGCGTGCTAATTACACCGGACAATTAACGTGCTAACGACAGTCCGGTGTGTGCATGTTGTTTCCACCTTCTGCAAGTTATATAATCTGCCCAATGCTCCACAAGCTGCTTTTTGCCGGCGCGCTCCTCTCCTGCGCCGTTTCGTCCGTCGCCGAAGAGGGAGACCATAAAGTGGTCAACGGGTACTTCGTCGAATGGGGAATTTACAGGACCCCCACCCCATTCTTCGTCAAGAATCTTTTCTTGAACGGCGACGCCAGCCGCCTCACAAACATTTCTTACGCTTTCGGGGTGGTGCAAAACGGAACCTGCGGGCTTGCGGACCCCTGGGCGGACATACAGCGGCCGTTTACCGCTAACGAGAGCGTAACCGGTTCCGACGATTCGGCTGCGCCGACTGCTTTGCACGGAAACTTCAATCAGCTCCGTGAGCTGAAGCGCATGTATCCGCATCTGAAGATCGCAATGTCATTGGGTGGTGGTGGAGTGGCTGCTCCCTTCAGTGCCGCAGCAGCAACTCCCGAGAGCCGTCGCGCCTTCGCCGCCTCGTGTATCTCGATGTTCATTCAAGGCAACTTCGCCTCCGGCATGGACCCCGCTCCTGCAATTTTCGATGGCATTGATATCGATTGGGAATATCCGGGCGCGAGCGACACGCAAAACCTGGCCGAGCTGAGCTGGTGCGCGAATTTCGGCGGCAACTTAATTTGATACGCCCCGGTCTCATTCTCACGATGGCCTCTTCCGCCGGCAGCTGGGCTTATTCAAATATCAACTTGCCCGAAACCGCAAAATATCTGACGTTCTTTGACGTCATGACCTACGACTTCAGCGGCCCCTGGCAGGCAACTACCGGTTACGTTGCGCCCCTCTATCAAACGCAATACGATCCCTATCCGGCGAACAATGTCGATGCCGCAATTTCTGCTTATCTCGCTGCTGGTGTTCCGCCCAGCAAAATTGTAATGGGGATCCCGTTCTACGGCTACGGTTGGACGGTGGCGAGCCAATCACAGGATGGCCGGTTTGTCCCCGGGGTGCCGGTCGATCAAGGCGAGTCATACGCCTTCATCACGGGCTTGATGAAGATAAATGGAGTTTTCCCCGGCCCGTCTCGATAGACCTTGAAGGTCGGCAATAGTTTGAAGCGGGAGGACGATTAAGCCTGTCGCCTTGCGCAGCTAAAACTTCACCTGCGGAACTTTCTTCTCTTCCTCGGTAGTCTTGAAATACGCATCGTCTTTCTTGAAGCCAAAGAGGGACGCGGCAATGTTGCGCGGAAATATTTCCACATCGGTGTTATAACGGCGGATCGCTTCGTTGTAATCACGACGGCTGACCGCAATGCGGTTTTCCGTGCCGGCTAGTTCGTCTTGCAGGCGCAAAAAATTCTCGTTTGACTTCAGCTGCGGATAGTTCTCCTGCAGAACAAGCAGGCGTCCCAAAGCGCCTCCCAATTGCGTGTTCGCATTAATCTCGTCCTGCCGGCTGTGCGCCCCAAGGAGGGCTGCGCGCGCGTTGGCAACTTCTCCGATGACCGTTTGTTCCTGTTTGGCGTAGCCCTTTACTGTCTCGACCAGATTCGGAATCAGATCGGCCCGCCGCTTCATGTCGTTATCGACCTGCGCCCATTTCCCGTCGATATCGTTCTTTTCCGTTACCAGCGTGTTTCGGCCGCTCATCACTTGGCCGCCGATAATCAGCGCCGCTAGAATCACGACAACTCCGATGATTAATCCACCCTTCATCCGTCTCTCCTTGCGATTTTTTCTAGGCTCTTAATACGTCGACAAAGTGTACCAGTGCAGCAATGTCGTTCAGATACCGCTCGAGCAGCCCCGTTGTCTCTGGCGCTGAGGGCGACTTCTCCGATGTACGAATCGCCAGTATCTCATCTATTCCACTTAGCGTCACTCCCATTGCTGAACTGAGCGCATCCACGATCTCCTTCTTCTTCCAGTGGGGCGGGGAACCATGCAGAATCAGAGCATGGCGTCCCAACACACAAAAGGTCGACACGGAATCGGTCATCAAACGTTTTAGCTTCTGAGGCTCGGAAAGGACCTCGGCCGCACGCTGGCGTAGACGCAACTGCTTGGCTCGCAGCTCATGCTCGACCTGTGCCCGGTAGAACTTGTTATCTACCACCAGGTTCTCAATCAGATCGGGCCCGTGGAGCACGCGCCGGTGCTGCTGCATGTCACGGAACTCCATCGGAAAGCAATCGGTCGAGGTCTGCGCCTCTTCGGCGGTCAACAGGAGTGGAGGAGGATTTCCAGCCTCTCGCCACCAACGAAAGATCGGTTCCGCCACGCCGAGCTCCCCTGGAGAAATGCTGTTCAGCACGCACAGCACATTCAGGTCCGAGCTGTTCTTATTCCAGTCGTCCGTTGCCGCAGATCCGTAGAGGATCACGGATACCAGCCGGTCGCCAAAAGCCTTTGTCAGACGCTCGGTCAGATCTGAAAGTTTTCGCTCCACCTGGTCCTCACGCCGTTCTGTATTTACCAATTGCTGCTTGCTCCTCCGCCGCCCGCGTCACCGCCCCCGAACCCGCCAAATCCGCCACCGCCACTCGATCCGCCGCCGAAGCCACCACCGCCCCAACCGCCTCCACCCCAGCCGGAGTTGCGGCCGCCGCCCATCAGATTTCCGAGAATCATGCCCGTCAGGAATCCACCACCGCCGCCTCCGCGATACCCGCCGCCACCGCCACGCCGCCCGCCGCCCCGGCTGAACAACCAGATCAGAAAAAAAATGCCGAAAATAATCAGCGGAAATGGAATACCCCGGCTTGCGTGAACCTCCCGTGTGGGAACTTCTTCGGGCGACGGCCCAGTTGCGGTAAACGCAATGTTTTTACCTTGCGCAATCTGCGCGGCCATCGATCGCGCCGCCGTCAGCAGAGCCCCGCCATAATCGCCGCCTTGCAACGGCGGCCTCATCGCACGCAGAGTGCTGCCCGCGAAACCGTCCGTTATATAGGGCTCAATGCCGCGCCCTGTTTCGATATCGCTTTGCCTGTCCTTCACAGCCAATAAAAGCAGAACGCCCTGATTGTCTTTCTTGCTGCCAACGCCCCAGGTTCGGAACACATCGAGGGCAAAATCTCGAATCGGCCGGTCTTCTACTGAATTGATCGTGACGAGCGCGAACTGAACTCCGAGTTGCTGTTCGACACTCGTGCAGAGCGCTTCCAACTGCTCTTTCTGTGAGGACTCGACTACGTTTGCGAGGTCGCTCACGTACCCTGTGGGCTTGGGCAATTTCACAACGTCTACAGCCCCGCGGCTCGCCTGCGCAGTGGCAAACAGTGCAAGAATTGCTAAGGGCGCGCAAACGCGTCTCTTCCAAGCGCCGGTAACCATGAACCACGAGCTTACCAGGAGAAGAGCCGAATGCCGGTAAGGAGCGAGGCTGTGCTCCGGCCACCCGCTCGGATACGAACTCGCTTTCCGTGGCTGGCGGTTACGGCGCTCTCGTTGATCGTCGCCGCCGTTTCAACCCGATACTTTCTATTCAATCCAAACGTGGTGCCCCCCTCTTTTCCGCAAGCGTCTGGCGGCTCACGACGGATGGCTTCTCATGCACATCGCTGGCGGCGTCATCGCTCTCGCGGTTGGCCCTTTCCAGTTTCCGGCTGCGTTTCGCAACCGTCATCTTACGCTCCATCGCTGGTTGGGCCGCGGCTACCTTGTCGCTGTTCTGGTAGGGAGCATAGCCGGATTGGGTGTAGCGCTGAACGCCTTCGGCGGACCCGTGTCACACGCCGGCTTCGGTCTGCTCGCGGTACTCTGGTTCTCGACCGGCGCAATGGCGTACATACGCGCCCGCCAACTCCGGTTCCGCAGCCACCGGGAATGGATGATCCGGAACTTTTCTTTGACCTTTGCGGCTGTGACGCTCCGCCTCTGGCTGCCACTCCTGGTGGGAGCTTTTGGGCTTGAGTTTGTCACGAGCTACGTAACGGTTTCATGGCTGTGTTGGGTGCCGAATGTACTAGTCGCCGAAGGCCTGGTAACGCGAGGGCGAAAAGGTTCTCTCATGATTGCAAGAAGCGCCTGACCGGCTCACTCATTATCCGGGCCTCCATGAGCTGTCGTCGCTTCGGCAATAACGGGCTCCTTCAAAGGGCCGCTCAGAGAATCTAGCTTTCGCAAGCTCGGGAACAACCACGCCCAGAGACCTACCACAACCATCGTTCCAATGCCGCCGAGAACCACCGCCGGCACAGTTCCAAACCACTGCGCAGTCAAGCCCGATTCGAATTGCCCGACCTCGTTCGATGCTCCGATGAAGACCATGTTCACGGCGCTTACCCGGCCGCGCATCGAGTCCGGCGTCTCCAGTTGCGTCATCGTGGAGCGCACGATCACGCTAACCGTGTCGGTTGCGCCGGTGAGAAACAGCATCAGCAGCGAGAGCCAGAAGCTATGGGAAAGACCGAATATCACCGTTGCGAGTCCGAATCCGAAGACGCACCACAGCATTGTGATTCCTGCTCGTTTTCGAAGCGGCCAGTATGCGACCACAACGCTCATCAGCACCGCGCCGACGCCGGGAGCACTGCGCAGGATTCCCAGTCCGATCGGCCCCACTCTTAAGATCTCGCGCGCGTACACCGGAAGAAGCGCGACAGCTCCTCCCAATAGCACCGCAAATAAATCGAGCGAAATCGCGCCCATCAGAAACTTGTTGCGCCAGATGTATCTCATTCCATCAAGCACCATGCCGAGCGAGGCAGCCCCGTGTGCTCGCACCGCGTCCGGCAATTTGATCTTTGTGATGCCCGCGAAACCGGCGAGGTAAGCAATCGCCGCACAACAATAAACCGGAATGGGATTGCCGGTGAATCCGTAAAGCAGTCCGCCAATCATAGGCCCGGCTATCGTGGCCGTCTGAAAGATGGAAGCGCTCCAGGCAACAGCATTGGGAAAGTCATCTTGCGAAATGAGTAGCGGAACGAAGGCCTGGCTGGCGGGTGCATTGAATGCGCGCACCGCACCGTTCAACAACAGAATGCCGTAAATCGGATATACCGAACGCAGACCGCTGAGTGTAGCGAGCAGCAGCAGCAACGAGCAAAGCGCGAAAGCGACATAGCAGGTTTTGAGAATCTTAAGCCGGGGAACGCGATCCGCCGTGTGCCCGGCCACGAGGAACAGGCAAATGGGCGGAAGGAATTGCGCTAAACCGACGAGACCTAAATCGAGCGGCCGGTTTGTGAGCGAGTAGACCTGCCAGCCAACCGCCACCGACTGCATCTCCGATGAGATCGTCGTTAAGAGACGGGATAACGAATAGAACCGGAAATTCGGATAGCGGAACGCTGCGCGAGAGGATGACGAACCGGATGAGAGTGCGTTCATTCGCCTCAGTTCCAAGTGTCACACGGCATAACTCATTTCACCGCGCTAATCACGTTAGGTGACGACGCGCTTCTTGAATGTGCGCGTGCCGAGCACAAACATGAGCACCACGGACACTCCCAAGGCAGGCAGAATCCAGCTGAGACTTAGCGTTGGGAAATCGCGTCCACCCAGCGGCGGCACCATGGCGTAGCGCAGACCTTCGGCCGCATAGGTAAGAGGATTGAGTAGCGTGATTGCCTGGAACCAGCGGATCTTACCGAGCGCTCCCCATGGATAGTACGTGCATCCCGTGAACAGCAGCGGCGTGAAAATCAGCGTAAACATCAAGCTGATCTGATCGGGCTTGATGATCGTCCCCATCAGCAATCCAATCGTCGCTCCCACGCAGGCGGTCAGGATCACCATCCCAATCAGGACGAGGATACGGTCGTGGCGGACAGCAAACCCGTTCCTGAGGATCAGCCATCCCAAAGGGAAAATCACCGAGCTCGCAACCGTTCCACGAATCGCTGCGAACAGCACCTTTTCGAGCGGCACCCACCAGATCGGCAAAGGCGAAAGCAGCCGGTCGTCGATTTCGCGCGCATAGCCAAGATCGAGCACGAGCGGCAGTGTCACGCCTTGCATGGCGGCGATCATACCGGTTAACGCGACGATTCCCGGAAGCATCAGCGCGGCGAAATTTCCGGCGGCCAGCCCGATGCCCGGCAACACTTTGCCGAAGATGAAGAGAAAGAACAAGGGCTGCATGAGTGCTTGCAGCAGGAAGGGTACGAACTCGCGGGCCGTTACCACCACATCACGATGCAGAATCGCGAAGAACGCCTGAACTGCCAGCGCAAGCCGGCTGGTTGTCTCGCGCTCACGCCTCACGGTCATCTCAAGAGTGCTGGCCATTAGCGCAGGTGCCTCCCCGTTAAGAAAATGAAGACTTCTTCGAGCGATGGCTGCTTGACGCTGAGATTTCGAACTTCGGCCCCGGAAGAGAGTACCGCTTGCGCTGCCGGACCAATCAGGTCATTGGCAGAATCCGCATAAATACGGTAAGTGAAATGGCCCGGCTCGGCCGCTGTACCGTTCACTTCAGCGAGCCGTTCCACCTTTGCCGTTCCGGGGAGCGCTCCAAGTGCGCTGCTGATGCGCTCGCTGCCGCTGTTTGCAGCATAGGCGTGCACCTCGAGCGCCGTTCCGCCCGGAATCATCTTCTTGAGTTCACCCGAGGTTTCGTTGACCAGAATCTTGCCATGATCCATCACCGCGATTCTCCCGCAGAGTTTGTCTGCTTCCTCCATATCATGAGTTGTCAGCAAAATCGTGAGACCGCGCGCGTTCATGTCTCGTATTCGCTCCCACAGGAAAAGACGCGACTGAGGGTCCAGGTTGTTTGTCGGTTCATCGAGGAAGAGCACATCGGGCTCGTGCATCAGCGCCCGTGCGATCATCAGCCGCTGCGCCATGCCGCCCGAATAACGGCTTACCTTTTCATTCTTCCGATCGCCCAGCCCCAGTTCATCAAGCAGTCTGTCAGCCAATTGCTCGCGTGTCTTGCGCGGCACGCTGTGGTACGCCGCGTGAAAGGTTAGAATTTCACGAACTTTCAGACTGCGGTCGAGATTGCTCTGTTGCGGCACAACGGCGATCCGTTGCTTCACTCCGATCGGATCATCCGCGACATTAACGCCCATGATCGATGCGGATCCTTCGGTAGGAAGAATCGCCGTCGTGAGTACGCCTATGGTTGTTGTCTTGCCCGCCCCGTTCGGTCCTAACAGCCCGAAGATCTCTCCCCGCCTTACGGCGAACGAAACTCCATTCACCGCGTTCGACTTTGCTTTCGAGTAGCGCTTAACGAGATTCTGGACTTCGATGGCTGCCGCCGTCTGCATGAGTCAATTATGCGACGAGTGCCAGGAATTCTACCTGTCGTTACGCTGTAGAAAAGGGAGCTGCGGTGTGACCGAGCGGCGTCGAATGTTCCGGCGGCTCAAACACGGACTGGTTTCCATAGAGCGCTTCGAAAAACCTTGCGTCCCGCTGGAACATGCGCCCGTAAGAGGCGGCTTTTCCGTCGCGGGCTTCGACCGTGCGCCCGAGCCGCAAAGGCACTTCTTCCAAATCAGGGAGCAGGCCCATCTGCTCGGCGGCGATCATGGCAGCCCCGCGGCTCGACGCTTCCGCCACCAGGCATTCCACCACCGGATGCATCAACGCGTCCGCCATCATCTGCAGCCACACTTTCGAGTGCAGCAGCGCGCCGCCCGAAGCAATCACCTGGTCAGGCGCGGCGAAGGGCCTGGTGAGCAGCACATAAATCTGCTTGAAACGCAGCGAAACGCTCTCCAGGCATGCCTGCAAAATGTCGATTGGCTTGGTCGCTAGACTCATGCCCGTAATGGCCGCGCGCAATTCCGGCCGCCAGTAAGGAGAGCGCTCGCCGGCAAAGTAGGGAAGCATCGTCAATCCATGCGAGCCAGGTTCGCGCTTCGCGATTTCCTCTTCCGCATCGGCAGGAAGCTGCAGAGTCCGCGTAACCCAGCGAAATACTTCGCCGCCGTTCGAGATGGCTCCGCCCAGGATAAACCGTTCGCGGTTCACCCGGTAACACCAGATGCCGACCGGTATGGTGACGTTCGGCTGCTTAACTACTACGCGCATCGCTCCGCTGGTGCCTACCATCAAGGCAAATTGCCTCGGTGTCGAACAGCCGCTTCCGATGCTGTTGCAAGCGCCATCGCCGTACGCGGGGTGCCAGGGAATACCATCGAATAAAGGCCACCGTTGCGCGAAATGCGCGCGTAGGGAACGGCGCGGCTGGTCCAGAGTTTCGACGGGCGCAAGCTGGTCGCGGCCGATGCCTATCGCTTCGACCACCTCGTCGCAGTAATCGTTTTTTCGCTGATCCCAAATCCCGCTCGCCGAAACCATCGATATGGATTCAGCGCCTTTGCCGGTCAAGACCAGGAGTAGATACTCGCCGACGGAAACCCAGCTCACGCTCGCCGCGAACTCGGCGGCACGCATTTCTTTAAGCCAGAGCAGCTTTGCCGGCCAGTAGCTTGTATGCGGCATGCAACCGGTAATGGCGTGAAGCCAGGCCGGATCGAACGCGCCTGTGAGCCCTTCCATCTGCTGGCCCGATCGCGTGTCGAACAGGTGCACGATCGGGGTAGTCGGCTTTTCATCTTTGTCGATGCCGAGGAAGCAATGCCAGAATGTGCTGATCGCAACGCCTGTAGCTTTGAGACCACGATCGAGCATCTGGCTGTGCAGCGCGTCAAGGCAGTCGCAAGTCAATTGCGTCAAGACCGCCGGGTCTACCTCGACACTGCCGTCGGGCCTGGTCGTGAATTCGTACTTCTTCTGCAGGCCAATGCCCGGATAGGCGGCGAACTCCGGATTGAAGAGAAGCGCCCGCACACTCGACGTTCCTATGTCGAGACCGACCATGTTGTCGTCTGGCATCTCTCGATCAGTATTTCATCCGGTGCAACAAGAAAGCCGGGACGATCGAAGGAGATCGGCCCGGCTTGTCTACTGCTCCCAGAGAGAATCAGCCTGCACGGCGTCTGCGCCAAGCGAAGGCTGCGCCCGAAGCAAGAGCCAGCACGGCCAAACCTGTTGTCGCCGGTTCCGGCGTAGCGCTAGACGAAACAGCAAGTTGCCCTCTCACCTCGCCCGCCGGGTACATCATCGTATGAATATTCACGTAGGCGTTACCGCTTTCGATCGCTGCCGCCACGTCTGCAATAGTGTTGATTCCCGCCGCGGGGGTCACATCGGCCTGCGTCAGCGTCCCTGTGATCGTATCCGTTCCGGGCATGGGCATCATGAAGAACGGAATTACGATCGACCCACTGACACCCGTAGCGCCGTAATGAATGTGCGACATAGTTGCATTCCCGGTTAGGTTCGTCCAGGACAGGGTGTAAGTGAAGTCGTTGTTCATTGCACTGTAATCAACTGTTGCTGTGCCGCTGCCCTTTGAATTGGTTGCGCCGTCGGCTGCCGCGGTCAGCGTAGCGGTTGAAATGAAATCGGCGCGGAGTTGCGAAGTAGTCGCAAGCAGTCCGGCGAAAGTGAGTACCGTCGCGTAAAAAGTTCTCATGTTAGTCCTTTCGGTTCGGGGTGACTCTTGATTACCAACCCTATCCTAAATAACGATGAAGATTATCATCGATGTGCGTCTCTTTCTTTGCGCCAGTACATTTTCGGGGATAACTAATTGGGGCTGATTCAGCTTGCCTCGGCCGGCTCCCCCCGAGGCAGCCAGTACCCGAGTGCGGCCCCCGTAAGGCCGCTAATCACCATAACGCCCAGGTGCCAGACCATCACGTGTGGCGAATTCTGCTGGACACAGTGAAGCGCCAAAACAGCAACACCGGCGAGTCCGGCGAAACAACCGGCAACCGCACTCGTCCAAACGGGCGATACCGAGTATCCTTTGCGCAGAAAGAGAATCGCAAGCCCGAAGCTGATGGCAGCGCAGACTAGACCCAGCTGCAAGCAGGGAATGCCTTTTGCCGTGAAGTCTTCCAGTCCAAACTGCGGAAAAAGCACCATGGAGAGAATCGCCAGTAACACGACCGAGCCCGCTACGACTAACGCCGGGTTAACGCGCCGTTTGGATCCAGGCACAATCGCCTCAACCGTCGCGAGAGAAAAGAAAATCCCCAGCACCGCTAGCGTTGCGTAATACAAGAACTTTTGAAGAGCACTGAGATTGTGGAACCCGTCATATCCAAACGGAATGGTCATGAGGCAGGCAGCCCCTATAAAAAACACAAAGGCGAAGAGCATCATCTTGCCGTCCGAAGGTAGCGGGCTCACCGGTCGCAGAGACGATGTGATTTCGGCCGCGACGCGATTGAGACGCTGCTGATCCGGCAGTTCCTTGGGCTGGCTTAATGCTGCCAGTAGCGCGCCGCATCCGGGACAGTTTCTGACGTGATCGGCAAGCGCACCGATGACAGGTTCGCCGCGCGCGAGCGTTCGTTTCAAGTCCTCGCAGTTCATGCGCCGCCGCCGACTAACTTGCGCAACGTCTCATATGCGCGGTGTGCTTTCTGCTTAACAGCTCCCACGCTGCTACCCGTCGCACGCGCTGCCTGGTCCAGGCTCAGCCCGCCAAGCTTGAGCAGCATCACTATCTCGCGTTGCTTCTCCGGCAGACGTTTCAGGAGCTCGGCTATTTCAAGCCTGGAACCCGGCTCCGAGGTGCGAATCGCCGTCTCCGGTAATTGCTCGCTCTGCACCTCGTGCTTTGTAATGCGACTCCTTCGTCTGTAATCGTCAATCTGCGTGCGCCGCGCAATGGCGTATAGCCACGGCAAGACAGGTTCACCAGGCCGGTACGTGTGCCGGGCATTATGAATACGCAGCCAGAAATCCTGCAACAGATCCTCAGCCCGTGAACGGTCTCGCACTTGAGCCAGAAAGAAATGAAATAGCTGGGGGCTCAACCGGCTGATCAGCAAGGGCGCCGCCTCGCTATCCGACTGCTGATACCGCCGCATAAGTGATTCCAACTCCTTCGAGACAGGGGTTGCCTCAGATGTGGAGTTACCCGGCATCTGTCCCACCTCTATTAGTCATTTCCCGGCAGCATAGTCAAAAGTTACTCTAATCGCACCCGGCAAGGCAGTAACTTTCCTTCGATCCTAGCGAACTTCTCGGTGATGGCCAGATTTGGCGTTATTAAAACGGTGTCAGCGGCTGCGTTATTCGTACAGTCCTTGGCTGCGGCGAGCGCGGCGAAGCCTGTGCTCCTCGAGCTATTTACCTCTGAAGGCTGCTCCAGCTGTCCTCCGGCCGATGCGCTCTTGCAGAAGCTCGACAAAGACCAGCCGCTGGACGGTGTCGAGTTGATCGTACTGAGCGAACACGTCGATTACTGGAACCACGGCGGCTGGAAAGATCCGTACTCCTCGCGCGCGATCAGTGAGCGGCAGGAGGCGTATGCCAGACAGCTTGGCACAGAGGACATCTATACGCCGCAGCTCGTGGTCGATGGAACGCGCGAGGTTGTGGGAAGTAATTGGCCAAAGGCCAAAGGGGCGATTCTCAGATCGATCGAACGTCCCAAGCTCCCGGTGATTTTGTCGCTCCAGCGCACCGGTGAACGGGAGCAACTACATATTGAGGTGCCACCGAGCGGAGATGTGCCGCGCGGAGATGTCTATTTGGCGCTCGCGACGGATCGCGCCCCTGCGCGCGTCGCTCAAGGCGAAAACGCAGGGCGCGAGCTTAGCCACGTAGCCGTTCTCTCATCGCTTAAGAAGATCGGCTCAATCACTGCGACGAAGGGTCTATCCGTAGACCTGCCAGTCTCTGCAAAAAGCGAGCGAGTGTCCAGTAGAACGATAGCCTTCGCCGAAAATCCCGCTAACCACCAGATACTCGGCGCCGCGCAAACGAAGCGGTAAGCCCATGGCCCGTCCACTATCCGATACGTACACTGTCGGGCGCTTAATCGCCCAAAAACACTGAATTTCGGCTTTGGCATGAAAATCGCTTCCAGCTCTCCTGGAAGTATTTATGGCAAAGAATATCGTCCTCTGCTGCGACGGAACCGGCAATGAATTTGGCGATCAGAATTCAAATGTCGTAAAGCTTTACAGCACTCTCTTACTCAACCACGAGCAGGCTGCCTACTATCACCCCGGGGTCGGAACCATGGGCTCACCCCAGGCGCGCGGACGGCTGGAGCGAACCTGGACGCGCCTCAAGGGATTAGCGTTCGGTGCGGGGCTGATCGAGAATGTGGCCGACGCTTATCGCTATCTGATGAATACTTACGCCGACGGCGACAGGATCTTCCTGTTTGGCTTCAGCCGGGGGGCCTACACCGCTCGCGTGCTCGGCGGAGTCCTGCAGATGTTTGGTCTCCTCTGTCCCGGCAACGAAGGCCACATTCCATATGTAATGAGGATGTATGCCGAGCGGCGTCGTCACGCGCACAGGCGGCAAGGTTCAGCCGGCACGGATGTCGAATTTAAATATACGTTCTCGCGAGATGTCAACCTGCACCTTGTCGGTGTCTGGGATACCGTCTGCTCAGTCGGCTGGATTTACGATCCGATACAGCTTCCTTTTAGCGGCCATAACCCGCTCATAAAAATTGGACGCCAGGCCATCGCCATCGATGAAAGACGTTCTTTGTATCAGCCCATGCTGTGGGAAAAACCGGAAAGCCACCAAGACATCAAACAGGTCTGGTTTACAGGCGTACATTCTGATGTCGGCGGCAGTTATCCGGAGCACCAGAGCGGCCTTTCCAAAGTCACCCTGGGATGGATGCTGAACGAAGCGGTGCAAGCCGGCCTGCTGGTTGATCCGGCGAAAGCAGCTTGTGTTCTAGGCGAATGCTAACCCAAACCGTTTCTGCCGTGCTATGTGCGCGCCGATGCTCAGGCGCCCATGCACTGCTCGCTCAAGCGTGCCTGGTGGCTGCTCGAACTTCTCCCTCATAAGTATGAAGCGGTGGATGGCAAGAGTTCGCGCATCAGCTGGCGTATTCCGTTCGGCTCTTACCGCCAGATTCCCGAGAGCGCCACGGTGTATGAGCCTGATCTCGCAAGGATTCCGCCAGACCGCCTGCCAAAGCACTTCGTGTGCGAGCCAGCGGTGGAATTTAACGGCCGGCAACTCGGCGATCGTCATGCACCGGCGGCTCAAGTGGCTGCGCACCGGCCCCCTGCCGGCCAGAAGGCGATGGGCGCTTTGTCGTAAACGCTACCGGCAAGCTCAGGTAGTTGGCGCAGGAATTGCTACTTCTCCAATCCGAGTCGCAGAATTGAACGCATTTGCGGCAGGTCAGCAGCAAACCGGTTGACATTTCCGGACAGCCTGTCGCAAATTTGAACATTAGTCGCGAAACGGAGGGAGACGAGTGATCCTCAAGAACCTGGCAACCCACAGGTTCAACCCAGAGCTTTATTCCCGCTCATCGGCATTCGCGGGTGGGCGGCTTCTATGAATATGTGGACACAGGATTTTCAATACGCCGCACGCAGGCTGAGCAAAAGCCCTTCCTTCACGTTGATGGCAATTCTTACCCTGGGCATTGGCATCGGAGCTAATACCGCCGTCTTCTCCGTCGTGTACGACGTGTTGCTCAAGCCCCTCGGCTATTCGCAGCCGCAGCAATTGGTCGTGATTCAAGAGAGTATTCAGTCTGCGGAAGCAGCCTTTTCGCAGCTGCCCGCGAATGCGAATCATCTCGTGTACTGGCAAAAGCACAGCACGCAGTTCTCGGGGGTAGCCGCCTTGCTCCCGGCCTCCATGCCGTTGGGTGTTAGACAACCGGAAGAGATTGCCGTTGCCCAGCAAACAGCGAACCTGTTTAGCCTGCTGCGTGTCTCGCCCCGGCTTGGCAGAGCCTTCCGGACGGACGAGGATCAGCCTGGTCATAACAACGTGATCATTCTGGCAGATAGTCTCTGGAAACGGCGCTACGGTGCCGATCCCAATATCATCGGCACGTCCACTACTCTCGACGGCCGGCCTTACCAAATTATCGGTGTCATGGGCCCTCGCTTCACCCTCCCCGTTTCAAGGGCGATTGGAGAAACACATGGAGCGAATCGAGAGGTCGAGGCATTCGTACCATTCGGCTGGAGTGCCGATGTACTCGAAGAGGTCGAAGGCGATCACAACTACTTTGCAATTGGCCGCTTGAAACCGGGTGCTTCGGTCGCGAAGGCATCTTCGGAACTCACCGCCCTGCAAGGCGCTATCTCGCAGCAGACGCCCGATAAGGTCCGGTATGGGGCCGTAATTACACCACTTCAGGAATACCTGACCGGATCCAGCCGCGATCCTCTGCTGCTCGTGTTAGCGGCCGTTGGAGCAGTCCTTTTCTTATCGTGTATCAACATCGCCAATGTCCTGCTTACCCGGGCAAGCAGCAGCTCACGCGAGGTAGCAATAAGGACTGCGCTCGGCGCCTCTCGCCGGAGTTTGCTATGGGCCGCGCTCGCAGAACCGGTGATCCTGTCAGCCTTTGGTTATGTTCTCGGAATCATGCTGGCCGAGACTGCTGCTCCTTTGATCCTTCGCAACGTTCCGCCCGACCTCGCTCGGGTCAATCAATTCCACGTCGATCTCGTGGCCCTCGGATTTGCCGTCTTCATCTCGACTGTAGTTGCTCTTTTGTGCGGCATACTTCCGGCAAGGAAATACGCGGCGGAAAGCCCTGAATCCGTGCTGCGGTCAGAAACTAACAAAGCCACTCAGACGCAAGCGACCAAGAAGCTGAGAAGCGGATTAATCGTTTCTGAAGTTGGAGCGAGTCTGGCGCTTCTTATGGTTGCGGGCCTGTTCCTTGCAAGCATGGTCAAGCTGCTGCGCGTTGAACGGGGCTTTCAGTCCGAGCACGTGCTCAGTGCCGAAATCTTGCTTCCGGCTATGCAATATGAAAAATTCGTCCAGCCGGATCGGTTTTTACGACCGTGCGCTGGCTAAACTGCGCAACGTTCCCGGTATCGAAGCCGTGGGCTTGGTCAGCGTTCTGCCGCTGAACGGTGATTACTGGGGCGACATAGTTTCGCGTGCCGGTGACACGCGTCCCCTCTGGCAGCGCAACGGCGCGCATTTTCGCTGGATCAGCCCTGGTTACTTCGAGGCGTTACGCGTTCCTTTGATCGCAGGCCGCTTTCTGTCCGATAGAGATAAGGGCCGGAAAGTTGCGCTTGTGTCGGCGCAGGTCGCCAGGAGCGTGTGGCGCAACCAAAGCGCTCTTGGGCAGAAGTTCACGCGTGGAAATCCCGGCGAAGAGCCTTTCGAGGTAGTAGGCGTGGTAGGTGATCTTCGCAGCCTGGATCTGAGTCAACCTTCACCACCGACGGTCTACGTTCCCTATTGGTATCGTAGCCGCGAATTGGGAACATTCGTCGTGCGAACCACAGGAGACCCGGAGCAGCTGATGACCTCCGTCCGGAAGATCCTTTCGAACCTGGATTCACAACTCGCTGTGACTTCGATACGAACCATGGAAACGGTTGTGTCCGGGTCTGTTGCGGGCAGGCGTTTTGAGATGCAGCTGCTTCTTACTCTGGCCGTCACGGCCTTGCTGCTGGCAGGCTTGGGCGTATACGGTGTGGTGGCCTACTCTGCAGCGCAGCGAACGCACGAAATCGGCATCCGGATGGCGCTCGGGGCAGATCGCGGCAGCGTGCGTCTGCTTATTCTGCGGGAAGGATTGAGGCTTGTCCTTGTGGGCATCGCAATCGGCTTTGGAGTTGCTTGGCTCGCAGGCCGATGGTTGGCCAGTCTGCTCTTTGAGGTGAGTGCCTTGGATCCAATCATTGCGAGTGGCGCAGCAGTCCTTCTGTTAACAGTGGCAACGATTGCGTGCTTATTGCCTGCTTGGCAAGCAACAAGAATTGAACCGCTGCGCGCGTTGCATCACGAGTAGCGCTCGCCCTACTGCTCGTGGACTTGCACGCTCAATCTGCTAATTTCAGGTTAAGACCAAGTCCCATGAAAACTCGAAACCGTACGCGCGCTTGCCTCCTTGCTCTGTCTGCGCTATGCACGACCACGCTTTGGGCTGCCGCCGTCGCGTCGCCAGATAACGCGAATGTTAAAGACGTCGTGACCGGGCCAGCTGCTTTCCACGGCTTCTCGGCGCAAAAGCCGGGTGTCTTCCGCAAGATTACGGTAGCGGATCTTCCCGCGCCGTACGCCACCAAAGGTGTTTCAAACAGCCCGGAGGTCGTGGCCCGGCCCGCGGATGCCTGGCCGAAAGCCCCCGAGGGTTTCAAGGTTGAGCTGTATGCCGATCAGCTATCCAGTCCGCGAGAGATTCGCACCGCTCCCAACGGCGATCTCTTTGTGGCGGAGAGCGAAAAGGGTACTGTCGAAATATTCCGCGGTATCACGAAGGACGGCAAACCGGAGCAGAAATCGATCTTCGCCACGGGACTCAAAGACCACTTCGGAATTGCGTTTTATCCTCCCGGCGACAACCCGCAATGGGTATATATCGGAAACACGAATTCCGTAGTGCGCTTTCCATATCACAATGGCGACTTGAAAGCCACTGGACCTTCGCAGGCCATCATTCCGTCGCTGCCGACGGGCGGTCACTCAACGCGCGATCTGGCCTTCTCGCCGGATGGCAGCAAACTTTTCGTAGCGGTCGGTTCCGGTTCGAACGTGGATGATCCCGATACTCATCCCAGAGAATTTCACCGAGCCAATATTCTCGAGTACACGCCGGAAGGGAAGTTCGTCAAGGTTTATGCCGCTGGAATTCGAAATCCAGTCGGCATTGCAGTCAACCCGCTTACCAAACAGCTGTGGTGCTCGGTGAATGAGCGCGACATGCTGGGTGACAATCTGGTGCCGGACTACATTACCTCTGTTAAAGAGGATGGATTCTACGGCTGGCCCTGGTATTACATGGGCAATCATCAGGATCCGCGGCTGGCGGGCAAACACCCGGAGCTAGCGAACAAAGTCACCGTGCCGGATGTTCTCTTGCAACCGCATAATGCCTCGCTCGAACTGACCTTCTATGAAGGCAAGCAATTTCCCAAGGAGTATTGGGGAGATGTTTTTGCTTCCGAGCATGGCTCCTGGAACAAAGCCGATCGCGCGGGTTACGAGGTGGTCCGGATGCCGCTCAAGAATGGTCACGCCACCGGCGAATACGAGGATTTCCTTACCGGCTTTGTGACTCCGGATGGCCAGGTTTGGGGGCGTCCCGTCGGCGTGGCGGTGTCTCCGGACGGCTCGCTCATGGTAACCGACGACGGCTCGAAATCCATCTGGCGCGTGACGTACATTGGCGGCAGCCGGCGCGCATCGAATGCCCGCTGAAGGCATTCTCAAATTAGCTCCGCAAAAGGTGAGCGCGCGGGCGTATCGCAAAATTGCGTATTTCGTCCTGTTCGCTCTTCTCTGCGCTTTTACCCTTTCAACATGCGACGGCGGCGATATCGCGCCCCTCTTCCTATCTGGATGTATTCTCTGCCTCGCCGCCGCTGTGTTCAGCTGGCCGCTTCATAAGAGGATCACGCCCGAGAGGATCACGCCCGGCTTCCCCGGAACCTGCCTGCTGGTGATGACCGGGTATGGCGTACTACAGACTCTTTTTTCCCCGCAGAAGATCCTTTCCTATAGCTGGACGGGAGTGATTTTTTGGTTTACGGCTGCCGCGATTACCTGTTTCGCGACGCGGCTCCTTCGTACGCCGCGCGAGGCCAGCTACTTCCGTTTGTTGTTCATCATTTTTGCGACGGGCGTCTGCTTGCTCGACCTACTCGAGCAAGCCTCACAGACCAACAAATATTTCTGGCTGTTTCCGAGCCGCTACCACGCTATATTCGGCCCTTTCGCCTATTGGAACAACTTTGCCGAGTTTGTCGAGCTTTCCCTTCCGGTGACGCTATGGCGCGGTCTGGGTAGCCGCAGGCCGGATATTCCGTTTCTCCTTTGCGCCGCGGTGCAACTGGGCGCGGTAGTCGCGTCCGGTTCGCGAGCGGGCACGGTGCTGGTGATTCTGGAACTCATTTTCGTGATCGCGCTCACTTACGGGCGCAATCGCAACAAAGCGCTTCTGCTCGGTTGCGGACTAGCTGTTCTGTTGAGCGTCGTATTTGTATATGCCGCGGGATTCGAGACGCTGATTGCAAGACTTCAGCAGAACGATCAGCTGGCGGTCCGGCGCAACATCGACAAATCTTCCATCGCGATGATCCGCGCCCGTCCGCTAACCGGATGGGGCCTCGATAGCTACGTGCCCGTCTACCGAATGTTCGCGCGGTATGACGATGGCACCTATGTAAATCGCGCGCACAACGACTGGCTGCAGTGGGCGGCCGAAGGCGGCATCTTCTTCTCGGGAGCAATGGTGGCGATCCTGCTGTGGAGCATACGCCCTGCGATCCGCTCCGGCTGGGGCATTGGCCTCATTGCGGTTTGCATTCACGCGCTTGTCGATTACCCGTTTGCGCGCTTTGGCGTGTGCGGCTGGTATTTTTGTCTGCTCGGTATGCTCACCGCCGCTCGTCTTCACCAGCGTGCGCAGGAGTCGCGCGAGATCAGAGCGTCAAGTGCGCCGTTCGGATTGCGCCCCGCTTCCAGCCAGTTGTGAAGGTCTCTCTGTCGGGTCTCGCCTTTCTTTTGAACGCACGCAGAATCGCTATCGTAATCTGAATCAGTGCGGATTGGAATCATTCTGAATGGCGTCACTGGGCGCATGGGCACGAACCAGCATTTGATGCGCTCGATCGCGGCGATTCGACGCGAAGGCGGCTTGACATTAGCAAATGGCGACAAGCTGATTCCCGATCCGATTCTGGTGGGCAGAGACGAGCGGAAACTGGCTGCGCTGGCTGCACAAGCGGCCGTCGAACGGTGGTCCGCCGATCTTGACTCTTGCCTGCGGAATGTGGACGACACTATCTACTTCGATGCGCAAACGACTGCACTGCGCGCGGATAGGATGCGCAAGGCGCTTGCGGCCGGTAAACACGTGTATTGCGAAAAGCCGCTGAGCACGGATTCGACCAGCGCGCGCGAGTTAGCGGAAATGGCAACCCGGCTCGGCCGCAAACATGGCGTGGTGCAGGACAAGCTGTTTCTCCCCGGGCTGCGCAAACTCAAACGGTTGATCGAGAGCGGTTTCTTCGGGCGCATTCTTTCTGTGCGTGGCGAATTTGGCTACTGGGTTTTCGAAGGCGATTGGCAGGCAGCGCAACGCCCTTCCTGGAACTACCGGCGAGAAGATGGCGGCGGCATCATCGCCGATATGTTCTGCCATTGGCAGTACGTTCTCGAAAATTTGTTTGCGCCGGTACGGGCCGTCTCCTGCGTCGGCGCCACTCACATTCCGCTCCGCGTAGATGAGCGCGGCAACCCGTATGCAGCTACGGCCGATGATGCGGCTTATGGCACGTTCGAACTCGAGAACGGCGTGATTGCGCAGATGAACTCATCGTGGGCGGTGCGGGTCTATCGTGATGATCTATTTGTCTTGCAAGTAGACGGGACGCACGGGAGCGCGGTAGCAGACCTGCGAAATTGCCGGACTCAGCAGCGTGTCAATACACCGAAGCCGGTGTGGAATCCGGACGTTGCGAATCCGTTCTCGTTTCGCGAACAGTGGGCCGAGGTGCCCGACAACGAGGTGTTCGATAACGGGTTCAAAGTGCAGTGGGAAAAGTTCCTGCGGCATGTCGTCGAGGACACGCCCTTTCCGCATGATTTCTGGCAAGGCGTGCGTGGCGTCGAATTAGCCGAAGCAGGTTTGCGATCATGGCGCGAGCGCCGTTGGATTGATGTGACCGGGTGAATATAAAATGACAATCACCCTGCCCGGAGCCGGCCGGCAGCTCGAATCGTACGAGCTCACGCACCCGTTCGGACGAGTACTGAACATAGGATCGAAACCGCAAAGCCGCGTTCTGTATGCAGCGGCACATGTGGTGGCCGATCCGCTGGCCGATATTTCTCCCTCCGGCTCGCCTTGTCTCGATTGGGACGCAACGCTCGCCTTCCGCCACCATCTGTGGTCGATCGGGCTCTCGGTCGCAGAAGCGATGGACACTGCGCAACGCGGTAGCGGCCTCGATTGGCCTGCTTCACAGGAGCTGATCCGGCGATCTCTCACCGAGGCACAGACGGTTGCGGGCGGCATAGCGTGCGGCGCAGGCACAGATCACCTATCGCCAAACGGTGCGGACAGAAAGGCCGTCGAAACTGCTTACGAGGAGCAATGCGAATTCGTCGAAGGTCAGGGCGGTCGAGTCATCCTGATGGCGAGCCGCGCGTTGGCTGCCTGCGCTCGCGACGCGGATGATTATCGTGCTGTATATGGCAAGATTTTGCGCCAAGTTTCGCCGCCGGTGATTCTCCACTGGCTCGGCGAGGCGTTCGATCCGGCGCTCGGGGGCTACTGGGGTTCGCGGAACATCGAGGAAGCGATGGAGGTCTGTCTCTCGATCATCGCGGACAACCGGAGCAAAATCGATGGGATCAAAATATCGCTACTTAATCCTCAATACGAGATTGCCATGCGCCGCAGGCTTCCGCCCGGCGTGCGGATGTACACGGGCGACGATTTTCGTTACGACTCGCTAATTCTGGGTGATGACCAAGGCTATAGTGACGCGCTGCTCGGCATTTTCGATCCGCTGGCGGAAGTAGCCGCATCTGCCGTACGCGGGCTTGACGAGGCTGACACGTCTGTTTTCCGCCGGGCGCTCGAACCGACCGTGCCGCTGTCGCGCCATTTGTTTTCGAAGCCAACGTACTTCTATAAAACGGGCATCGTGTTCCTGGCCTACCTGCAAGGGCATCAGAAGCATTTCCGGATGGTTGGGGGACAGGAGGGTGCTCGCTCGATCGTGCATTTGGCCGAGCTGTTCCGGCTGGCAGACGCGGCGGGGCTCTTTCTCGAGCCGGAGCTGGCCGTCGAGCGGATGCGGCTTTTACTGGCTATTGCGGGAGTGGAGTGACCGGATGGCCGATCTCGCGCGGCTCAGTCTGAATCAGATGACGGTTCGCTCGCTGAGGGTTTCCCAAGTGGCGGAGTTGTGTCGGCGGCATGGGATTGCGCAGGTCGGGCTCTGGCGCGAACCGGTCGCGCAAACGGGCGTGAAGGAAAGTGCTCGGGTCATTCAGGATGCTGGTCTGCACGTTTCGAGTCTCTGCCGTGGGGGTTTCTTTCCTGCCGAAACAGAGGCAGGCCGTCGCGAGCGGCTCGACGACAATCGCCGCGCTGTCGAAGAAGCGGCTGAACTAGGGGCGGACACGCTGGTGCTGGTTTGCGGAGGCATTCCCGGTCACGATCTGGAAGCGGCCCGGCGCATGGTCGCAGACGCCGTCCATCAACTCACGCATTTTGCACGGGCGCATGGCGTCCGGCTCGGCGTCGAACCGCTGCATCCGATGTATGCTGCCACGCGTTCGGTCGTCAACACGGTCGCACAAGCGCTGGCGATCGTGGCGGATCTTCCGGAGTCCCAGGTAGGCGTTGTGCTCGACGTGTATCACGTCTGGTGGGATCCCGACCTGTACAGGCAAATCGAGCAGGCTCGCGGACGCATCTTCGGGTTCCATGTTTGCGACTGGCTCGATCCTCTGCCGGACGTGCTGAACGGTCGCGGCATGATGGGCGACGGCTTTTGCGACATTCCACGGATCCGGCACGCGGTTGAGCAGGCGGGGTACGCGGGGCCGATCGAGGTCGAGATCTTCAACGACCAGATCTGGGCAATGCCACCGGACGAGTTGATCGCCTTGATGAAAGAACGGTTCCAGACGTCAGTGTAGGCGCTTGTCGGCGAGCTTCACCGGGCCAAATCCGTAGCGGGCGAACACGGCTTGGCCTGCCGGGCTCGTCAGAAAGTTCAGGAACGCTTTTGCCTCGGTAGAGTTCTTCGAGGCAGCTACGGCGCCAGCCTTCTGGAGGATAGGCGCGTGCGAGCGGGCCGGTATAACCTGCGCCCCTTTCCCCTGAAGCAGGGAAGCAGATGTGAGGACCGCATCGGCATTGCCGCTTGTGAAGAGCTGCAGAGTCTGCCGGACATTCTCGCCGTATACTACCTTGGGCTGCACCCGTTGCCAGATATGCAGGTGTTCGAGAACCTGCTGGGCGGCGACTCCATAGGGCGCCAATTTCGGATTAGGCAGCGCTACGAAATGAACGTTGCTTGCGGCCAAGGCGCTCAGATCATGCGGCTTTCCATCTTTCCAGAGCACGCCCAAACGACCCTCAGCGTAGGGCCGCACAGAGTCGCGCCGTATTTTGCGGTTCGAAGCCAAACGATCGATATACTGCGCGTTGGCCGACAGGAAAACGTCGTAAGGCGCTCCATTCTCAATCTGTTGCGCCAAGGCGGCGCTGGATTCCGTGACGAAGCGCAGAGTGATGCGAGGGTGGTTTTTACCGAACGAACTGGCCAAGTCGGGTTCAAGGGCGGAAAGGTCGGCGGCGGCCGCCACCGTCAGAGTAATCTGAGCCGGGCAGACGGTCGAAAAAAGCGAGAAGAATAGTAGGAGCAGGGTTGACAATCTAACACTCATATTGCATACTAAGATTGTGCTAAACATAGTCGATCGCCTGGGAGCGGTTGGCGGAGGAATCAATACACATGAGTAAGATTATCGGAATCGATCTCGGGACTACCAATTCAGTAGTCGCAGTGATGGAAGGTGGACAGCCGGCCGTAATCCCCAATCAAGAAGGTGGGCGGACGACTCCATCTGTGGTCGCTTTCACAAAAAGCGGGGAGCGGTTAGCCGGCCAGGTCGCCAAGCGGCAGGCGGTGACTAATCCGGAAAACACGATTTACTCGATCAAGCGGTTTATGGGACGCCGCTTCAACGAAGTAAGCGAAGAGATGAAGTTGGTCCCCTACAAGGTCGTTTCGGGCGACAACGGGGACGTGCGCATCGAGATCCAGGGTAAGAAGTATTCACCGCCTGAGATTTCGGCGATGATCCTGACCAAGTTAAAGGAAGCCGCGGAAGCCTACTTAGGCGAGAAGGTCACGAAGGCTGTGATCACGGTTCCGGCGTATTTCAACGACGCGCAACGGCAGGCGACCAAAGATGCCGGGCAGATTGCCGGTCTCGAAGTGATGCGTATCATCAACGAGCCTACGGCAGCGGCCTTGGCGTACGGCCTGGACAAGAAGAAGGACGAGACCATTGCGGTCTACGATTTCGGCGGCGGTACGTTCGACATTTCGATTCTCGAAGTGGGCGATGGCGTGGTGGAGGTGAAATCGACCAATGGCGATACTCACCTGGGCGGCGACAACATCGACCAGCGAATCATCGACTGGCTGATCCAGGAATTCAAAAAGGATCAGGGCGTAGATGTTTCGAAGGATCAGATGGCGCTGCAGCGCTTGAAGGAAGCGGCTGAGAAAGCGAAGATCGAGCTTTCGACGTTGCTCGAGACAGAGATCAACCTGCCGTTCCTGACGGCCGATGCGAGCGGGCCGAAGCACTTGACTATTAAGTTGACGCGTGCGCGCTTCGAGCAGATGGTAGACGACATTTTTCAGCGCGCTGTCGGGCCGTGCAAGCAGGCCATGCAGGACGCGGGCGTGACGCCGCAGGACATCGACGAGGTAGTGCTGGTTGGCGGATCGACGCGTATACCGAAGGTGCAGCAGATGGTGCGCGACCTGTTCGGCAAGGAGCCGAATAAGAGCGTCAACCCGGACGAAGTAGTCGCGATAGGCGCAGCTGTGCAAGGCGGCGTACTGGGCGGCGAAGTGAAGGATGTGCTGCTTCTCGACGTGACGCCGTTGTCGCTTGGCATTGAGACGCTCGGTGGAGTGTTCACCAAGCTGATTGAACGCAACACGACCATCCCGACTCGTAAGAGTGAGACCTTCTCGACGGCGGCTGACAATCAGACTTCGGTTGAGATCAAGGTGTACCAGGGTGAGCGCTCGATGGCTCGGGACAACCGTATGCTGGGTGTGTTCCAGCTGGTGGGCATTCCACAGGCGCCCCGCGGCATTCCGCAAGTGGAGGTCACGTTCGATCTTGACGCAAACGGCATTCTGAATGTCGCGGCGAAGGATCGGGCCACCAATAACGAGCAGAAGATCACCATTACCTCTTCTTCGGGCTTGAGCAAAGACGAAGTGGAGAAGATGGCGCGCGACGCGGAATCGCACTCGGCTGATGATCGCAAGAAGAAAGACGAGATCGACGCTCGCAACCGGGCGGATGCGATGGTGTACAACACCGAGAAGACGTTGAAGGAGCATCGCGACAAGATCTCGGATGCGGATGCGAAGCAGGTCGAGACGGCGTTGGAGGATGTTAAGAAAGCGATGGCCGAAGGCGGCATCGACACACTTAACTCGGCTACTGACAAGCTCACGACGGCCAGCCACAAACTTGCCGAAGCGATGTACAAAACGCAGAGCGCGGGTGGACCGGGCGGTGCGGAGCCGGGCGCAGGTCCAGAGACGAATGGCGCTTCGCCGAACGGGCAGCCGAAGGACAACGTCGTCGATGCGGAATTTGTCGACGTCGAAGACAAAAAATAAGGGGGCTAAAGCCTCACTTGGACACCGACCAAAAGGCAGGTCGGATCTGCGAGTGGGCGCTAGTACGCCAGCCTTGGGCACAGGCGACCGATGGCCAGGCTTGGGCAACGGGGGGCATTCGGATGTGACGAATGTCCCCAATTATTTATAGGGATTTGAATTATGGCTTCTGCAACCAAAAAGGATTATTACGAGACGCTCGGGGTAGCGAAGAGCGCGGAGGCGGAGGAGGTCCGGAAAGCGTACCGGAAGCTCGCCCGTAAGTATCATCCGGATCTGAATCCCGGCGACAAGGCGGCAGAAGAGCGTTTTAAGAACGTACAGGAAGCGTACGACATTCTGAGCGATGACGAGAA
>JAABUQ010004221.1_pt1 | contig 24832 bp, 18 predicted proteins | sample 5560001 | NCBI WGS metagenome assembly JAABUQ01 (sample SAMN10711888, study PRJNA513371) | rock metagenome | isolation source: Antarctica rocks | place: Antarctica: Victoria Land, Finger Mt nord | collected 2015-12-18
TCGAACCAAAGCGATGAACAATCCCAGCTTTTTCCACTCCCTTCCTTCTGCAGATAATGATAAACGATTCTATTCCACCGAGCAGATATCCATCCAACGGCCCGCTTCTCGAAAAAATGGAACGCCGTGCGGTGGATATGGGAAAGTGATATGATACAAGAAGAGTCATGCGTATGGCGTAGCGTGAATAAAAGCGATATCGTGGGGGAAAAAAGGGGTATGCTAAAGGTGAACAGAGTGTGCGAGAATTCATAAGGGTATATGGTGTTTGCGGAAGACGTTATTGGTAGGCTGAGTGGGCTTGTCTTAAGGCTGGAATGGGAGATGGGGATTAGCTTTTGTCGGGCTTGTGGAGAGATGTAGTTGGGTGAGAGCGGTACGTACCTTTGAGAACTTGTGCCTGGCCATTAGGATTTTCACAAGCGCATTGCAAAGTGCTGCCGTCTTTGAAGTCGAGGACGACGCCTAGTATATTCAGTATTGATCAAGGATTGAATTATTGAGTTCGGTGGAAAGGCTTACTGTTTGCCAGCTCCTGTCGGTCTTGATCTGGAATATAGGGAGACTTGAAGTCGGAGAGGGAGAAATTCTTCGGGAGGATTTTTGAGTTCTGGACAAATGATTTAGTTCAATCCAGAGTGAAGCGGTTCCGGGGGCATTGGCCGACCTTGTCTGACTTCGATGGCGACAAAACCAGCGTACCTCGACCGTCAACGAGCATGTGGCGACGCTTCCAAAGCTATAATTTCTTTCAGTATCAAAATTCCCACCAGTAGTAAAGAGACGTACCAAGGTGTCTGGGAATTGGATGTTCACGTCTCCCAAGTCAACGTTTGTAGCAGCCTTCGTCTCGATCACAGGCTCGTGCTGTTCCATGATCGAGGCTTCTTTAGGACTGGAATTCAAAGCTTGCGCAAAGCTCCTCCGCGACATGGACGTAATACTTGACATACGCTTCATCAATCGGTTGCGTTTTGAATCCTTCTTCTCTTCGCCATTGATCGATCCGTCGCTGAGTGAACGAGGAAGATCTAGGTCGCTTCCGTTCCGGCTTGAGAGGGACCGCTTGCTGGCAACGGAGCTCCTCCGCGAAGCCGGCTGGTAATCATTCTTTTGCTCGGTGCTGGATGAAGATCCAGATCGGGCAGTTGATTGTCGTCCGTACCGTGGCCTGGGAGGCTTCAGTGGCGAATGCAGAGGTAGCTCTATGGGTTGTTGCTGTTTTGGCTCCATAGTCTGGTGTTCAACAACGAGGGGGCTGTGGTGCAGATTCATGTTTCGCGGCTCAGAGAGGTTCATAGGCTTTTCTAGAAGCCTGTTGCTTGCGTCTCGGATAATAGTAGCCGTGACGGAGACCGATTCTGGTCGGGGCTTGGAAACTCGGCTAATAGGATCATATTTGACTGCCTCAGGAGAGGATGCAGGCGAAGGATAGCCTGTATTTGGTCTGCTCCTCGAAGCATTCCCACTCTCCACATCAAGAGCTCCGGGTGGAGTCCGATTAGATGATGCTTGTCTTAGACCGGCAAAAGCAAATTGGGTTGGAGAAGGAGAGGTTGGGCTGGTGGGGTGGCTTGATAGTTGCTCCAAGGCTTTTATGCGTTGGGATATCCCACTTGAGACCCCAACCTTCTTCTGGGAAGGCACCTCGGTAGATTGCACATTAGAAACCGGATATTGTTTCGCGGACACTGATCGCACTGATATAGGCGTGGGCAGTCGTGGCGGGGAGAATGGCCGTTCGTTGCTGATATGAAGGTCCAGAGGACTAGAAGAGCTTCGTAATCCTCTCGACGCATCACCGGATTTTTGCTCGCTGCTGGATCGGGACATGACGGGCTTGGCCGGTGATTTGGACACTGAGATTGGTTTGGCCTCTTGTAATGTGGCAGTCTTGAGCTCCTCCATAAAGGAGTCATCCAAGAGAAATTGCTCGTCTGAGCGCTCTTCGGTACTCAGCTGAGGTATGGGATTCACAACACCACGTCTGCGTACCTGCCGGTCCGTCTGAGCTTCAGAAGAGTCTCTCGGATCTAGAATTAGCGGTACAGTCTCCAGCTTCGAAGACACAGGAGCTTTCCCATGGGTTCCATGAGGCTTGACTGTGTCAATGGTGGGTGTTGTTTCTGTTTCCGCTTGCTGCGCAGGACTTGATGAAGCTTCCAGATCTAATAGCAGCGGTACTGTCTCCGTTTTCAATGATATTGGGACGACTTCAAAGTCACCTTGAGACTCGACTGTAGTGAGGCTGGGTTTCATGTCCACTCCCACTGGCATTCCAGGGGGCGATGAACCCTCGGAGTTCAGCAATCTTGGGGCTGCTTCCGATCTTGAGGCTTCAGCTACGGTCTCGCGTTGGCTTGAAGCATTGGGCGTGGAGAAGATAGACGCCATCTCCACTTTCGCCTTGCTCCTGAATTCCGATGGAGTAGGTCGCTTTTCCAAGTCGCTTTGGAAGTTTCGCAGATCTCGCACCTCTTCCTCGCTCATAGAGGGCAGCGGTATCTGGTGAGGATGCGGCTTGTTACTTGGAAGAGAGGACCGCATGGTCAAGGGGTCCGGTGGAGCACTGAACGGGATGACCGACTCGTTTTCAATTTCGATTCTCTCTACGGTGGGGGCGTACAGTGTTGTTCGAGCGCTCTCGTTTCGCGGGCTCCCATCATTGGCAGCCACTGCCTGGAGGGCAACTACAGGATCGCCAGTGCTTTGACAGATGGGTGACTGTGGAGGCAGCGATGAAAATGCACCCTGCGTCGAGGAAGCATACTTTTGAGAATGAGAGTCTTCACTGAATGTAGATTGAGCAGCTTCAACAATGTGTCGGTCTCCTGCCATCGTATCACTCTTATCGTGCTCTTCAGACAGCTTTTGCTCAATACTTGTACTGCTTGCTGACTCCTCCACTTCTACATTCAGTGTGGTAGACTCGACTCTGCTTTTGCCATGGATAACTGATTGAGAGGCTTCCGTATCTTCCACTAGTGGCATGTGAATTGGGTCATCTTCGATTGGCGTTTCGAATGTCTGAGACGATAGCACTTCTTGCTTTGATAATTCTCGATCCTCAATGATTGGCACATCATTCTTTAATAAAGACGGCTCCTCGGCCATCAAAAGCACTTCACTCGCTCCGATCCGACTCTCATCAATGGGTACGGATGGTTCTTCAATCTTTGGTATAGTCCATCTGTCTTTATTGGTCTGTCTTTGAGTGGTACTCTCCTCTTCCGGCTTCTCCGTGGATACGTCGGAGGGCTCGTCATCTTTCAGTATCGATTCCTCGTCTATTTCTGATTGTTTGTGAAGAGCAAATTCGTCTTCCTCTGAAACGGATGAAGCCTGAGTGGAAGGACCATCTGACGGCTCTGGAGCCGAAGTGGGCGATTCCACCACATCAGGAGGGGCTTCTCTCGTTGGATGAGCATCTGTTCCATGGATTATATTTGGATCACGGTTGATGCTGGGTACGTTCGCAGGTGAGTGAGGGCTGACATCGTCAACGGCGGGCGGCGAGTGTATGGATTCAGCGGATTCTGGGTCTAGCCCGACTACCTTTGGAGGGCTCTGAGCGGCTAGCTGCTTTTGCCGAAGTTGCAACGCTTTCATCAATCTTCGCTTTTCAGGTGTCATCTTTGGTGTTTTCGGCTCCTGCGTTTTCACCGAAATGGGCCGCCCTGGACTGGGAGCTGGGATTGTGTGCTCGGTAAGGCGAGTAGGTGACGCGGGTAGAGGAACAGGGAGCGAATCTTTTGATGTAGCTATATTTGCGAAAGATCTCTGCGATTGTCGAGAGGTGGGCCGAGCCGATGCTACCTGACGAGAAGACATGCGGAGGCCAGCCGGCAGTGATGCAACAGGCCGGAATTCGTCTCGCATGCTGGAGGTAGACTCTGTAGATGGGCGTGGTCCAAGTTTGACTTTTGGTTTGTGTTCGTACACACTGCCTGAATCCCTAGTGTTAGGTCGTGTTGTATCCGAGGATACGCGTGCATCGAAGCTATTTGTAGAGTTGGAGTCGTCGAAGTCGTAAATTGAACGCGGCTTGAGACTCTCTCGGGGTGTGTCATCCGGTATCAGTGGCAAAGCTTTGTTTGTATCGCTGGCGGTCCGTGGACGTAAGCTATTTGTAGTTGTTGTGGAAGATGACCTTTTGTGTGCTGGGTGTGTGCCGTTTGCTCGGACAGCATTCAAAATCTCGTTTACTTTTTCGTGTCGTGTCTTATCATCATCAGGTGGTGGCAACAATGATGGTTCTTTCCAAACTTCTTGTCCCTCCTCATATCCATTCGCGACTTCTGTCTGTGGCTCTGCCTCATCCTCGGCAATCTCCGCTAGGCTTCTCGATGGGAGAGAGTCATTTGATGTCTTCATCGATGCGGTATGTAACGAGCATGCCGATGCCAGTCTCGGGTCTGTCAGTTCAGACGCAGCTGCGAATGAATATATTATATCATGAGGAGAGAGTTTCTCCGTGATCGATTGAAAGTGGACTGCCACTCGTGCTGCTTTGTGTTAGTTTTTTGCTAGCACAGAGAGACAGTATTTCACATACCTTGGAGCAACCTTGAGGTACCTTCCGGAACATATTTGAGTGTCACCTTCCTCCGCCGATAATGGATGAACCCGTATAGGGGCGACTGCTCTTTATATTGATTGAGTGACTCTTGCGCCTCAGCGACACCACCATTGCCCTTTTCGTACAATTCCACCTCATCTCGAGCTTTGTATTTGAGCAGGAACCTGGAGTCATAAATCATTAGCCCCAATTTCTAGAGTGCAGAAAAAAAGGTGAGTGGTGCGAACCAGCAACCTCCATCACTGAGAGCGGCCTGATAAGCCTCGTTCACCTCGGTGGCCTCCAAGCCATTGAGCGACATTGTATTGATTCATGAACGATGACTCCACCCCCTGAGCCCCCTGTTTCTCTCGATTTTACTACCAAATGACCAAAAGCGTCGAACCGTCGCTTAGAGCATCCAGCTCTTTCAGGGGTCTTTCTGGAGCTAAAACATCTCTTTACGGAGATAGCGGCCTTAGGGTCTCCTGTTCACGATCGTGGGGATGCAGAGAATATGAGGTTTGCTATAAGAGCTGTATGTCTGGTCGTCGTGCGCACAGAGAGGCATTCAAAATAGATAATCTAGATGAGATTGAATTTTGACATTGAGATAGGGGGCCCCCTCAGCACACTTGTGACGGCTCAGCGCCAGAAAGGTTCTGCCGTTCCTGCATGACCTATATCCTTGCCCCTCACTCGTCTATATCCGCAACTAGCTGATATCTATGTACTGTACAAAGTATCGACCAAGTGTTCAAAACAAACCCATTTGAGAGGTTTAGCACAGAAATTTATAGGACTCGTGCCTGCTACACAATGGATGCGCATAAGCTTCCTCCTATCTCAAGCCTACAAAGTCGTCCAACAGACGAACTCATTGACGTCCTAGACCACCTCTTCGAACCGAGTCTGTCTCTTCACACCCTATCGCTTGGCCTTCTACGCAACGAGGTATTCAGGTCTTATGACGAATTGATAGCGAGCGTTGGAGGTACGTTGTTTCGTCTGAAGACGAAGTCTACCTTGTTTGTAATTACACATTGGTTGTGAATATTGAGCCTGGGCACAGAGCCCCTGAATGCCTGCTCATTCGAAGGTGTATGGCTGACACCAAAGTCTCCATCTAGTGCAGCTTACAGACCTGGCTGATTCGACTTCTACGAGCGACACCAAGTGGCTGGAAAGCATACTGGTTTCTCACCCAAGATTAGGGGAGAAGAAGATAGAGAGTACACAAAGTCAAGCCGAACAGGCTCAGTTGCATTTAGGGAATACATCCGATGAAGCCAAATTGCTGGATATGAATACTCTCTACGAGCGGACTTTCCCTGGTCTGAGATTCGTAGTCTTTGTCGATGGGAGGAACAGATCTGTAATCTTGGACAACATGAAGTGCCGCGTTGACCGAGGTGACATTGCTCGAGAGCGGACTGATGCAATCAAAGCAATGTGTGAGATTGCTGCAGACCGTGCACGAAAGTCTAATGACAATGACATGAGTACATGAATCATACCTCGCGAGTATACCATGGTCGGATGGGCCGCACTCGGTCACATTGGCCATGCCGCTTTCAAGAGTCTTATGATTTCTGATATTATGAGACCCCCTCTCAGAGACGAGTTGGTGCAACCGACACCTCCTCTTTTCGCTCGATTTCCAATACAAGACCAATCGCTTTTACGCCTTCGTCCGCAGTCATGCCTGCTCTGGTCTCGAAGCTGCCAAAGGAATACTCTTCATCATCATCCTCATCAGAAGTTTCGGATCCTAACTCGTTGAAATCGCTATACACGAGACTTTCCGTCTCATCATTTTCATTCTCCACTGGATCGTCTTCATGATCAAAGACGTCGTAGTTCGACAGGTCGGGTGGGCCAACTTTTAAGCCTACTGACGCTCTTGGCGATGCGAATGAGTGGCGCCTGCTCCTGTTAGCCAAGTCTCTTTGCTGTATCGAGGAGCTCAAACCGTACGTGATCTGTGGAACGGCAAGCCCCACGTAGCTCTCCTCCGGCTTCTCTGTCGCGATTCTTCGTTGCCGGATGACCGAGTTCAAGATGGCAGCCTTTCGAAGTAGGATTCGTCCAGGAAGTCTTTGTCTGGCCCAAATCCCCTTCCGCACCGTCTTCTGAGTGGAAATATGTGTCGCAGGCGAGGCGTAAGGTTTGCTGAGCTTCGAAGTAATGAGATCGAGTCTCAGTCTTCTCTTCTTTCGAGGCAGACTCTCAATATCCTCTTCGCTGCTACCCCCTCCCATCCGAGATCGTTTGAGTACTCCGCGCGCCGCCAGCGGTGGAGCAGAGTCGAGATGCTTATACCGTTCTAGAGGCTTAGACAGAGGCTTTGGCGTCGTTCCTTCAAGGTACATCCGCAACTTTGGTCCAGGTACATGAGCACCATTCGTTCTGATTGTACAGTAAGACGTTACATATGGCAGTATAGTCTGTATGTCAGAGATCATTGACAATCACTGTCGTCATGCGGCTGAGCATATGCGTACCTTGAGTGCCGTGTGTGAAAATGAGAGGAACATGGAATACACGAACATTTGAGCAAAAGTGGATGTACTCAATCCAGGCCTGTCCATAAGAATTCTCCGGCCCAATTTCTGGGGTCTGTCCCAGTACCCTGGATCATGCGGAGAACCCTGTCGCAATGCTGGTACGAGTAGCGAATTGGGTTACAGCTATTGGTGCCGTCCGCTAACGGGCAGCATGAACCGATACCTTAGTCTCACAATAGTCTATTGTAGATTGGAATCTGGATCCAGCCATTGGATTAGGTCCTATGCAAAGCACAACCGGCTTTTAGAACCCCGTCAAATTCGGTTGGACGTTTGCAGATTCTAGTAGCAACATTTGAGGAGAATCCCTGAATCGTTGGTCTGAGTTGGTCTACTCCGCATGGAACGGACACAGCAGACCGGATGATTCAATAACACGGACATGAACTGTCATAAGCGGAACACCGGGCCTCGCCTACCTAACCTTGTCTATTGGAACCTTGTAACATAACAACTTGAGTCGGCAGACGATGTGAGCATTTAAACAAGAGTGATCTGCAACGCAAATCCTGGAGAAAGCGGGGAGGTCTGAAAGATCAGACTAAAGGACAGGAAATACACTAAGGCCATATGTTGGCTTGGTAGACGGAGATTTTCGCTGCAGCTCGCTGCAGCGCACGGGCGATATGGGGAATCTTCTCACGCAAGGCGTGGCGCTAAAGTGAAGCCTCGCGCGACTTTGCATGGAGTTGGAGGTGTTCAAAAGAAGGCGCTGCACGAAATGCAACGAGCCACTCAGACGGAGACGCGGAAATGTGGCGGGGCGGAGTGCAGTCCTTTACATCACCACTGTTCGTGGATCCGCAGTGGCACAAACTCAGGGTCCTTTGGTGGATCAAGCGCAGTTTGATCATCGCATCCGATTTTATAATTACCAAAAAGTAAAAGCCTCATAATTCATGTGGTTCAAGGCCAAAGTATACCTTCAAGTTGCTATGAATGTCAGAAATTGTCTACTAAGTAGATTCGCATTCGAGAGTAATTTGGACATTATTTCTCAATCTGAGTTGCAAAGCAACGAGACGACTTGGATTCATCGATGCACCACGTGGAAAGTTCTATAAATGCGAACGTGAGAATGTCCCACCCCCAGAAATTCCGCCTGGCAAATGTACAAATTCATACACGTGACCCTTTGGCAAGCATAAAGACGGCTAGGGCTGCATCCGGGGATGGCATCTCTATCTAGCCGAAGAAGACACCTGATCAGGCTGATCCTCGGCTGAAACCATCCGTGCCTTCAGGATGATTGCGAAACATACGAAACACATGGGATTGTTTCAAGAGTCGAAGTCGAATGCTATCAGTGTTGATAGGGATTCCATTTGTTCAGTCTGCTATCTTGAAGTATTAAACAATCGAATCTCAACTCTCACACATTGCTTGCCCCCTCAGTTTTGGATGCCCGAACTCCGAGCTGAAAACCCTCCAGTCGGATGATGGCGGAGGCGGCGCTTCCTCACATCCGAGTGACTGCCAACTCGCGAGTTGGCAGTGCACAGGCAGACGCAGAAGTGCAAATACCGCGGAAGGATATAGCCAATGGTCGAGGTGTTGGGCGTCCACAGTCGGCTGAAACCAATGATGGTACGCAGATATTCAGCTTTCCGCCGCAGCTGACTCTCTCGTCCAACAGTTTCATTGCTGACACCCACTGTCAGCAAGTTCAACTAGCGTTAGGAGCTATCCCAGCAAGCTCATTTCGACATTCGGGAGCGGCCAAACAAATAATGCACTCGGGAAATCTGCCAGTGTAGAAGGCCGGCGAATATCCCCGGCCCTCGATCCGCTATCAAATGTATGTCTGTCCTGCTCAAAGCGCCTCGCATGCTCGGAAGCAGGCGACTTACGTGATGTTGCCTGTAGGCTATCTTGAAACGAACAAGCACCCAGGTTTTACTGTCGTCTAAGATGCGCCCAGCACCTTCCGAGGAAGATTCTGTTACAACAGAGCCGGTTCCATCAATCGCTTCTGCTCGGACTTCCTCCGAACCGTCCATAGCTCGTGCCGAGAATGTTGCCGGCGTGCCAAAAGACAAGAGGTAAGAGTTTGCGCTCAGCTGAGCCAGCTTATCTCCAGGAGCTCACCGCCTTGACCTTGCCGTTTCTAGGCGTCCTATGAGCAAAGCTGACAAGTTCTTCATGAGCAGAAACAAAGCTTCGTTTTTCAGCCGATTCGTGGCGCCCAAGAAGAAGGATGCTCCGTCCGAGATCGAGGAGAAGGAGGCACAAGTCGGCGACCAGCGAACTGAAGGCATGGATGCCCATGTCTTTTCCCAGCCAATTGGATACGTACCTCAATTCCCTCCGCCACCAAAGTATATCAGAGTACGATCGCATGCAAAGAAGGAGAAGGACTTCAATCGTCTATTCCTGGCACAAGAGCTGAAAGGAAAGACTGGTGTTGAGATTGCTCGGAATGGAGGCCGACGGGTCAAGAGTGGAGGTCTTGACTGCGCGGACCCAAGAAAAGACTGCAATGCCATCTGGGCGATGGAATTTTCGAGTGATGGCAAACACCTAGCATCTGGAGGCAAAGACTTTGTTGTGCGGGTGTGGGCCGTGCTATCAACAAAAGAAGATCGCCGCGTGCACGAAACAGAAGAAGATGCAGGTGGGCAAGGAGGTCAAAATGTACGCCTGAATGCTCCAGTCTTTAAGAAGACTACGGTACAGGAATATGCGGGCCATACGGCAAGTGTGTTAGACTTAAGCTGGAGCAAGGTATGCCGGCTTCCAGCAGAGACAGACGTCGCTGACACTTCTAGAACAATTTCCTGCTGTCGTCCTCAATGGATAAGACCGTACGATTATGGCATATCAGCAGGGCGGAATGTTTATGTTGTTTCAAGCACAGCGACTTCGTCACTTCCATACAATTCCACCCTCGGGATGACCGTTTCTTTCTCGCAGGATCTTTGGACTCAAAACTTCGGTTATGGAGTATTCCAGATAAAAGTGTTGCCTATTGGAATACATTACCAGACCTCATCACGGCGGTCGCCTTTTCTCCCGATGGTAAAACGGCAATGGCCGGCTGCTTGAATGGGCTCTGTCTATTCTATGAAACCGAAGGATTGAAATATCAGAGCCAAGTACATGTTCGTTCAGCACATGGCAAGAATGCCAAAGGAAGCAAAGTCACTGGGATGCAGGCCATGAATTTCCCACCTGTTGATCCGAACGGAGAGGTCAAAATATTGATCACCAGCAATGACTCAAGAGTCCGAGTGTACAATCTCCGGGACAAAAGCCTTGAGCTTAAGCTCAAAGGGAACGAAAATTCTTGCAGTCAGATCCACGCAACGTTCAGTGACGATGGCAAATATATAATATGCGGCAGTGAGGACAAGAAGGCATACATCTGGTCGACTGGGCCCTCGGAGACAGAGAAAGATAAGCGGCCTGTGGAGATGTTTGAAGCTACTCCAGCCATTTGTACCTCTGCTATCATAGCTCCTACAAGAACAAGACAGCTTCTTAGCGCGTCAGGAGACCCTCTTTACGACCTGTGCAACCCCCCACCCGTGACCCTCATCAGTCGGACGGAATCTCGAACATCCTCCGTACCACATACCGACGAAGCTGCGTCCAGCCTACCACCGACAGCCGCAACAGCTGATTTTACAAAGACTACCAAACCCGAAGAGTCCCCTGCATACCTCGCGAGATGTGCTCATCCTGACGGAAACATCGTTGTCACTGCAGACTACATGGGCCATATCAAAGTATTCCGGCAAGACTGTGCATACCAGAATCGACTGCGAAGCCATGACAGTGCCCTCTCAAGGAAGATGCTGGGCCGAACGAACTCCGTTGCTACGAAAAACAGCAACCGTTCCTCACGTCACTCCCTCCAACATAACCATTCTTCGGACCGCATCCTATCTTGGCGTCAATCCATCAACAGCACAAATGCTAGCCTCGACAGCTTCCGCAACCCCGCTCCTCAGCGAAGCCTGTCTCCAAGAAAGTCTCTTGGCCAAGTCTCCCTCCAATCAACACGCCACTACAGCCAACCAGCAAGCATCACCCCACCCTCTGTCCAAGAACACTCCCCACAACATAGTCCTCCACGCCGCAGCCCCGAAGGTCCCACAACGCAAGCTCCCAACCCTTCTGCAGATTCATCCCGAAAACCGTACCAAGCCCTTCCCCGCCTTGACAAAGAAAATCCCCTAATGCTCCAAGGAGACCAAAGCTACATGTTCTGGAATTCAGCACAATACCAAGCGCAAGCCGCCTCGTCCCATCTCGACCCCCACAATATCCGCGATGCACACATCAATGGATACTCGGCGAATTCCAGCACTGCCGGCAGCAGCAACGCCAGTGCAAATGGGCGTGACCACCTTGGTCTGCCGATTGCGAAGGAGCTGACGAACGTGAGTCGGTTGAGTAGTGAGGATAACAGCGAGGATGAGGTTTACGAGAGCCCTGATCCGGGGGAAGGGGGAGAGATGGTGTGTCGACGGTGTGGAGGGACGAGTTTTCGGGTCAAGACAAGGTTAGAGCATGGGAAGGAGCACTGCCATGTTTGTCAGAAATGCGGGCAGGCTGTATAGAGCCTGGGAAGTGGGAGGGGCCGCGCGAGGAGTCGGGATTGGAGGCTAATGCACGTGGAGGCAGTTGTTGGGTCTCGGCGTGATGAACAGCGTTGGATGGGCATGACACAGGAAGTGTAAAACAGCAGCGCGTATAGAGCGAGTTGCTAGATCGCAGAAGAAGTTTCTTCCACGATATGATTTCCTTCGAGGTGACTCCGAGGGAGCCTGTTTTCGGATCAGCCCGCAATTTCGCTTGCATTGTCTTATGGAACACCCTGAATCTGATTCGCTGGTTCGTTTGAGACTAGGCCGGAGAAACGTGACCCCGTCAGCAGTCAGTCTGTAGAAGCCGATCGTCTTCGCATCACGTGAATGTTAGACCTCGTTGGAGATACCATGTAAGTACACAGAGCTTGGGTTGCATCCCAAGTCTGCTGCCTGTTCCAATTTCTTGGTGCTGCTTGGCTGTGTTTTGCACTCTCAAACATGCCTCTGCTTTGCAAAAGACAGACGCTGTGAACTGGTCAACTTGCTACAAATTCTGGCGCTACTGTAGGCAGCATTGGAAGTCTTATACCCCGTCTTTGGCCCATGCATGGGCCACCGTGCATTCCTCATAAACTAAAAAGCATTCTCCTTATCATCTCCGCATTGAGCTCCCTAGCAAGATGTCGTCAAAACCCGCTGTCCTCCTGCTGCAGGCCGCAAGCCTCGCCATCTGTTCGTACATCGCCTACGTAGTCTATCGATTCAGAGCAAGAGATGCCGCTTACCGCCGTCAACGCCGCCTACGCAACTGCAGATTTCCTGCCAAACTCCCCACACTCGACCCTCTCTTCGGCCTCGACTTCTTCTACTCCTCCTATGTTTCCTTGAAAGAACACCGCGCCCTCTCCCTCATCCCCGACATGTACAAAATCATCTCTTCAAATACAGGCCAGCTCCGGCTCTTCAACCGCACCATCATCTCAACCTGCGAGCCCGAGAACCTCAAGTCCGTCTTGTCTCTCGATTTTAAATCCTGGGCGTTGCCTGCAGAGCGGTCGAAGATGCTAGGTCCGATTTTGGGGGAGGGGATCTTTACGTCCAATGGGGAAGTGTGGAAGCATTCAAGGGAGATGCTGCGGCCGAATTTCGTGAGGACGCAGGTGGGGGATACGGAGCTGTTTGAGAGGCATGTGCAGGACCTTTTTCAAAAGATCCCACGAGACAGGTCCATGATTGATTTACAGAAACCTTTCTTGGGGCTGACGCTCGACATCTCCACCGAATTCCTCTTCGGGATGAGCACGAATTGCCTCAAACCTAGTTTCAGAGACGAGAAAGTGGCAGGGTTTGTCGAATCATTCGACTACGTCCTGGCTAACTCAGCAGGACAGGAGAGTAAATGGGGCATTCTGGGTCTGTTCCTCCCGAATTTCACTGCAAAGAAAAATATCCGCGTCATCCACGGTACTTTTTCCCCCTCGCTTCTTTCCCAGCAAAAATTAACCACCACCCACCACAGCTTTTGTAGACGACCTGATCCAAACCGAAATCTCCAACTCCAACCCCTCCCAGCCAGGAAATACATTTTCCTCCACGCCCTCCTCGCCCAAACCCCCCCACCAACCCCCCTCCGCCTCCGCTCCGAACTCCTCAACATCCTACTCGCCGGCCGCGACACCACCGCCTCCGTCCTCAGCAACCTCTGGTTCGAAATCTCCAAGCGCCCCGACATCTTCGCCGCGCTCCAACGCGAGATTCTCCCCCTGCGCAACGCGCACCCCACGTTCGAGCAACTAAAGTCGCTCAAGTATTTGCAAGCCGTGATCAGCGAGAGCCAGCGGCTGTACCCGATCGTGCCGGAGAATAGCAGGGTCGCGATTGCGGATACGCAATTGCCTGTGGGAGGGGGGAGGGATGGGAAGAGCCCGGTCTTCGCGCCGAAGGGAAGGTTGGTGCATTGGAGCATTTATGCGATGCATCGGAGGAAAGATCTGTTCGGGGAGGATGCGGAGGAGTTTAAGCCTGAAAGGTGGTTGGATGGGGCGGATGGGAGTAAGGGATTGCGGACAGGGTGGGAGTACTTGCCATTCAGTGGTATGTATTCTTCTGAGGTGCTTCTGCCCCGGATGTGCAGGATGTTCATCGCACGGCACGGGAAGGGGCGCTCTTCGGAGATCTTTTGCGGTCCCGAGTATACATTCAAGCACCGTCCACTGACGATATTTGCATAGGTGGGCCCAGGATATGTATTGGCCGTGTGTCGCCCTTCCTTCCGTTCCCTACCCTCTAAATGCCCTCCCCCCCCCTTTTTTTTGTACCACAAAATCTGACCCTCAAGCAGAACAATTCGCCCTAACAGAAATCGCCTACATCACCGTCCGCCTACTACAAGAATTCAGCGGCATCGAAAGCAGAGACCCCGAGCCCTGGAGGGAGAAGATCCTGATTACGGTGACGGGGCTGGGGGGGTGCAAGGTCGTTTTGACACCCAGAGAGGGGTAGTGCAATATCCGCGGAGGGGTTTCCGTATAAGGGAATGAGGATGGGAACCGGAAAGGGGGGAGTGAGGAAGATTTTTACTCTGCTCATCCAGTGGTATTGCACGGAGTCTGGGATGCACATTCTCCTCAGCTAGGTTTGTAAGGATTATACGCACTTCTCATTCAATATTGTACCTTACTCAAGAATGGGATTAACACAGAACGCATCCATGCCTTGCTATGCAATCCAGAGCATGTTCCTACACGAAGACAGTTCGTGTTTTCCCCCGCTAAAGGCCTCAGGGGAAATGTGCCTCATGTAGAGGGTCTCCGTGTCGGCAATTGCAACAGTGGACGAAACAAGTTTGATCGCGAAGAAACCTGAAAGCACTTGCGGGGTTGAAATCTCTAGTCTTGTCTGTGTCTACCCAATAGAATTACAGGCCATAGTCCCATCCTTTCAAGAAAGGCGATTGGAAGAACACTCCGGTCCAAGTAGATTTACAATACAATTTTAAGCGAGTAATACAGGAATTCGAGTGTCTTCCCGAAAAGGAGATGGATAGTCGGCATTGCCACATCTGAGCTGTGCGTTCGCTTGGGCTTGAGGAAGGGGGATGGGAAAGGTATTAAGAGGGTAGATTGGTGGGAGAATGGAAACAGGGATGTGCAGGGTTGATAGGAGAGTTGTTCTCTTGATGTCAATGAATAGGTAGCCAGATAATGTACTACAATATGCGGTCGTATTTTGAGTGGAATTTGGTGTCCAAAAGCTTTTGACAGGTTCTAATTATTCTGGCTGAGAGTGGAGAAATGTAGGCCTTTCATGTGGAGGAGCTGGCGTGAGACAAGAATTATCAAAGTCGGATTGTTGGTCCTTCTTCAATGGACAGAGTGGAATGAAAAAGATTTGACCATATCCACTGTTCAAAAATATTGGGAATGGCTGAGACAATGATGGCACGAGTGTCTTCCCTACCTTGCATCGGGTGGACTACTAAAAAGCTATCAGCGCAAGGCTGGGTCGGCTGCTGCAATCACATACCTAATTACTGAAGCAGGATGTGGTTTCCCGCCTTTGCTTGCTTTTCCGGCCACCAAATCATCGAAAACGGCGTCGGATTAGGAAGACGAGTGTGCCCTGATCAAAGACGTACAGGTCGTCCTCGTCCAAACAAGAAGGACTCGCACAATTGGATGTCGACGAGGGCTCGTCGATCCAAACATCGAAATCGCCAAAGGATCTCTGTCTTCCTACCTTGAATTTCTCGTTATTCGGATTCATCTGCTTAAATCAGGCAGCGTCCAACATGATCCTGCCGTTCATTCAGACCTTCCTGACCTTGCCCTTTCCGTCTTTATCGAATGCAATCCCGCAGTATCCACGTTGGTGAGTACCATATAAAGAAGCGAACATTTGACAGCATTCCACCAAATGTGCCATACCTTATCTTGGCCGAGTCGTCATGCAAGTGGTGAGGGAAAGCGTAGAGTTGGATGATCGGCATTGTCCCTGGGAACTACTCATGAATATTCAAATCCTTTTTCGCCTCTCCGAACATGGATCCATCAAGGTCGAAGTAGCGACACTCAAGGCCGAAGTGTTTTTGCCCGGACCAAGTCAGTGCGGTAGGTCCCATGATCGACTCTGACGCATCCAAACTACTCAGATCACGAGCACTCAGTGAGGACCTCTGAGTTCGGCTTCAAGAGGGCCTATAGGATCTCATACATCATCTGACGATCCTGAAGAAGCTTGTCAAGATTTTCACGACTTATTGCTGTGTCTGCGTGGGGGTGTTCCAGAAGCAGATCGATGTATCGTCGGTAAATTTCGTCATTCGATATTTCCTCCCAGGACGACCTATATGATTGAAGCTCCGGCGCAGAACTGAAAAGGACTTTCTGCTCGACCTACTCAGCATGCCAATTCATGGCGTCGTCAATGGAGGGTCGAATAACACGAGGCGGTAATATAGGCCTAGCCCATCTGACAGCGAGCAGATACTTCTGTCCAGAGCATGAACAAAACGAGTAAGTGAGCGCCAGCCATATTTATAGAACAACTGCCAGTAGCTATGTATCTGTCTACAGGATCGGAAACAGCCAAGAAGAATATTGATTTGAGGTGACAGGAATGCTCTGGTCCTCCATAGGCGAAGCCGCGCGTCGCTACTACACACCAGATCAATGCGCGTCGTCTTACATTCACGCCTATTTCTGCCGTGTATGCCCACCAGATAATTTAGGTCCTGCAGCCGTCTAAATACCATTGCTGCGACTCAGTACACACTCGCTTACCTTCTAGTTAGTAGCTTCTGAGACTACGAGAAGATTGGAGAAAACTATACCCCTTTGCGATCGTGACTCTTTATTTCAATTTCAACTCTATCGGGTATGTCCAGCTTCCCAAGTCTGCTCTTTGGCATTGTTGCTATATGGGTCTTTCCCAAAAGCCTCCCGTCGATTCCGCCTTACGCCTTCCCATCGGAAAGATGACAGAGTGAGGTTTGAGCGCTTATGATATCCGTCCCACGTGCCGTGCAGCGCGCCGAGATTGAGGCTCCATCTCTAGTACCATGCGGTGTTTTTGCATAGCCACATGCGGGTTAAATCTTCGAGTATACCACACAGGTCCTTTTAAGCCTGATTGAGCGAATGGTCTTTGATCTCTTTGCCGTGTTCCCTGCGCAATGAATGAGTATCTTCCTCGTCTGGTAGCTATCCCATAGTAAGTTTTCTCACGTCGTCCATTTTACGTATTCTCTGGAATCTCGATCCACCAAATCCACTATGGACATGGCATTTCGTAACAAGAGAGCTAATCGCAGTGACAGACCAATACGGGTTGAGTCTCTGAACGGCAGGTCTCATACTGGATGCCTCAGATTGCCCTGCCGTCGATCGGGTCATGAAGTCTATATAATCTCTGTGGACGCTCAGCATCTGGAGCCATTAGCTATCTATGCTGCTTGAATTCACCAATACAGACATCAGGAAAGAGCAATCATGGCACCCCTCCTCCTCCCTGTATTCGCCCTTCCGACTTTTCTTGCTACCCACTCCGTTGCTACTTCGTTGTACTCCCTCACCTACTTTGCACCTCTACACGGCCAATTCACCAGGTTCTCGGGGAACATGCACGTCCTAACGCTTCCTCGCGCCGCCACATATTACCTCTAGCCCAGTTTTCAACCAGCAGATGGCTCTAGGGTCTATCAAGAAGTTCCAGATGGCAAGTCCGGCTACTGGTGGCTCGCTCCTGGCTGGCTTGGCTCTCCATGTGCGTTTCATTAGAATTTACCCCCCAAGTTGCGAGAAAGTCACGTCGCTCTTGAATGAACACAACAACTTTACCTTGGGGCAATGGCTTCAATAGAGGTGGAGATGTTGTTACATTCAGCAATCTCAGGGGGGACACTAAGTGGACTAGCATGATTAAAGATTCTACTGGGAACTCAGCCACGAGTACCTTTCAGCTCAGTATGTAGTATCTGCCCCACACTTACTCTGACTGACGACTGGCTCAGATGATAAAACTTTTACCGACGCCATTTTTACAATCGAACTCCATGGGCCGGTATGGGACTTTGGCCCGTTGGTATTCACCGACATTGTCATCGTAAGTATTCCTGCTGAACGGTGCTTAGGCCATAGCTGGGTTAGCCAAAAGTTGTTGCGAGCGGCGTTCGAGTTTCATTGTCTTAGACCGTGAGCAGTTCATTGACTAGCTTTGGATAGACCGCGCAGGGGACCGACACGTCTTGGTGTACGACATCACCGAAAAATCAAAACACACAGTATGCCATCAGTGGCGTCACCTCAACTATCAGGAAAGGAACCTCGAATTGCAGCATCTCGCAACTGACCTTGACGGAGCCAATGTAAGGGCAGGGCATGATAGATCCGCTGTTTGCAATTGGTATGCTCCAGGGTTCAACCTGACTGGCCATTCTTCTTAAAGACGTTTGGATGGTGTTAAAGAGCGTTGTCGTCGAGTGCAATGAGTGACCAGTCTGCTTGGCACGTAAGGATTAGGTGTTGCGTAATGTACACATTCGTGTATCGATTATTATAACTCGAAAGTATCCGCGCACGGAGAGACTACAACCCCATACCAATGAATCCTTCTCATCAATCCGTTGCCTCTCGGTGGACCGTCCAGTCAAAATCAGTATGAGGCGAGCGTGGGCAGTATCTGCTTTTTAGACTGCTGTGGGTCGCCAGGCCGTTTTCACAGCCTATACAGTACATGCAAGGAAAGTCAGGTGAGCGAGGGTCAACGCGGCTACTCAGTCTAGTGTCTCCACAAAGAAGAAAGAAAATGTCAGGCGCAAAGGCGGCTTGCAAACTTTGACTGTAGTAAATCCTTGACAACTCGTGCCAGTACCAGTATTACTTTGATTTGTGGAGGCGATTGCTCCTTTACGTTTGAGAAGGACGGTGTACGCGGCTTTATGACGTTGTTGGTTCTGATATGTACGTATATACGTATTTTTGGTGCTGCACTCGAGCATTGCAAAAATCGATATTTTGCCGAGAATACGAGGTTCTGATTGGTTCGACCAAGCGAGATTTGACCAGATCAGGGGGGGTAAGTGCCTCATTGATAAGGGGTGTATGACTAGGAAATCAGGTGTACGAATTGGTATTCAAATAGAATTCTATAGGTACTTTAAGCAATTGATCCTCACCTTACTTTAGCCATTAAAGCCCACTAACAATTTAGCGCGCGCTAAGTGTAATATTACTGTCATCAACTCTCAAGTTCCCATTCTTGTTCATCTTCTTAACCCTCATTCGTCTAATAATAGTCAAAGTTTGGTCCTCGGCTTTTTTTTCAGTTGGAGCAGTCGCTGCCAACATACAGGTGGAATTGTAAAGTCCTGTGCTTTCTAAGAAAGAGTTGTTCAAAATGGCGCCATTGCCGAGTGTGATGCCTCTCTTGACGTTACAATATTGATATGTTCCATCTGTAATTTTATCATCTCCGCCATGCGCTTTGCACGTAGTCTACGACATGGTAAATGTATGCATCATACTTGTCTTCAACGGAAGCAATGGGCAAGACTCTATTCCAACACAGGCTACAGCACGCTGGCCCCAGTGGGTGCATCAGAATCAGAAGTGCAAGCTGCACAATGCTATTGCTCTGAATTGCTACAGTGAGACTGTCTCCATTATACCATAGTCCTCCACTTCCAACTAATAGCCTTTCCCAAGAAAATACGACACACCCTCCCACACCCTCCTCGCCTTCATCCACCCCCAGTCCCGACAAGCCTACCTCGCCATCCGCGCTTTCAACCTCGAAATCGCACGCATACCAGATACAGTCAGTACCCCAACCGTAGGCGCCATGCGATATCAGTTCTGGCGAGACAACATCACTCGCGCCTTCGCCGGCACACCACCCAAGCAACCCGTAACAGTACTCCTCTCCCACGCTCTCTCCGATCTCGATGCCCGCAGCAACGGTCAAGCCAAGCTAAGCAAGTCCTGGTTCATGCGCGTCATCAATGCTCGTGAGCAATACGGTGATGGAAGACCGTATGTAACTCTTGATGCACTGGAGAAGTATGCCGAGAATACTTATTCGACGCTGCTTTATCTGACGTTACAATCGCTACCGATTGCGAGCGTAACGGCAGATCATGTTGCTTCGCATGTGGGTAAGGCGGCAGGGATTGCTGCAGTATTGCGTGGGTTACCGCTTCTGGCGTTTCCGCCGCCCCCGAACCATCATAGTAATACTCCTGCGCCGATGGGTGGTTTGGAGGGGCAGCAGAGAGGGAGACAGGGGGTAGTGACGCTGCCGCTTGATGTGATGGCCAGAGCTAGTGTGAAGGATGAGGATGTGTTGCGGAAGGGGGCTGAGGCTGAGGGGCTGAGGGATGCAGTGTTTGAGGTTGCAACTCGAGCGAGTGATCATTTGATCACGGCTAGGGAGATGGTGAGGAGAGTGCGGGGTGGGGAGGACGCAGGGCACGGTTTCGAATACGAGGGAGAGGAGGGCCATGTTTATGGCGACGGAGGCGGAGCGGTGGCAGGGAGGGAGCAGAGGCAGGGAGAGGAGGTGGAAAGAGCGTTTGGAATCTTCATGCCGGCTGTTGCTACCGAGCTGTGGTTGGGAAAGTTGCAGAAACTCGATTTTGACATCTTCGGTGATGAGTTGAGGAGGAGGGATTGGAGGTTGCCATGGAAGGCGTATCTCGCACATCGAAGGAGAAGGTTCTGAATCGAGATCTGTGCCATTGAGTCATGCATTGAGCCATGTGGGGTGACACGTCCGCTACCGGCTGCCTGAATTTCAGCCCGCGGGAAGGATACACAAAATAGATCTCAAGCCGCCGATCGCAACGAGGACGCCAGACTTTATTCGTTTGGTATCATGAAGGGGATCGAGATATCATGGGATGCATTCAGTTTGGAAGGGGATCGAGGTATCATGGGACGAATTAATTCGCTATGGAAGTACATCATCGAAATCTCGATTCGCCTCAAACCACAGCCTCAAAGATCACCGTCACCCAAAAATACCTCACCACCTAAGTCCTTCCCCCCCAGCAGCAAAACCCTCAAACCCCTCACCTCCTCCACCCCAACAGAGCACTCCCCGACGCCTTACTATCCCCACTCATCGTGCTCCGGGTATCAAACCCCCCACTCCCCTTCTCCGATGTCTTAGGCGCCTTCTTCTCTTCTGCCACACAACAAACATCAGCACCCCGTCTTCCGATCCTCAATCACGCTGGGTGGGGAGGTCAGACATACCCTTCCTAGCCAGCCACGCCGCGTCCTTAGCATTCGTGTACACAACTTTCCCTTTCGGCCGGGTCTGCGTGATGAATTTGGGCTCGGTAGTGGGATCGTGGCGGATATTCTGGAAACCGGCGGGCATTTTGGTGTTGGTGGTGCTTGCTTCTTTTTCTATTCTTTTTGGTAGGGAATTGGAAGGAGAGGAGTTGGTTGGGGATGGTATGGAGGTAGTGGATTGGATTGGATTGGAGAGGATGTGGATGTGGATGTCTTGGTGTGGGAGTGGGTGCACAGGTAGCAGTAATGGGCTTTTCAGGTGGAGGAGAGTAGACGATCTTGTTGCGATGAAGGTGGACGGAAAATTCAATCAATCTGGAAATCAAGGCTTCTTATATACAACCCCCATCCCCCTTCCACAGCTACCCACCCCCATTGATGGAAACGCGCTAAAGGTTGTGACTCAAGGCAGCAACGCAGCAATGCCATGAGCCAACTCCGCACCACGTACACAGGGTAAGCGACTCCGATCCGAACCCCTTCCGCAGAATCTGAACGGTGCACAATCTAAAGCATAGCCTCGAGGTAACAATCAGGCAGTAGTCTATGGGAGTGGGAGAAGGAGCACCCTTTGGGGTGGCAAGAGACTAGTCTAGTTCCGTCGTCCATTTAGTCTAGTAGTGCTCCGTACGTAACCAACTATCCTGCATCTACCCACCTGCGTACCGACCCCTATCTAGTGCACCATTAGACTGCAATGAGCTGCGCACCGCCCTGAGTCATAGGTGAAGCTTGAGTCATAGGTGAAGTCGCGTGTGATTGCGTGGCTTACTCATATCACCATCTATGTATTTCGGGAGAGGGGATGTGTAAGCGAGGTGTCTCTGACTCCGACTCCGACATTTGAGCGGGCGCTCCGATGGGGTTTGGTATATCGACGCCGTTTCACGGTGGAGGAAAGGTTGAGGAGCTAGCTTTGAAGAGGTAAGGGGGATGTCGATAAGGGATTACGGACTTTTGGTAGGGCGAGTTTACTCCGATTGGGGGGCCGAGCCCCTTTCCACTGCCGCCTGAGGACGAGCTGGATGGATGAGTTCGGTTTGAGCGCTTTGTGAAGGTCGTGGTGGTAGATTGGGTTATGCAATTGTTAGTCATTTAAGATAACGAGTGTTAATTCTGAAAATCATTCCTGTTCCTCCAGCAGGTTGTGACCATCTTCACGCTTTCCTCACTTTCTCCCTCCCCAGCAAACTCCTCGCTGGCTCCCGCAACCAAATCTCCGGTCCCCGTTCCCCTCGCCCTCCCTTCTCGATCTCACTCTCGATCATCTTCGCGACAGTGCGGTTCGAGGTTACGGTCGTGAATCCGTGGAGCCAGCCGTAGAGGAAGACGCTGCGGTTGATGGGCGTCATGAGGTTGGCGATGTGTTGGGCTACTTGGGGGAGGGCGTGGGTGGAGATCGCGGCGGTGATGGAGAGGGGGTTGGGGGAGGGGACAATTTTGATGGGTAGGAGGAGCGTGGAGGGGATGGAGTGGTCGCTGTAGGTTGCGAAGGCGTCGCGGAGGCGGTCTCTGTCCTGGGAATGGACGTGTGTTTGAGGGTCAGCTAGAAGAATTTCTGTGCGTGCTCGTTCCTTGGGTGTGCCGATTGTGTCAACGATCTCGCGCATGCGATCCGCTGCTTCTTCTGTACATACGAGTTTTTTCTTTGCAATGGCTGGCCAGAGGCTTGAGGGTAGGAGGTGCTGACGAGTTTCTAATTCGATTTGCCGTTTGATGGCGGCGTTGTAATTTTCTTGTATTGGGTGGTTTGTCGCATGGGACAGATCAGAAACTAGAGCGAGGAGGATGGTACAATCGATGTTCAATGTATCGGTCAAGGGCGGATGGGGTGAAGGGAGCAGGCAGGGAAATATCATCGTCTTCAGTTCGTCCATTGAGGCACCAGACGAAGTTTGTGGGCCAAGATCGATAATCGCTCCTGTCGAACGGATGCGGTCGAATAGGAGCATCAGCTCAGGGGGTGCAGGATTGGATATCTTTGGTAGGACGAAGCGAACTTGCGGGTACCTGTAATGTATTCGATGCGCCACCGAGGCGCGGTAGAGATCATTGGCCGTTCTCACAAGCTCCATCCTACTCAAGTGGTCATCGTAACCCAGAGACTTGAGTCCCTTACTGATGCCGTTTGCGGTGGCGTCGTCTGCATCTTTCTCCTCCCACCTATTCTCGACATTCCCTTGACTCTCTGTCCTTTCCTTGACGCCGGTTTCTCCAGATTCCTCGTCTTTCTTTTTACCCTCACCAACATTCTCCTCATAATCCGCCTCGTCAGATGATGAATCTGCGACTTCCCAGCGTGCTTTGGCTAGTTCGAAAAGGAGGCGCTGTTCAGTTATCGTAGACACCTTGATCCACTCGTCCCCATCATGAGCCACAACATCCACCAAGGCACATCTTTTTTCGGATGTTCTCTTAGTGGCTCGAGTCTGCTGCTCTCCCCAGTAGAAGCGTTTATGGAATGCGACCAAGCCTTTGCTCTCTTTGGCAGCCTCCCAGATGGCAGAATAAAATGGCAAATTACTCGAGCGGAGCATGTGGACAGTCTTTTCGGAACTTAGATCTCCATCAGATAGCTAGATTTATGTCAGCACACAAGCAAAACAACTTACTATCGGACTTTGGACGGAAAAGAGGGTAACTTCGAAAGATTCTCCTGTCCTCAGCAATGGCCTAAGAAGCTATATGTATGCTGAATGCTTCCATAACAGATATAACAGCATTGAGACTCTCATAGGAAGCTTACCATTATGCCGCATCAGAATCCAATTCCAAGAAAGTATTCGCTTTTCTAGAGGCCGTACCTTCACAGTGCCAGAACAAAGAAACTTGGTTCATTACCTTTCGCAAAGACTTCTCTTCAGCGACCACAGCAGCACTGAATTGGCGTGTCTCGACCACATGCTCAACGTTACTGAGAGCGCCGTCATCCGAATTATTCCCCTTTTTCGCCTCCGCGATGAAGTTTTTGAATTCTTCCAGTTCAGTGAGAAGCCTCTCACATCTGGATAGCAAGTCTTTACCCAGCTCTATTGCTGCTATCACCTGCCGTTTGTCTGGATCGTCTGCCCCTGCCGTCATTTGGGCCTTGCCAGAGAAAAGGTCTTCCTGACTGCGGGTCTTCATAATAAGAAACTTTCCTCACGAAACAGCTCTCACACAACATCAATCGTTTTCTCGGGAGCGAGCGCAGTGAGTGTTGCTCTCTAAGCAAAGAGTCACGTCCACTCCAAGCAACACAGGGCTGGAATAGAGCGCCGGGTAGGCAAGGGGCCTTCATTCAACAAATGACCGAGGGACTTTAAATTTCATTCGACTTTTTACAATCGAAGGACCTTTTGATTATCCTCACCCCAAAATCAGTATTCCCATGATCCAAAATGCCCTACCTCCCAACAGCCCAGTCCTTCCTAACCCAATCAACCCTCCTAATCTCCGCGCGCCCAACAACAGTAAACCATCTCCCCTTCCCCCTCAAAAAAAACCCCACTAAAACCTCCTCCCTACAGACACGCATAACAACAAAATACACCCTCCCCCACCCCTCCCCCCCACCCCACCCCACCCGCCCCAAATCTCATTCTAACTCCACCAACCCACCCACCACCACCGACCCAGCAGAAAAACAACCCCACACCCCCCCCCGCAAACCAACCTTAACCCTCAAAACCTACGACCCGGTAAGCGGGACCTGTCTTAAATACCGCACGGACAAGGCAGCGGAGGTGGGGCGGCTGGTGGGTGTATTGGGGGCGTGTGGGGGCGTGATGGCTGGGTTGCCGCCGCAGGCGGAAAAGGAGGCTGTGGGGAGAGAGGAGGGGGATGGGGAGGTGGAAGTGGAGGGGGTGGTGAAGGTGGAGGGAAAAGAAGGGGTAG